>Ga0209211_10013134_pt1 | contig 10312 bp, 10 predicted proteins | sample RifGroA2_FD_183992 | JGI IMG/M metagenome (GOLD analysis project Ga0209211, IMG submission 183992) | Groundwater microbial communities from Rifle, Colorado, USA - Groundwater A2 (SPAdes) (version 2) | ecosystem: Environmental > Aquatic > Deep subsurface > Groundwater | place: Rifle, Colorado...
GCTTCTTTGTGACTCATCAGTTTGTCCATCTTCAAAATATCCGCCGCTGTTTTTAACTGGGCTGGCTTGTATCATCTGCGGACATTTCTATTTGGGAGAAACCGGACATTACTACTTGGGGCTAACACGCAAAATTCGGCAGTTGATGAAACGTATCGCCGAGCATACTATTCCGCCCCCTTTAATCGAATGAACATTCGATTTTGTATGTTCTCGAATTTAAAAAAACCGCCCATTGCGGAGGAACAATGACATGAAGAGAAACCTGAACGACGATACGCGTCGTATGAATAAATGTGAAGAAGTGCCTGTTGAGAAAAAGGCAGGATGGTTTTTAATTCTTTTTTTAACGGCACTGATTCTGTTGCTGGGTTACTTCCTATTCAGTTAAGCATGTGCGGAAATTCGGCGCGAAAGAGGGCGGCGAATATCGGCGTCTTGTAAGCGGCCCAAACATATTTGAACCATCATGGCGCGCCGCAAGCATTACAACGTCTATGTAATCGAACTGTCGAAAGACGTCCTGAACGAAGGCAAATTCAAGAAATGCAACCCGGGCTACATCCCCGGCAAACCCTGCGTCTATGTCGGCATGACCGGGCTCGATCCCGACCTGCGCTTCGACAAACACAAGGCCGGCATTCGGTCCAACCGCTACGTCATGCAATACGGCCTGCACCTGTGGCCGGATCTCTACGAGGGATTCAACCCGATGTCCTATGATGAAGCGTGCGAGCGGGAAGTGGAGATAGGAATCGATCTGCGCGGAGCAGGATTTGGGGTGTGGCAGGCTTGATAAGTCTGGTGAACCAAGCAGATTGGCCTGCTCCGCAAAGCGCATACCTCTCTCGACTTGAGCATTGGGCCGAACCCGATCGCCCAATCTGCTCCAAGCCGGTCAGATATCGATCTTCAGGATACGCTGTGCATTTTTAAATAGCACATCGTCCAAAATTTCGTCCTTGAATCCGAGCCCCAGGAAATCTTCCACAGTCTGCCGCATCGCGCGGAATGGATACGAGGTGGCGAACAGCAACTGGTTGCGCAGAAAGCCGTTTGCCGCCTTGACATACAAGCTGCTGCCCGGCTGGAAGATGTACATGTCCGGCACGAGATGCACGTTCTCGTAGCGGAAGGCGACGCCGATGATCTCGTTCACGTAGGGATAGCAGCCGTGATAGACGACGATATTCAGGTTCGGGAATTGTCGGGCAATGCGGCCTATCGGTGCCGGATCGGTGTGCTCGAAGTTGGGCGTAGTCGGGCCGGACATGATGAACACCGGCAGGCCCAATTGGGCGCAGGCGTCATATACCGGCAGGAATTGCGCATCGTCTGCCGCCACAGCCGGATTGCCGAAGCCCGGCTCGACATTGATGCCGCGCAGGCCGAGTTGACCGGTGGCGCGTTCGATTTCGGCCAGCGCCGTTTTCACGCCGTGAGTCTGCGGACAACTTGCCCACAATTTCCGTGGATTCACCTGTAGATACTTTGTGGATAACCTCAGAATCCACCGCAGAATCAGATCACTAACCTCCCTGTGCAAACACTGCACTATTCCGCCCGGTAACTCACTCCACGCAGTTAGCCTGATGTCTCATCTTCGGCCGATTGGCATCGCCGCCGGAGTCGACGGCAGCAGGGGCGGCTGGTTCGTGGCCCTGCTGCGCTTTTCGGATGACGAAATCGAAACGGTTCAGCACCGGCTATGTCGAAGCTTCAACGAGGTGAACGGCCAGTTCGGGTTGCGCATGGAGATCTGGTATTGACGGAGGAGCGCCGAGTCATGGACGAACAACAGTCACGCAGCATCACGCTTTTCCTGTGCGGTGATGTAATGACCGGGCGGGGCATCGACCAGATCCTGCCACATCCGAGCGTTCCCCATCTCTTCGAACCCTACATGCGCTCTGCGCTCGGCTACGTAAAACTCGCCGAGGAGGAGAGCGGTCTCATCGATTGGCCGGTAGACTTTGCCTACATCCGGGGAGATGCCACCGATGCCTTCCGTCGCCTGCAGCCTGACCTGCGCATCGTCAACCTGGAGACATCGGTCACCGCGAGCGAGGACGCCTGGCCCAACAAAGGCATCCACTACCGCATGCATCCTGCCAACATTCCGTGCCTCACCGCCTTTGGCATCGACTGCTGCGTGCTCGCGAACAACCACGTCATGGACTGGGGTCTCAAGGGTTTGACGGAGACACTGGACACCTTGCACCAAGCCGGTATCGCCACGGCAGGTGCCGGGCGCAACGCGGCCGAAGCCGCAGCCCCCGCGGTGCTCGATGTGCCAGGCACAGGCCGCGTGCTGGTCTTCGCCTGGGGCATGGAGAGCAGTGGTGTTTTCGCTGAATGGGCCGCGGGCGAACGACGGCCCGGCGTGAATTTTCTCACCGGACTTTCGGATCGCAATCTGGAAACCATCGCGCAGCAGGTACGCGCCGCAAGGCGGGCTGGCGATCTGGTGGTGGCGTCCATCCATTGGGGCAGCAACTGGGATTTCACCGTGACACCGCAACAACGCGCATTCGCGCACGGCCTCATCGACCAGGCCGGGGTTGATGTCGTGCACGGACATTCCTCACACCACGTGAAGGGCATCGAGGTATATCGCGGCAAGGCCGTGATGTACGGCTGCGGCGACTTCCTCAACGACTATGAGGGTATCGGCGGTTACGAACAATACCGCGGCGATTTGGCCTTGATGTATTTCCCGACCTTTGAGCAAGGCCGTCTCACCCGCTTCGTCTGCACCCCCACTCGGATGCGCCGTTTCCGCGTGACTAGCGCTTCCGAGGAAGGCATTCACTGGCTCGTGGACACATTAAACCGGGAAGGCGAAACGTTCGGCACGCACGTGGAAAGGCTCGGAAAGAGGGACGTGCAGCTTCACTGGAGCTAGAGGGCAGCGCCGCTCTCCGTCATGACAGCACACCCACCTGCGCCACCACTCTGCACCGTAGTGAATGACCAGTGAACACCCCATAGTCGCTCTGCCGGCAAGGGGGTAGATTCGCGCGATAGGAAAAACCTATTGAACGCAGATCCCCTTCGCCGTGCTGGAACCGAAAGCAGACGGCTTCCGCAACTACGCGCGCAAGGGACTCGAAGACCACACGCCAGAACTGCTGATGTCCACCTCACTATAAGGAGTGTTGCCATGAGAAGGCTGATCGCATCCACGTTCGTGTCGCTTGACGGCATCCTGCAAGCACCCGGCGGACCGGAAGAAGACCCGACTGGCGGTTTTACCCTTGGCGGCTGGACGTTCAACTACTGGGATGAGGCCATGGACATCTCGGCATCAGGTTTCGACGGCAAGGATCGAGAACTGCTGCTTGGTCGCAGGACCTATGAGATATTCGAAGCGTATTGGCCATACCAGCCCGATGACGATCCGATTGCGAGGACGCTCAATGCAGCGAAAAAGTATGTCGCTTCGCGCACTTTGAAGTTGCCCCAGTGGAACAACTCGACCCTGCTTCAAGGCGATGTGGTCGCTGCAGTCGTCGCTCTCAAGGCCCAACCGGGCCCTGACCTGCAGATTATTGGCAGCGGCAATTTGATTCAAACGCTGCAGGCCGCATCGCTGATAGACGAGTACAACGTATGGACTTTTCCATTGCTGCTTGGGCGAGGCAAGCGCCTCTTTGGCGAGGCCGCCAAGCCATCCGCGTTGCGGCTCGTTCGCTCCCGGGTTTCGACCACTGGCGTTGTGATGAGTACCTATGTACCGGCTGGCGATGTCCGGCCCGGTTCGTTCGCGAGTGTCGAACCGAGTGAGAAAGAGTTGGTTCGACGCAACAAGATGGCGAATGGGGTGTGGTGACGTGAAGAGGGTATCAATGCGCGCTAACGCGAGTCGACGCCACTTCGTGCCGCGGCTTAATTAAGGAATCGCTCGGTAACCGGTGTTTCACTCAATGGAGGATGGCTATGATTAACCCCGCAAAAAACACGATTTGCCTTTGGTATGACGGCGACGCCGAGGAAGCGGCGCAGTTTTACGCCAAGACCTTTCCCGATTCAGTCGTCGGCGAGGTGTACCGCGCCCCGGGAGATTACCCGTCGGGAAAGCAGGGGGACGTGCTGACCGTCTCGTTCACCGTCCTGGGGGTTCATTGCCTGGGCCTCAACGGCGGCCCCGCATTCAAGCACAGCGAAGCGTTCTCGTTTCAGGTTGCAACCGCTGACCAAGCCGAAACGGATCGTTACTGGAACGCGATCGTGGGCAACGGTGGACAGGAGAGCGCGTGCGGCTGGTGCAAGGACAAATGGGGACTGTCCTGGCAAATCACGCCGATCGCGCTCACTCAAGCGATCTCAGACCCCGATCCCGCTGCCGCCAAGCGTGCGTTTGAAGCGATGATGCAGATGTCAAAGATTGACATCGCGGCAATTGAGGCAGCGCGTCGCGGTTGATGCCGGCTGTCGGATGCGAATCGTCGTGGTCTGTAGCAGAGCGAGAAATCGCCGCACAAATCATTCAAGCCGACGCCGCTTCCCGGCGGCTTAACTCAGGCATTAATGTCTGATAGATTCCAATGCATGATGAGTGGGGCCGTTTTGGCCGATGACTGGACATCGGCCATACCGGAAGTTCAAGGTTACGGCTCAGAACTTCCGCTTTGTGCCAAATAGCAGTTGCCCGCCTTACAATAGTCAATCGGTGCCGGACACAATTGACACTTCCCTAAATGGGAATTATGATGAATTCCATCAATGGGAATATTTCCTTTAATGCGCATCCTAAACTTACCTTTGCTTGACCAATACAAACAAGATCACGCCGATGTCCGAGGTCCGTTGGACGCATGGCGCGATGAGGTTGGACGGGATACATGGCAAACACCGCAAGACATCAAGCGACGATATAAATCCGCCGACTTTCTGGCAAACAACCGGGTGATTTTCAATATAAAAGGAAATTCTTATCGGCTGGTGGTGCAGGTTCAATACAGGCATGGGTTGGTTGTGATTGAGTGGATTGGCACCCATGCCGAATACAACAAGAAAAAGTTTTAGATGAGCGAAAAGCATTTAAGCACTGTGGGGGAACGAAGATGGATATTAAAGTTATCAAGAGCGGCAATGACTACGCGCAAGCAATGGCGCGGCTCACTGCGCTGATGTCGCTCGATCCTAAGGACGGGACCAAAGAAGACAGCGAACTGGAGCTTCTGGCACTGGTGATCGAAGATTACGAGCGCAAGATCGTGCCTCCCGTTTCGCCTGATCCTGTCGAGGCGATTCTGTTCCGCATGGATCAGATGCAGCTTGGGCGCAAGGAACTGGAGCCCTATATCGGCTCAACTTCCAAGGTTTCGGAAGTGCTGTCGCGCAAACGTCCGCTCTCTCTGTCCATGATTCGCCGTCTGCATAAAGGGCTGGGCATTCCGGCAGATGTGCTGATTGGCAGCGCCGAGGCCAGCGCAGAAGCCATCGGTGAAGTGCCGGAGATGGAGTACACGAAGTTTCCGTTAAAAGAGATGTTTGATCGTCATTGCTTTGGTGAATTCGAGGGAAATGCGCAGCGCCTCAAAGATTATGCAGAGGACTTGATGCTCAAGTTCATGCAAGGCCTGCTGCCAAAGCATGCGGAGCCGGCATTTTTACGAGCCCCTTTGCATCAGCGAGGCAAACGAGATGCAGATGGGTATGCACTGCTTGCCTGGCGTCTATGTGTGATTAAAAAGGCGCGCGCAAACCCTGCGCCGCGCGATTACAAAAAAGGCGTCGTCACCACGAAGTGGCTGAAAGACCTCGCTCGTCTTTCAGTCTTCGATGACGGCCCACGTTTGGCGCGCGAACAACTTGGCTTGGCTGGAATCACCTTGGTTGTCGAACCCCACTTCAAGGGTACTTATCTTGATGGCGCGGCGATGCTGGATGAAGGTCGCCCCATTGTCGCTATGACGTTGCGACATGACAGGCTGGATAATTTCTGGTTTGTGCTGATGCACGAACTGGCTCACGTCGCCAAGCATCTGGATGATGCGAATCCGTTATTCACCGACGATCTGGATAGCCCGAATGAACAAGATCGCAAGGAACGTGAAGCGGATGATATGGCAGGCGAGGCTCTTATTCCTCAAGCCGCTTGGGAAAAATCCGCTGTCCGCACCAGCCATCTGAGCAAAGATGTGGAAGCCTTGGCGGACAAGCTGGGAGTGCATCCCGCTATTGTTGCGGGACGCGTTCGCCATGAAACGAAAAATTTCCGCATTCTGGTCAAACCGCTCGGCCACGGACAAGCCAGCCGACACTTCGCGTAACCGTGTATATGCACATGGCTGGCTGGGTGCGATGGATAGCGTTTGAAAAGAGTGGGGCTGTCCGCGCGGGCACACTCTTAGGGCGCAAGAACCTCTGTGGGGCAAAAACGTGCCTATCCTATGGACTAAGCCACTCTAAATTTTGGATCGCGCAACACAAGGGGGGATAGGAGGTGGCGGGTATACAAATATTTCTGTCCACCGTCAGCGCGGAGTTTGGTAGTTACCGCGACGCGTTGCGCCACGACCTTGATCGCCCGAACGTCTCTGTCAAGGTACAGGAGGACTTCATCGCCACCGGCAACCAGACGCTGAACAAACTCGATGAATACATTAGGCAGTGCGATGCGGTAATTCACTTGGTCGGCGACATGACCGGTGCGATGGCGCAGGCAACGGCGGTATCCGCAATCCAGCAATGCTATCCAGACCTCGCCGAGCGACTGCCAGAACTGCGTCCCTTTCTTAATGTCGGCGGACCTGCACTTTCTTATACCCAATGGGAAGCATGGCTTGCTCTGTATCACCGCAGGATGCTGTTAATTGCCGTGCCACAGAATGACGCCCCACGCGACAAGAACTATCTGCTGGATGATGGCCAACTTGCCGCGCAATATGCGCACTTAGCGCGCCTGAAAAGTGCCGGGCACTACCCGGAAATCAACTTCGCCAATGTCGACAGGTTGGCGGTAGAAATATCGCGCTCGAAGTTGCAGGACATCCTTCGTGGTGACTTACTGCCAGTTGACGACATTGTCATGCAAGTTTCAATTGCAGCAAGAGTGCTTGTTGATGCGGCACGAAGCATTCTGCAATTCAGCAACACGGTCGTACCAATAGGGTTGGATATTGCACCCGACGACTCGCGGTTGCCACCCATACCAACGAATCTGGACGAAATGCTTGATCGGGCATCATCAGGAGAGAATCTTCTTTTTTACGGTGAGGGAGGAATAGGGAAAACAACTGCGGCGATTGAACTTGCACGAAGAATGCTGGACGTAGAATGTCCGCGAGTTCCGGTATTCATCGACGCTGCCGCATGGTCCAGTACTGATCTTTCGTTGCTTGACTATATCGCATCGCTGCTCCCATTCTTGAGCCGCAAAATCAATTTAACTGACTTGGCGCGCCTTATTTCCGCAGGCCGGATAACCTTGGTCATTAACGGTTGGAATGAGATACCCGCGACGAATCAAGAGCGGTGTGCGCAACGAATGAAACAAGTTACTGGCGCAGAGTCCAACATCAATGTCGTCCTTACAGCACGCGAGGCATTTGACAAATCTGGGTTTGTATCTCCTATCAAAATTAGGGTTACAGGTCTAAGCTGGGTTAACCAAAAAGAATTTATCCGAAGTCAGCTTGAGGCTGATCAAGCTGCTGCGTTGATTGAAATACTTGCGCGAAACAATGCGCTTCGCGTAGCGGCCAGAAATCCACTCGTGCTGACTGGTGTCGTGCGGCTACAGCAGCATGGCATTGAGAGTGCTCATGGTAGTTTCAACATTTTTAAAGCCATCGTCGAAAACTATGAAAACGAAGGTACAAGAGGGGCATCACTTCGATCTGTCCCCGGCTGCCATCACGGCTATTGCATGGGATTTTCCTGCATCGGAGTTCGCTCTGAATGCATGGAAAAATGCTACGGACGCGGTAAAACTCGATGCTCAGGTATTGTCTCTGCTTGAAGAATCGCTGCTGGAGGCGGGCGAGGATGTGCACAATGAGGTTGTTCGGCTTGCGGCAAACACGCCGGACGAAAAAAAGAAAGTAAGCCTTGCGTTGCGCTTCCCGGATTGGCTAGGAGTGGCTACAAGCGAGGCTTTGCTGCGCGAATTATCCCAAGACCGGCAGAATGACGCTTTGGCTGCGCTCATGCGCAGAATAGCGCCAGAGCAATTTCTGGCTTTAGCAACAGAGCTTTGTCTCACGAAAAAATTTGCGCCGGACTGGGCCAGAGACACATTGCTTGCTCTATCCGGCCAAGAGCGTTCCATGATTTTCGAGAAGGCTTGGAATACATTCAAGCCAGAGCTGGATCAGAAGTTCAGCACGGTGGCGATCGGTGCTTGTGCAAACCGTGAGCAGACGCTTCAGCTTGTTCGTGAATGGCTTCAGATGCGCACCACAGAGAAAGTGGAGCCTGAGGCTCATACCCGATACGACGCTGTCCGCTATATGTTGGCAAACGTGTCAGGCGACGACCTTGTTTCCGTGGTATTGGAGTTAGGCCGCGATGCCGAACACGGCGAGGCCGAAGAACTTATTAAGCTCGTATCTCATCGCATCGGCCCAGAGCCAGACAGAGCTAGAGACGATAACCCTTGGTTACCTACAAACGACCAGATAGACAACCTCCTCGAAGTTTTCTGGGAAAAGATTGATCCTTGGAATCCTCCGCATAATCTGATTCGGGCTAAGCTGAGTTCTATCGCATCGCGTGTTGATGCTACTCGTTACTCGAACCGCATTCTTGAATGCTGCCAATCAGAACTCGATGCGTGGGCTCGATACCACGAAGTATTGGATAAATGGTTGCAAGAAGGTGGTGGTGAAAATCGTCCATCGAATCCACCATACGGAAACTACATCATATCTGCGCTAGTTCGTTGTGGCTTCGACGTGTTGCCCGAACTGCTTGATCTGATAGCACATCCTCAAGCGCATCAGGTTGTATACGGTGCTATCGCGCAAATTTTGGCCAAACCATGGAATGACCGACAACCCAGCCCCCTTTGGTCACCCGCCGTAGACGGCAAGGAGGCCAAGGCACGTCGCGAAGCTAAACTGGTAATGCTTCAGCCTGATCCAACATTACAAGCCACGACTGACCAAGTAGCGCGCAAACTGGCAGAGAAGCTTGCCGCAGAACTGCATCGGATTGATGCAGGCGTAGCTACCGCAAAATCAGGCGGGCAAGCACGCCGGATAAATCGCCATAACTGTCCCCTGCTCATGGCGCTGGCTGCTATTCCAAGCCGTGAATGCCTTCAGCCTCTCTGGAGCGTTCTAGTGCGTGGTGATATTGAGGAATATACATTCGTCGATGTGTTGTGCTCGCTGGTACGCCAAGGGGTATTCATAGATGACGAGAGTGTCGTCCAGCGCATGCAGTATCTGTTGGAAAAAGACTCTTCCGCCAACTGGCTAGACCAATCCGCGCAGTGCCGATTTGGCCAATTGAATGCACTTTTTTATTTTGTTAGTCCAATATCTTTGCTGGGCAAGCCACTTACAGACTATCTGCCTAAGTGGATTAAAACATGCCATGCCCACGAAGTCATAAGCAGCCTGGAAGCTGTATTCAACGACGAAGCGTGGCATTCCCTCGTGCACTTGGCGCGTGACCTGAAAGCTGATCCACACATTGGTAGGCAACTTACGAACGCCATCGTCAGTGGTTTGACCTCAAGTAACTTCGAATCATTCTTGGAGCTAATCAAGGATGGCGTGTTCTTCAGGCTGAATGACAGCGATTGGGAGCTAGAACATATGGCCGAGAAAATTGTTGATGTCATTGATTCTGACGCTAAACGTCGAGAGGCGCTCATGGCGGCCTGCTCTCAATCTATTGATACAAGGAAGGCCAATATATTTGCATGCGCAGTGCTTGCGGCGAGTAAAGGTGGCGAAGAGGATTTGATCACTTTGGGCCTACAAGTCTTTGACAACAACTCTTGTAGGGACGGGCGGTACTCTGCCATCCATGAGCTGCGCAGTTTGTTCTCCCATCGTGAGCCATTGGGCAATGCTGGAACGTATGAGGTTTATCCAAAATCCTGCAACAGGCTAAGGAAAGAGCTGTTTGGGCGAGCAACTGGCATCGGACAAATCGCTGACCGCGCGAAGGCAACACTATGCGACGTTGAGGCAACGCGGCGCGATAGGGGGCGACCTACCGACGGAGGGTGTCCCGGATTTTGTGTAAACGGGGTTTCTCTACTGCTGCGGCATCCGGTCTTCGAACTGGATAGTAAACCGGTTTAACGCCGCTTTCCAATCCCTGATCGGCATCGTCCATTTTTTGCGGA
>Ga0209211_10013135_pt1 | contig 10311 bp, 12 predicted proteins | sample RifGroA2_FD_183992 | JGI IMG/M metagenome (GOLD analysis project Ga0209211, IMG submission 183992) | Groundwater microbial communities from Rifle, Colorado, USA - Groundwater A2 (SPAdes) (version 2) | ecosystem: Environmental > Aquatic > Deep subsurface > Groundwater | place: Rifle, Colorado...
TCCTGTTGACTGACATCCAGCAAAAACTGTTCCTCAAGGCTAAACTGCATTTGGATTCGCATTTGACTGACGTTTCGCGCATGGAGGAATTCAAGGCAGCGCTTGAGGAAAGGAAGGGGTTCGTCATCGCGCCTTGGTGTGAGGACGGGCGCTGCGAGGAAGCCATCAAGGAAGAGACTTCTGCGGACATCCGCTTCATTCCTTTTGACGCAAAGGCGAAGGGTGATTGTGTCTATTGCGGCAAGCCCGCCAAGACAACCGCCTATTTTGCCAAGGCTTACTAACTTTTTCTAGGCCGGTTTTTCATTTTCTTCCTGGTGGGAACCATCGTCTTGCAGCTTCCTTTGCTTTTATCATAAGTGCTCGAGCTCTTGACTCAGGGCTTTCTGCCACAAATTCCAATTCAATTCTTTTGCTATTGGGATTTGGGTATATTATTCTTGAAGAGACATTGGGCGTTGAACTGATACTAGGATCTGCTAGTTGATTGTTTACTAAGCGTACTTTTATTTTCGCTTCTAACCATCTTCTCATTGTTTCAGCTGCTTCTTCATTTTCTGCCTCCGCACGAAGAAATGTTAATCTAACTTCTGGCTTGCCTGGCTTATGGCTAATTGAGTATTCTCCAGCCGATAACCCCAAGCCCTCTAGATTTTGTTCTATAGCCGATCGTGTTAGTGAATGAAATCGCATAGTTTCGGGGTTGGTAAGTGGTCGCGGAGAGTTTAAGAAAAAACCTAGTATGATTCCTGCAGTAGCTCCCGCGGCTACGGTAGTAGCTCCAACTCGAACGCCCGCAGCAAAAGTTCTTCTTTGAGTCCTTCGATATTGTTCGGCTGCGCCTCTTCGAAGATATCTGGAACCTCTTCTCAAGCTATTCAACCTCGGACAATAAATAAGTTTATGATAAATTCCGGTTCATATAACTCTTTCTTCGAAAATTAAATGTGCTGAGGCTTTGGCGCAAAAAATATTCTCGTAAGAATTGGTAGCCCCGGGCGGATTTTCGGCCCAATGTTTTCTTTTGGGCTGAAGCACTTTTCTTTTACAAAAGAAAAGGGCTCTTCGAACCGCCGTCCACAGCTTTCTTCTGCAAAGCGGAGTTGCTCGCTTTTTTTGTAAAGCTCGCTTATCCGTCTTTAGCTCCAAAGGCTGTTATCCTGGACCACTAGACGACGGGGCTATTTCTCCCGAGGGGTTAAAGCTCGGAATTAAATATTTGGCGGAAGGAATTATTATATAGTTAAGGTAATAATCTTCCAAGGATTTTAGATGGGTAGAGGGTGTTTTTGCTATGGGTAGAAAGCGTCCGTTCGGCTTTCCGGAGTTCGGCTTGGACGACGGGTTTTTCGAGGAGTTCGGGCAGATTGAGGAAATGATGCGGCAGATGCTGGAAAGCCACTTCAAGGATTTCGACGAGAAGGCTTTGGAAGCGAAATTGCCTCAGCCGCGGGTTTACGGTTTTACGCTCAGCTTCGGTTCTGAAGGGAAGAACAAGCTAAAGCAGTTCGGTCTTCCAGCCCAGAAGCAGGTGCAGGCGATTTGCAGTTGAGGGCTTTTCCCAACCAGTTGAGCATTCGGGTTAATGACCCGGAACGGCTTTTGTCAAAAACTTTCGCCTTGCCGGCTGAAGTCGTTTGGGATTCAGTCAAGCACAGCCTGAAGAACGGAATTTTGGAAATCGTTTTGAAGAAGAGAAAATGAACAGGCGGGAGTTGAACGATTTAATCCGCTCGATCGGAGTTTCCGTTTCCGTAGCAAACGCTTTCAGCAAGGTCGACCGGGCGGAATTTGTGCCAAGTGAAATGAAGAGCGCCGCCTATCGAGATGCGCCCGTCCCCCTTCCTGAGATGCAGACCACTTCCCAGCCTTCGCTCATAGCTTTCATTCTTAACGTCCTTGCCCTTTCTAAAGGCGATGGGGTTTTGGAGGTTGGGACTGGCTTCGGCTTCCAGACTGCTTTGCTTAGCGAGCTTGTGGGCGCCAAGGGGCTGGTGGTTTCAATAGAGTTCTTCAAAACCCTGCATGATCAGGCTCTCAAGCGCCTGAAGGGAAGGAAAAACGTTTTGCTGTTGCACGGCGACGGTAAGGACGGCCTTGCGGCAAAAGCGCCTTTTGACGCGATTGTGGTGAGCGCGGCCTGCGACGTCCTTCCCGCAAAGTTGTTCAGTCAGCTGGATGTGGGCGGGAGGTTGGTTTACCCTAGGAACTCTGAATCGGGGCAGAATCTCGTGCTCGTGGAAAAAAACGAGTACGGCGAGCCGGCAATCACCATGCTCCTGCCTGTTGCCTTCGTGCCCTTGCAATAGGAAAAAAGCTAAAAAAAGAAAAAAAGGGAAAAAGCGGGTTTAGCGCTTTTTCGTGTCCTTGCAGCACATGTTATCTTTACATATGGGGCACATTCCCTGCATGTGCATGAGCTTTGCCAATCCGTATACTAAGATGAGCAATCCTGCGATGGTGTGTACCATCATTCCGTCGTTCCACCAGCCTTGGCCGTAGGCAAGCAATCCCAAACCTGCAATTACCATGGCAATGTTTGCTATTGTTCCACAAGTTTTACTCATGTGCATTCAAAATCCCCCTCCTTTGCGAGAACTTTAGGTTGCTTAATGATAAGTGTGTATTTAAGAGTTTCAATCCGCCGCCCTAGAAAACGAATGCGCGAGAGTACGGCGAGTGGAATGCCTTGCGCTTGAGGTTGATGCGCTTCCTGTTCTTCTGGGGCTTCATTTTCCTGTTTTTTGAAATAGTTGGAGTCAAGAAAAGCACGCTTCAATCTTTTTGGTCTTACTACTTATGTGTGAGGAGGTTGTTAAACCGTTGGCTTGGAGGATTATTTAGTAAAAACACATTTTGTCCCACTGGCTTTTGCCAGCGCCCTTGCTGAATAACGTAAAAAGTTCCGCAAAGGCTTTTACTCTTCAACGCTAATAATATGCTTATGGAACTTGACCCGCGCATAGGGCGCGCGATAAAAAAAATGAGTTTTGAAAAACTCCTGCCTGTCCAGGAACAGTCCATTCCCTTAATCATGCAGGGAAAAAACCTGCTCGCCCAATCGAAAACCGGGACTGGAAAAACCGCGGCTTTCGCCATTCCAATCCTGCAGAAGCTTGACGAAAAGCAAAAACTCCAAGCACTCGTCCTAGAGCCGACCCGTGAGTTGGCGATTCAAGTGGGAAACGAATTCAGGAAAATAGGCGCCGAAATGCCTTTCCGCGTTGTGGTTGCGTACGGAGGAACGCCGGACGACCGGCAGAAAGAACTGTTGGAGAAAGGCGCGAACATCATGGTCGGCACTCCCGACCGGGTTTTGGACTTGGTTTCTTCAGGCCACGCCAAGCTAGATAAAATAGCCTTCTTGGTCTTGGACGAGGCGGACTTGCTGTTGGACTACGCCCTTGCCTTGAAAACAAGGAAACTCTTGAAGAGCGTTCCGGAAAAAGCCCAGAAGCTGTTTTTTTGCGTTCACCTGCCCGGCAACCTCGAGGAAGACGTGAAGAAATACTTGGGCGATTTCGAGAAGGTCAAGACTTTTTCTTTCGGCAAGCTTTCCGAAAACCTCAAGCACGACGTGCTCAAGGTCGAGGAGGACAAGAAATTTTCTGAATTGAAGAAACTCTTGAACGAGCGGAAGAAAACGCTGGTATTCTGCAAGACGAAAGAGTCGACGAGCGAGTTGAACGAACGGCTTGGCAAGAGCGGCTTCAAAACCCGCATGATTCACGGCGATTTCGACCAGACGAGGAGGAATTCGGCCATTTCGTCCTTCAAGGCCGGCCACGCCAACATTCTCGTTGCGACGGACGTCGCCGCCAGGGGGCTGCACATTCCCGAACTGGATTTGGTTATCAATTACGAGCTTCCGCAGAATTACGATTATTACCTGCACCGCATCGGCCGCACGGCTAGGCTCAGCGCCTCGGGCAGGGTAGTGACGTTCGTTTCCAAGGCAGACGCACAGCGGTGGAAGGAAATTAAGAACAAGACCGGAATAGCCTAGGAAAACTTAATCTGCTTCTTTTAGTTGATCTAGAATTTTTCCAGGATTCATTATCTTGATTCCTTGAAACTCTTCAATATTTGTCAAATGCGGATCCCAAGACGCCAAGAAATCTGCCTTAATGTAAACAGCACACTCAACAATGCTGTTGTCTTCATCATCTTCTTTTACGGCGTTAAGCTTGATGTCGGGCTCTACAAGTTTCAAGAACTGCAAAAACACTTCGACCATTTGCTCTGCTCGCTCTAGCGGAACCTGAAAGTCTCGCTGTATCACTTCCTTAAATTTTATCAAAATCTCTTTTGAAGTGTAGCCGATTATTTTGCCCTCTGTGAACAAGTGAATTAATTGGTAAGACATGCCTTTTTCAGATAAGACGGCTGCTATCAAGACGTTTATGTCGGGCACGACTTTTATCATTTAATTTTCACTTCTTGTGCTGCTTTTCGACTATCTTTTCCGGGCGAACATCCAAACCCAAAGATTTAGCGTGCTGTCTGCCCCACTTTGCCATTTCTTCAAAAGCTTTGGTAGGTTCAGGAACGACGAGTCTCTTCAATAGTATTGAATCCGCGTTTTTATTGCCGAAAACAACGAAAGTTGAACCGGCATGCAAATTCATGTCCTCTCGAATGTCCTCCGGAATAACCACTTGTCCTTTTGAAGACATTTTAGCTACCTGTGCTTCTACTTCACTAGCCATACGAGTCACCCCTCGATACTAATTCTTACTAGTAAGACTAGCTTATTAATAGTTTTGGTAAGCTTAACCCTAGATTGAATCTGAGTACTTTTTTAAGAAGAAGAGCGCCTTGGCCGGGATTCGAACCCGGGTCTCCAACGTGACAGGCTGGAATGCTAGACCACTACAATTGGCAACTTTTTCTTTCGGCTGAGCTTTGCTTCTCAAAAGAAAGAGTTTCTACCAAGGCAGTCTAGGCGCTGGAAAGTATTTTTTTCTCAACTCTTTTAAGGCTTGCGAAAACAATATTTATTCATGTCTCTCCCGCGCGAAATCACTGAGCTTCGAAAACGGATTCTTGGTAAGGCCGTAGAACTCAATGTGCGTTGGCCGATACCTAAGATTACGGAAGGCTCGTCAGAAGGAAAGGGCACAGCAGTTACTGGCGGAATACAACGAGATGCTTATCTTAATCTAGTTCATTCGACTAAGCCCGCCGATAAAATCTGGCGGTATAATGCGCTTCAGCATAAGGAACTCGGGGCGTATATCGTTGATGAAATGCTAAAACTGGTTCCGGCTAGCACAGCTGATGTTGAAACTAAGGCTTTAGCTAGAGCCGTTTACAATAAAATGCATGAGGATGAAGTGCCGCCTTTTGGCGTGTATCAACGTAATTTGATTGTTTTGCCAGGAAAGGAAACCGGACTGTTTATTGGAAAGTGGGGAATGTTAAGTTTCAAGCAGCGCAGGAAAGCTATCGCTTTAGTGAATACGGTTAGCCGAATATTGGTTGACTTGAAGGTTAGCATTGATAACAAGGTGGCTGAAGAAAATCAAATTGCTGCCGAGCAGCGTTTTCATTTGACTATTTACGCCGTTCACAATTTGAGAGATTTGAATTACAAACTTTGTCAAAAACTTGGGATTTATTCTAAAGCTACTTAAACTTCATTGAGTGTAAAGTCCCGCGGGCCAGATTTGAACTGGCAACCCTCTGATTTCAGCAAAGCAATTTTTCTTTCTTTAGTTGAGTTTTCTTTCTTTTCGCAAAAGAAAGAAAAGTCACAGGCTACAGTCAGATGCTCTGCCAAATTGAGCTACCGCGGGACCGTAAATTAAAAGGGAAATGAGAACCTTTTAATTGCTTGTTGCGTTTATTAAAAGTATGCCCACTAGTGTTAAAAAAATAACCGTTTACCTGCTTTTGGCTTTGGCCTTGTCATCGGCTGGCGTTTTTGCCTTGACTGTGCAAGAGCAGGCTAATTTCTTTGTGAACAGCGGGGAAACCGCATCCGCTGTCCAGGCGGGCGCCTATTACGTTGTTTTGGTTAATGGTGTTGAAACTGCCGTGTTGAAGCCGGTTGGTAATGATTTCACCATAGTGCAAAGCCAAGGCGAGTTTACCGTAGCAGTACAGGCGTATTCCCAAAACGTTTTCCAGAATGACTTGAAGCCCGCAGTGCCCGGCATAGAATCGACTTTCGATTCGCTCAAGGGCATTGTTGACACTTGCCTCAAGGGCTCGAAGTGGTTTTCTTTCAACGCCACGCGCGGCGGCGTGTACGTAGCGTATAACGTGCGCTACGACCCGTTCCACTGGCCGAAAGAATGGGGCGCAATCCACTACATTGAAGACAACGTCTATGCTTTCGAAGACTCTTGGAACTCGGCCAAGGCCGGAATGGAGTCCCTAGCCTCTTCGCTTTCCGATGCCGAAGTTGCTTTGGCAGCTACGGCCAACGCCCGCGAGGGGTTGAAGCCCATTCGCGCGCAATACCCCAAGTACTACGAGGCTTTCTTGAATGCGACTAGCAGCAACCAGTACGCTTACAGCATTCAGGCAAAGCCCTACCCTTGCGCTCCAGATTCCGAAGTTTCGGGAAAAATAGACTCGATTTTGAGCGCAATCGGTGCAAGCAAGTTTAATCCGCCTTCGTACTTGGTTTCCCTGATTTCCAACAAAACTGCCGAGAGGTTCGGCCAGGCAACGCAAACAAAGCAGAATGCCACCCAAAGCATCAGGGCTTCAGAGCTAGTGCAATCTGCGCAAACCCTGAATGCAAACTTTTCATCCTTGGGAGTGACGCTCGACAAGTTCCAGAGCGACTTGACCGACTTGCAGAATTCGGTCGGGACGAATTCCTTCGAAAACCAGACTGCCGTTTTCTCGGCGCGCCTTGAAAAATACCAGGGCCTCTACGTGCAATATAACGCCACGCTATTTTCCCTCAACCGCGCCCAGGGCGCCTTGACCAACGCTTCAAACCGCTACGGCGGCAGTGACGACCGGGTTTCAGACCTGAAAAGACGCCTTGACCAGGCTAATGTGGAATTGAGGGAAAGCCAGAGCCTCCTGAAAACAGGAAAGCTTGAAGTGCTAAACCTGCCAGGATTGAATGAAAACGCAACTTCGATTGCAGTTACGGCGGAAAACCTCCAGCCTAAAGAAAACCAGTTTGACCTCGTAACCATCGGCGTGGTCATACTAGTTCTTGCTTTGCTCGTGGGCGGATTCCTATACCTCCGCAAGCGCCAGCCTCCCCAGGCGGAAAGGCCCCGCATTTTCGGCGGCAATAGTGATGAAATAGAGCAAATGGATTTTGGAAGCGAAAACCCCCGCGGCTAAAAATCATTTTTTCCCATTTCGGCAAAAGTAAACCTATTTTATTTCCCCTACAGCCAAACTATTATTCACGGGGGATTGGGGTAGCCTGGTATCCTGCCAGCTTTGGGTTGACATCCCTTTCTTTTTGCGAAAAGAAAGGTCCGTCACCCCCAAAGAAAACTTTGGGGGCCTGCAGCATTCAAGAAGAGTTTTAGGAATAATTTTCTTTCGAGTGCAACAGGAAAAACAGTTGGCGACCTGAGTTCAAATCTCAGATCCCCCATTGGCATTTCTTGCCTTGCCTCACCAAAGCATAGTTTTTTAAAGTAAAAAAGTAAAACTATTTTACTGGTGTTTTAAATGATTGGGAAGCAAGTTCAAGTTACGACAACCTCGCCTAAGGGGCAGGTAGTAATTCCACAGGAAATTAGGGAAGCTTTGGGTATAGAATCCGGCACTAAATTCGCGGTTTACGGAAAAGGGGATACTGTAATTTTCAAGCGCATTGAAGTTCCGTCCGTGAAGGACTTTGAGAAATTGGCCGGTTTCGGCAGGAAATTTGCCAAAAAGAAGGGCATTACAGAGAAAGACGTTATTAGTGATGATTAGGGTTTTACCCGATTCTAACGTGATTATTGGACTGCACCCCTGATTTCGAACGGGTAGTTAAGCGTGAAGCGGCTTAACGAAAACGAAGGGGGGCGTAGAGAATGGGCAGTAGAAAAACTTTTGACAAGGAATTCAAACTTTCAGTAGTTCGGGACTTGCTGGCAGGCAAGTCCACGACCCAAGCGAGCCGCGAGTACGGAATTAAATACGATTTGGCGCGCAGGTGGCTGCGCGAGTACGAAAAGAATCCCGAGAGCGCTTTTGCCGGCAAGGGCGTTGCTTCGACTAGCGAAGCAAAGTGCGCCGAGCTAGAGCGTGAGGTAGGCAAGCTGCACATGCAAATCGAGTTTTTAAAAAAGTGTTCGGAGTCCTTGCAAGCAAGGTTAGCCGAAACGAAAACAAGCGGGTGACGAGAGTGGTTTACGAACTCGTTCAAAACAATTCCGGCGAGCTTGGCTTGCATGAAGCATGCCAGGCCGCTGGCGTGAGCCGTAGTGGTTATTGGGCTTGGCTTCAAGCCAAGCCTCGAGAGCCAGAACCGTTACTCGGTGAAATACGCCGGATAGTCGGGGAATTCAACGGTTACGGTTATCGTCGCGTGACTGCGGAATTACGCCGCAGGAATTTTACCGTCAACCACAAGCGAGTGCTGGAATTACTGAGGGAGAACGGCCTCTCGTGCAAGAGAAAACGCTTTAAAATAATCACGACTGATTCGAACCACGGCCTGCCCGTCTACCCGAACCTCGCGAAAGTCTTGGAGGTAACTGGCGTCAACCAGTTGTGGGTTGCGGACATTACGTACGTCCAACTGCCGCGAGGTTTCGCTTACCTGGCGGTAGTTCTCGACGCTTTCTCTCGAAAGTGTTTGGGTTGGCAGTTGTCCAGAAACATTGACGCGAAGCTTTGCTTGGACGCTTTGAACTCTGCTTTTGATGAGCGCAAAGGCACTAGCCTTGCGGGGCTAGTGCACCACTCCGACCAGGGCGTTCAGTATGCGTCGAACGATTACACGAACGCTTTGAGCGAGAAGGGCGTGCGCATTAGCATGAGCCGCAAGGGCAACCCGTACGACAATGCGAAGGCAGAGTCGTTCATGAAAACGTTCAAAGTGGAGGAGGTGTACGTGAGCGAGTACGAATCGTTTCAAGATGCGTTCGAAAATATTGAACGGTTTATTGAGGTGGTTTACAACGAAAAACGGCTGCATTCGAGCATCGGCTACTTGCCGCCAGCCGAGTTCGAACAGCGGATTTTAAATGAGGTGCGCGCTTAACTGGTTGTACGAAAAAAGGGGTTCACTCCACCTCATACGCGAACCGATTTACGGATAAATGAATTAGCCGAGTAATGGCTAACGGGAATTCCAAGCTTGCCGTGCTGTTCAAACTTCCATAAAGAAACGAATACGGAAGTGTCAAAATAAAGTCGCAACAATTACGATATGCACTTAAAACTTAAAAAACGTTCGCCGCATGACGCTTTTTTCAACCCTTCGCGCGTTAAAGTAATGGTTTGGTAGACTTCAGAGTTTCAGTTTGTTCCTGAACCCCGAATAGGGTTTTGGTTTTTCCACTGAACCGGTTGCAAAACTTCCAAACCAAAAGTTTTAAGCCCATTAAAACCGTCAGCCACTTCAGTGGCTTTCAAAGTGCAAGGGATTTCCGAAAACCAAAAGTATACCAAAACCTTACGGTGTTGTCATGGCGAAAAGCAAGAATTACGGATTGATTTCAATAGTGGCTTTGTTTTTGGTGGTAGTGCTTTATGCGTTCCAGTCGGGCTTAATCCAACTGCCCTCCACAACCCCTCCCGCCGCTTCAAATTCGTCTTTTGGAGTTCAAACCCAGTTTTCAGGCTGTGTGGTGTTCAACGGATTGCCCGACCGGGCTTGTTCTCCTGGAGCGATTAACGCAAGCTGCACTGTGAAAGACATTTGCACGCCCGGATATACGAAAACCGTGCGCAACGTTTCGCAGAGCGTTTGGAATAAGGTTTTTGAGGAATATGGGGTTACGGAGCATTCCGGCGAAACTTTTGAAGTCGACCACATTGTGAGCTTGCAATTGTGCGGCTCGAACGACATTTCAAACTTGTACGCCGAGCCAGTAGACCCGCGCCCGTGCCCCCAAGGTTTTGTTAGGTGTGGTTTCAAAGAAAAAGACAAAGTTGAAAATTGGCTTAACGACCAAGTTTGCAATGGTCTAATGACCCTTACAGACGCGCAGCATCAAATAGCGGAAAACTGGACTGCCGTTTACCAACGAATGCAGCAAAGCAATTGATGTTAAACTGACGGTTTGTCAAAACTTTCCAGAAACCGTCCTGGCGCAAACGCTTTTATTCATGCTGCCGCCTATTAGTCTTTTAGATTACTATGTCTAGGGTGGGGTCAGGACTGCTAGG
>Ga0209211_10013137_pt1 | contig 10311 bp, 8 predicted proteins | sample RifGroA2_FD_183992 | JGI IMG/M metagenome (GOLD analysis project Ga0209211, IMG submission 183992) | Groundwater microbial communities from Rifle, Colorado, USA - Groundwater A2 (SPAdes) (version 2) | ecosystem: Environmental > Aquatic > Deep subsurface > Groundwater | place: Rifle, Colorado...
CGCTGGAACGCCTTTTTGAGGATTTTCTCTATCACTACTCCGTTCAAGATCATGGGTGTTCCCTGTTGTACAAACCTCGGAGCCTTGCATATGCTCTGGATTTTCTTTGCCGATAAGCTGTCTCACTGATGCCATAAAGCTGGATGTACGATTCTTTGGGCACGCCTTGAATATCAAACTGTATGAGAATTCGGTCTTCTTGCGATAAGAGGGGAAAGATGGTTCTTACGCGATTGACGAAGTCGGACTCCTCCACAGGATCAATGTCACCAGAAGGTTCATCAAACGCTTCCTGAAGATTGAAAGCAGGCTCATCGATCCCGCCTGTGGCAGGAAACGCCCAGCCCGGCAACAGGCCCCGGCGATACTTGTCGATCCGAATGTTAAGCGCGATCCTTGTCACAAACGTTAGGAACTTCGCTCTTCCAGGCTGGTAAGCGCTAACAGCTTTGTCAACGGCTTCTGTCACGATTTGCTCGCTCGTTATCTCATCCACTCCAAGTTTCTTCAGCACACCCATTACTCGCGGGAAAAATTCGCCGTTCAGAAGCTGGGCAATTTCCCTGATTTCTTCCGTTTCGCGCAATCGACCGGAAAGCAGGGCCCAAATCTTTTGGTCGAAGGGGTCTTCTACCATATTATACGCACGGCTGTGACAGTGTCTTAATTCTGGGCAAAAAGGCGGGATGATTCCAAGGCTCTTGCAGTTCCCCGTCTTTCTTCGTGGGTTATGCAATCAACTCGTTTTTTATCGTCTCCGCCTTCTGAAAATCCATACGAACGCTTCGAGAAAATTCCGTTCTCTTTTGTGCCCTCCACTGATCCATCTCGCAGGAGCGGGGATCTCTGGTTGAAGGTTACCTTCATCCGAGATCAACCTGAGAAGAAGGTAACCTTCTGCAATGAAGAAGGAGCTTTTCACCCCACACTCTTCTCCAGCATCTTCATGAAGTTTCGTTTCCGTTTGTGGGTGGTTCTGATAGATTCAAGAAAGCGATTCCATTCCTCCATTCGTCCTAAACGCTTCATCAGAAGGTGCACTTTCTTGATCAATGAAACACCCTCACGATACGCCTCGTCGTTTGTTTGCTTGATGGTCGGCTCAACGAACGTTTGATAAACGGAGAGGGCGTCTTCGGGAAAATCCTGCTCTCGCAAACGCGCGAGCTTTAGCCAGAGGTCTTTTGTACACCCACCTTGTTGCGCTTCCTGCCATGCCTGCGAAGCATCTTGTTCCCAGAGAAAGATCCGAACCAGATCGGAATGGTCGACCGCAGTTGCAAACCACTTGCTCTTTGCCCCGGTCTTCTGCCTTGCAATATCCTTCCGGATGCACGCGAGAGCTTTTTCTCTCCACTCCCGCCACACATCCGCACCACCGACACGATTAGCATGGCTCTTTAATAATTTGTACGATTCCAATTCAGGGTCTTGAAGAAATATCTTCCAGATAAGCTCCATTGCGTCGTCAAACCGCTTACGTCGTTCATATTCTTCCGCGAGGAATTCATGGAGCCGGGTGTCCCTGTGGTTCGGGAATGCTTTCATCCCTTTCTCAGCCCATGCCAAAGTTTTTTCTTCTTTCCTGGCTTTCTTGTAGATTTGTGCGATTTCAAGATAATGGTACGGAAGCGAGAGGTTCTTGGATTTTATTTCGACGAGCCGTTCGACGTCGCCGCTCCGCGCAGCGAGGCTTTCCATGATATGTGTTATCCGGTATCGGGTTCCCTTGTATTCTTCCATCTCTTTTCCGGGACCGATAACCGGCACACGTGCCCATTCTTTCTCCGCGAGCGAACGGTAAAGCTCCATCCCCTTCTTTCCTAAGATGCGAGCATATCTTTGAGCGGCTCCCGCGAATACGTCCCAATCACTGTTCAGCTCCCACTGGAACAACTTTTCCGCTAATGCTTCCGGGTCAGGTTGAGCTTTTGCACACGCCTGATAATGAAGCTCCTGGACTTCTTCGAGAATTCCGCTCATCAACCCATCCGAATCATCCACCATTTCCATCTGCCCCTCAAGTCGGCGAAGGAAATGCTCCGTCAGTTGAATCACGGTCTCGGCATTTCCGGCTTTCAAGAGATCGTGCAGGGAGTCGATCACGTCGTCGATCCCTGATGTATACTCATGCATCGACTTATAATCGATGTATCCATCCCAGCTTACCGCTTCATCAATCGAATGCGTGAATGATGCGATGCTTGTCTTCGCATCCGCCCCGGCGGCTTTCATGCGGAGCTTCTCGAGCAGCCGATCGTCGGACCGGGTGTGCTCCATCAGCAGCGAAACGAGTGCCTCCTTGTCTTGTGCCAACAAGAACTTCTCAATATCGCTTGGGCCCAGAACGCGCTGTTTCAATCTCCCTTTCTTGGCCGACCTGCTTGATTCTTCCAGCTTATTCCTCGTGGCAATGGTTACCGCGACGCAGTGCTTGCAGAAGGCTTCCTCCCTCTCGAAGAGCGGACAGGTGCAGGAAAATGCAAGATCTCCGTCATCGTCCCACAACTCAACGCGGTAGATGTACGACCCATGTACCCTCGCACGGATTTGGTCGTCTTCGATCACAAGGTTTTTGACGCGACCTTCCTCGAAGTACTCTTCACCGCGCGCATACGACGGCTGACCTGCGTATCGTAGGATTCGCTGGTGGGAAAGAAGTATTGTGATGTCTTTGGTTTTCTTTTTAGCCATTGTCGTCAGTCTCTCCCGCTACATGCCATGACACTTCTTGTATTTCTTCCCGCTGCCGCAGGGACAGGGATCGTTGCGACCGATTTTGGGCGAGGTGCGTCGCAATGGCGCTAGCGGCGCATCGTCCGGTTCCGTGAATTTCGAGTCTGCTGGTTCCTCCTCACGCCGTGCGTCTTCCTCAGCTTCGAGTGCTTCCGCTTCTTCTTTTCTCCCAAGCTCTTCCAGCATGGGCACAAGGCGCTCCAGAGCACCCTCACGGTCATACTTCACATCCGACATTGTCAGCGCATGGCGGTAGCAGTGTTCGGCTTCATCGATCTCCTTGAGTGCCCGGTAAGCATCCCCGACTTTGATGCGGACCCATACGTCGTTAGGAAACTCACGGAGAGCTTCTTCGATCTGTCGATGTGCCTCTTCTTTCCAGCCCGCCTCCGCGAGAATTACGGCCCGGTCGCCCAGGTAATTGTCGCGATTTGTTATCTTCCCCCAGGCCTGCCCCAGTTCCGCCGCTTCCCGAACCATGCCAAAGCGAGCAAGCGCATACGGCAAATCGAGCAACCAGGAGCCGATGTCGCCATGGGCTATGTCTTTAAGTTGATTCACCCGCTCTTCGGTTGTGATGATCTGCGAAAGTTGCCGGGCCAGCTCATACTGTTCCCGCATCAGTGCGATTGGATCGTGTTCATCCTTCTTCAACCGCGAAGACGCCGCCTTCTCGACTCTTTCAACCAGATCTTTGTGCATAGCCAACCAACCGGGGAAGACGAGTTTCTCATCTTTTTTCTTGCGCTCAGCCCACCTCTGCCACTGTTTGTTGACGGCATAGACATCATGCGAGCGACCCGAAATGAAATCGTCCTGAAAGCCGTCCCGAAAGGCTTTTCGTACATCATCCGCCGTTGCCATCACACCCCATTTTGTGTTGCTGATCTTCATGGTTGCCGCGAATTCGTTTGCCCGTTCCGTTAATTCCGTCAATCCGCTGTCGGCACATTCACACAGAATGCCGGCGAGGTGATCGACGGGAAAGCAATCAGATCGCTGGAGAAGCCGCTCGATGAATGCCACTGCATCGGATCGACGTTCAGGATGAAAATGATGCATGGCCACAACTCCCGCTATGACGGCGTGGCGCGCATAGAGGTACACGGATGCATCCGTGACAAAATTCCAGAGCTCTTCCAAATGGTTGTGCCCCAGCTTCGCGAACGGAAGCCACATGTACTCCGTCAACGAATCCGAGTAGAGAAGATCCAAGTCTTCATCGCTCATGCGCAGGCATGTGAGGAGATCCGGGACGATCTCCGGGTCTCCCATCTCTGTCAGTATGAAAATGCCATTGCTGTCTGTTGAGTCTATCGGGGATTCGGGAATGTGACCGAGCTCGGCACGACGCGCAAGAGCGTCTTTGAGGTAGGGTTGAAAGAAATCTCGATCCGCGAGAACGGCATCGATCTCTTCGGGGATCAGATGCCATCGCGACCCGAGCACCTTGCATAATTCTTCTCTTGTCATTTGTGGATCTCCTTTTGTGACTATTCTGTTTCGTATGGAAGAGTGAAAGATCCGGGAGGCGACAGCTCAAACCATTGATGGATCGCGGTAATCGTTCTGCCCGGGCAGAACGCTAATACCGCTGCAATCGAGTTGGCAGAGATGCTGCCGTGTCATTAGAATCGAGCGACCGGCGTGGAGAGAAACAAGCGGCTGCATGGTACCGCTTTCAGGGGGAAGTGTCAATCCGTACTTCTACGGATGTGGGGCATCCGTACAAGTACGGATGCCTTGAAGAGGTCTAGTTCGAGGTCAGTCGGAAAATAGTAATGCCGTTCTCTTGAAAGGCGCCACGGAAATGCGGCTCGTGGAAGCGGGGATCATTGAAGTGGCCCACGAATCGGTACGAATCTTCACTAACTTCCTTCGCACCAAAGCTCTTCGATTTACGGTTCCGGGTCAGGGGTGAAGATTGGCTGGAGGTATCGTCTGGGCGAGGCAACGGTGCAATCATCGCGGGGGCGATGGCGAGAACCAGCGGCGTGCTCAACCTGTGAACCGCTTCCATGGCCAGGGGTGCAACAACGGAAGGAATACAGAAGGATGTGACGAAATGAAGGATAGATTCAGAAAACACATTCGCGAGACAGGGGGTGTTTTCCCTTTGTGAGCTCTCGATTGCTCGTTCTCATTTCGCCCCAAACCTCAAATGGATACTTGTATCGCCGGCAAACAATGCAAAGCCGGCCACGAGTCCAACACCACATGCCCAAGTCGCAATAGATACGCTGACGGCTTCCCTTCTACTAAGCCCTGCCACGCGAGATAGCCCCAATGATAGAATGACAAAATACCAAATCGTCGCAGGGTTCAGGCTGTGCAGGACGATTGATAACGGAAGGTCTTGTTGTCGGCCTAACATTAACAGATCAAGTCCGGTGGGAAATCGGCCCGGGATCGGATACGGCGTTTCTCCTATCACCTCATTTCTAATGAGGAGAAAGTTTGCCGTCTCTCCAAGCAGATAGATCACGCCGCAATATGCTACAACAGAGAATATCTTCTTGTAGATTGCCGTCAGCTTCGAGTTCAACAAATAGGACGCCAGGCTCAGGAACAATGAAAGTGCCGACCACAAAGAAAGGGTCATGATTGGCGCGCTGATTGCAGGCCAAAGAATGCTCCAAGGTTCAATAGAGGGGAATTTCGCACCACAACTTTTCATCCAACTCACCATGAACTGTGCGAACGAGGCGGCAACAAACGGTAGAAACCATTCTGGTTTTATCGAAAGGCGCGCAAAAAGTCTGTTGGGGCTTATTAGAATGTCAAGGATGTCTCTCATTGCAACGATGTTCTTATCATCGCTTTTCTTGCTTTTTTAGTCCTGTCTCGCTTCGGTTTCTCGGTGGTGCGTACACAATCATCAAGGCAAGTGGATTCTCACCGTTAAAGAAGCCGGTCAATAGAACTTGACCTTCTTCTACCCTCCAGTCCCAAACCTCCATTACGACCGTCATGAAGAATTTTTTTTCCTCTTTCCTTTGCAGGTTGAACTGCTGTCCATACCTGGCTTTGAGGTGATGAAGTGTGGTAGCTAAGAGATCTCGACTCGGTTTCTCGAAACTTATTTTCACTAAACTAAGCTTACCGCGAGGTTTCGGGAATTGCAGCGTAATCCATGCTTGACCGTCGTGCACGTTCTCCCGGTAGACAAGTGTGGTGTCTGTTCCAGATCGGAGATGGTGAGACCCGTTCAGTATTGCCCGGGCCTCGTCTATTTGCATACCCCATTTCACACTGGACAATACGGGAAGGTCAAGATTTCTTGAGGGTATTTGATCGACACCCACGGCTTTGTGAAGCACCACAAATGTAAGCAGCAATGGAATGAGGGTTCGAATTTCTTGCAATCCTTTTGTCGTCTTTTCGCCTTTCTTTTTTGTTTCACATCACCATCACATGTCGTTGGAGACGCCGAAGTACCTTTTCAGTGCGACCTTATAGAAAACGTTTGAAAGTTCGGGAATCTCTTTCGTTGGCACATGGGTGAGCATAATTCTCAGGGATGGGTCGGTTACGAAAACACATGGAACATTTGCGGCTTCAGAGGGTAGCCCTAGCCTTGTGTCGCCAAGATTGTACACCTCGGAGTTGAGTTGATTTGCTCTTTTGAAAGCTTGAAGGCTTCGCGCGTTACTGTACGATGAAAGGATGAGGATCTTTTCTGCTCCTATCTTTGACGCGACCTGCCTCAGTCTCCCGATTTCGTCGTCGACGCAAACTTGGCAATTGAGGTTGGAATATCTTAGGATGATCTTGGGGCCCGATCCGATGAGTCTTGAGATCGGCCATTCAAGTCCGTTTGCGTCTTCCACTCGAAGTCGTCCCGACAGTTTGAGATCCTGCATGTGAAGTTGATAAAATGTTGAGGCTCTCAAAGACTCGACAACCATTGAATCCAGTTGATGGATCTTCCCTTTCGACGAGTCGTTTCGTGGGCCCGGTTCATGATTTCTGACGCTTGAGTACGCATAGAATGCTCCAACTATCGCGAGAAGCGATAATGTAACTTGGAGGAGAATTATTGTAGACCTTAGATCCGGATTGTGAATCCTCATACGAAATGACAAATCTTCTACAAGAATGCGTGGTGGGTCGTCTGTCGCAAGCCGCAATTAGAATCGCTTTGGTCTATAGGATGCCAAAATCGGATTAGACAACTCGCCCACGGATTCAGCAAGCGAAATTGTCTTGGGATGTACTCCATGGTTTCTGTACTTCAGCAGGCCTCGCAGATCATTCGGCTCGACGACTCCGACGAACTCATTCTCTACAACCGCGATCGGGGAACCGGCCGGCGTCATATCGATGTCATTGATTACCGAACCTCCGATGCACACCCTTTGAGATGCCTTCGAGTAGAATGCGGACATCGTCCGACCTTCATAAGGGAAGGAAAAAAAGGCCGTCTGGCTTGTTTCATGATATGAGTGAATTGTGTGCGCATACTGATCGAGATTGGCTAACAATTCCTCCATCCTCTTGTTCGCCATTAGGTAGTTGCCTGGCAGTTGTTTTGCACCGAAGTCGATTGATAGGCGCGGTTGTCCTCCGGCTGGTTCGATTGTGAATATTGTTGTCAGAAATGGAGGAAAGAAAACGACACCAAAGGAGTCAACCGAGAATACTGTTTGTGGAGCAATCCTCAAGGGGTTTTCGGCCGCCTTGAAGGGGAATAACGTCGTCAATATTCTCCCCTCATCGCTAGTCAGAACCAGGTTATACGCTCGGTTTTGTCCGTCACTCTGAAACGTCACATAATCCATGTAGAAAGCGTAGCGTGTTTCAGTTAGCCGCGCAAACGAATGAGGATGAAACGGCAGCGATGTTTCTCTCTCGTACACACCTTCATGGTCGAAATTAATGAGTTTAGCTTGATTTCGATCGAGGATTACAATTCTGCCGTTTGATGGATCGACCAGGATGTCATCGGGTTCAAGATATTCTCCCGGACCTCTTCCTCTCCGTTGAATGCGTAGCAGAAACTTCCCGTCCTTATTGAAGACAAAGATAGCTTTTGTTACTCTTCTATCTAAGACATACAGGTTACCGCGCGCGTAGAGTAGCTTGTCAATACCGCCGAGGAGGCTGCCGGGGGTCGACTCTAGAACTGTGTATTTGATTGAGTCCACAACATCTGACAGTTTCAACTGCGCTGCGGCATCACACTCCGCGATGTGAATTGTTTCAACACTCTGTTTCCCCCTCTCACAGCCCACAGCGAACCACAATAGAATGCAAATCAACGTTTCTTTCTTTATCGATCTCAAATGGCGGTCCGTGGCCGTCGTGGACCGGGCGGGGCTCATCAAAGAAGGAATCCAAATCCACCTGGTGCTTTGCATCGGCAGTTTTGTCATAACACACATGTCACACGCAGATGAAATCTCTCCGGCAAGGCCTCGTTTTCCAACGCGGTAACTATTGTTAATTCATCCTCGTGCGGGCGCCGGCGATACGAAGTCGCGTAGATATCAAACCGCCTGTGAGCATGAAAGCGGCGTAGACGCGATATCTTTGTACGCTATCTCTACGCAAGCGCTGATCGTCATCTCGGATTGCTCAGGAAGCTTCTATGCATTGCAGGGGGCGTCTGTGCACTGTTGATTTCCTCCTGCCGTGCAGGTGGTCATGTTACCGTTGTATATCGTTGTTGATACGACAACCGTGGGCCCCGCTAGGGTCCAGACCGTTCTAAACGTCGTAACAGACCTTGAACATGGCGGGGTGGATTTTACCCATAATGTCGGACCGCCGCCTTCTCCTGTTTTGCCACCGTCTGGCTCGAGAGCATAGAGTGTTACCGATAGGACTGCAATCAGCATTAACGCGAAAGCAACGTGCGCTGTATGAAATGGGATGTTCTTCATATCGTCCTCCTTTTGAATTACTCGCCCTTTGAATATGTGAGGCTGTTCCTCCCCGGGCGTTGTTGGGGCGCGCCTCTTTGGAAGCCAACGAACTGAGTTTCTCTAAAGCTCATCGGGTCGGGATCGACAATCAAAATCTTTATTTCGTACACACAACAACTGTCTGCTTGTACTCATTCTTCCTATTCAAGAAGACTCGCCCAAAACGCACCGTTCTTGACTCTCGGTGTGAAACACCTGCAAATATATCCTTTGCCACCGCCCTTGTCAACTTTTCAACCTGTCATATTTTTCTGACATGATTTTCGAACCGGCAATTTAAGTCGTCGAACTATTCCTTCTTCACGCGTATCCCCATCTCTATTGCTTCCCTGATAAGACCAGCAATGTTCTCCACTTCCATCTTCTTCATCAATCTCCCGCGAACCGTTTCGACCGATTGCGGACTGATGGAAAGACGCGCGGCAATCTCTTACAGCCGGAGTCCCTGAACCGTACCTTCCAATACCTTTTGTTGTTGTAGCGTTAACCTCTCCAGAAAAATTTCTCCCTGCATCTTTTGCATCTTGCGCTCCGTGATGTCACGCTGCCATCCCCATATGCGAACGAGATACTCTCCTTCAATCACGCCGAAGCAGCTACTCACATAGTACCGAGACTGCCCGCTCTTCGCCAGTTGGCGCGTCTCCTCGTTGCTCATCTTGTATCCTTCCAAGAAAAAGTTCCTGAAGGCTCTCAGCGTGCCTTCATCAAACCAAAGAAAGAGTTCCGCAAGACGAAAGCCGCTGAGCTCCTCCGGACGGGAGCATCCAAACATCTTCGCGAAGACCTTGTTGCAATAGCTGAGACATGCAAACTGAAGCAGGTGTTGCATCTGTTTGACAGGCGGGGTGTCCCTCGGCAAAGGCTGATCGAGCTTGGCCAGCTAAAGTCCATCCCGGGCTTCTTCAAAGAAGACACGATGAAACTCTTCAAGCATTTGCGGACTTCCATTTCTCAATACCTTCAACTGAGTCTTTTCAGTCCCGGCTCTCCTGAGTGAGGGTTCGGTATTCGACTCGGATTTTGTCAACATAGACAAATCAACTCCTTCCTTGGTGAAAAGAAAACCGGAATTGCGCTAAAGGATCTGTACGGTTTGTGGAACGAAAGGCTCAAGCGAATATACTTCGCCGGCCAGGCATTGTCAACGGTTTTTTGCGATCTTCTTGCCCGTTAACTTTTGAGCTCATCGACTCCTACTCCAAAGAAGGGGGTGAGTAACTTGGGGCACTCAGCGGGCTTTTATCTCAATGTTACTTTCGCTGGGGGTTGACAGGCGCGGGATTCTCGAGGAGAACTCAACAAGCAAAGGCTAAATAGAATTGTCTCTTTGGGGAATTCGAAAGTCCGCGAGGGCGTGGTTCTGCAATGTTCTTGCTTCTGTGCGTCACCAATCTGGATTTTAGCGCAACGGGCTAGAGCATGGCCTGCTCTCACTCTTCCGGTTCCAGTAGCTCTGCTCCTAATTCACGAAGGAGAGCCGTGAGAACCGGATGCTCGTTGTGAGAGCCGTTGGTAGGTTTGATAGTGCTTGGGGGTACTGCCGCCTCGAGGGACTCGGGTGTTGCCGCGATTGTTCCGACTGTCTGCGGTTGGTTGGTTTTGAAGCTTCTTTGGAGAATCGGTTCAAGGCGAACCTTGCGGCCGC
>Ga0209211_10013139_pt1 | contig 10310 bp, 8 predicted proteins | sample RifGroA2_FD_183992 | JGI IMG/M metagenome (GOLD analysis project Ga0209211, IMG submission 183992) | Groundwater microbial communities from Rifle, Colorado, USA - Groundwater A2 (SPAdes) (version 2) | ecosystem: Environmental > Aquatic > Deep subsurface > Groundwater | place: Rifle, Colorado...
TGATTGAGATTGCGGCGCAGGTTTTCCAGAAGCCCTGGCAGCAATGTGGTGCGCAACACACTCTGATCTTCCGCCAGAGGGTTCAGAAGATGCACACTCCGCCGCCGGGCATCGTCCTCAGTCAACCCCAGCAGATCATGGTGCTGCGGGGCCACAAAACTGTAGTTGATCGCCTCATAAAACCCGAGAGCGGTAAGGGTTCCGGCCACCTTTTTCCGCAGCTCCCGAAGGGAATCAGGCTCGGAAAAATTCATGGGCACCATGGGCAGGGTGGTGGGCAACAGATTGTAGCCCACGAGCCTGGCAACCTCCTCAATGAGGTCAACCTCCCGTTCAAGATCAACCCGGAAACTCGGGGGCGTCACCCGCAGGGTGTCGTCATCGACCCTTTCTGCGGCAATTTCTATGGAGGCCAGGGCTGCAGCAATCCGGTCCAGGCTGAGGTCCATGCCCAACAGAGCCCGCGTCCTCGCGCCCCGCAGGATGATAGGGGACGGAGCGACAACGCCGTCGCGGTAATCAACGCCGCCAGCAACAAGCTCTCCGCCGGCCAGCGCGGCCATGAGCTGAACAGCGCGCTCCATGGCCCAAGGCACGCCTTGCGGATCAACACCCCGCTCGAAACGGTAGGAGGCCTCGGTGTTCAGGTTTAACCGGGAGGCGGTGCGCCGGATGCCGATGGCGGCAAAACAGGCGCTCTCCAAAAGAACATCGCAGGTCTGAGCATCAACCTCGGAGTTGGCCCCGCCCATGATCCCGGCCACGGCCACCGGCCGCTCACCGTCGCAGATCATCAGCATCTCCGCATCCAGTTGGTGCTCGGCCCCGTCCAGGGTGGCCAGGCTCTCGCCGGACCTGGCCCGGCGGACCAGAATCCTTTTCTCGGCCAGCTTGTTAAAATCAAAGGCGTGCAGGGGCTGGCCGTACTCGAGCATGACAAAGTTGCTGATATCGACGATGTTGTTGATCGGCCGCAACCCCACGGCCAGCAACCGCTGTTGCAGCCACCAGGGCGAAGGGCCGATCTTTACCTTCCTGATCAACCTGGCCATGTAGCGCGGGCAATCAGCGGCTGATTCGACCTCCACGCCGAAGGGAAGATTCTCGCCGGTCAGCACGGGAAGCGTTCCCACCGGCGGGTTAATCCGCCTGCCGACCACGCCGCCGATCTCCCGGGCAATCCCCAGCACACTGGCGCAATCGGGCCGGTTGGGGGTGAGATCAACCTCAATCATGGTATCAACCAGTCCCAGGGCCTGACTGATCGGCTGCCCCGGCTGAAGGTCCGCCGCCAGCTCCATAATCCCGGCCTGTCCCTCACCGAGCCCGAGTTCCTTGGCCGAACAGAGCATGCCGCAGGATTGTTCCCCGCGAATCTTCGCAGGTTTGATGGTAAATCCGCCGGGCAGAACCGCGCCGGGCAGGGCAAGAGGGGTGAGCAGTCCGGCGCGCGCGTTGGGCGCACCGCAGACCACCCGCACCCGCTCCTGGCCGGCATTCACCTCACAGAGCACCAGCTTGTCCGCATTGGGATGGGGCGAGACCGCTTCAATTCTGGCGACCACAACCCCGGTGAGCTCCGGATAACAAGGCACACAGGCATCCACCTCAAGGCCAAGCATGGTGAGGTGCTCGGCAATCCGCGCCGGTTCCAGATCGGTATCAATGTATTCGCGCAGCCAGTTGAGCGTAAACTTCATGGATGGTGTCTTTTGGTCGTCGCCCCAAAGGGGCCTAAGCCGCTTAAAAAGCGGCATAAAGAGCCGTGGCAGCATGCAGCAACGGCGATGGTTATTCCGTAACGGCCCCTAAGCCGTCGTAAAAAAATAACTGTAACATTCTCATATCGTAAGCGGCATAAAGGGCCGTAATAAAATAGATAAGAATGTAATGATTATTTTTTAACGGCCCCTAAAACTGAGAAAGAAAACGAAGATCGTTTTCGTAGAAAAGCCGGATATCGGTAATGCCGTATTTCAACATGGCAATCCTTTCGATCCCCAGGCCAAAGGCAAAGCCGCTGTACTCTTCCGGATCGTAGCCGACCTTTTTAAAAACCTCGGGGTCGATCATCCCGGCGCCTAAAATCTCAAGCCAACCGGTGTGCTTGCACACCCGACACCCCTTGCCGCCACAGAGTACGCAGCCGATATCCACCTCAGCGCTGGGCTCGGTAAAGGGGAAAAAACTGGGGCGGAAACGGATGGGGGTGTTTTCAGCAAACATCCTGGTGATGAACACCGAAAGCACGCCCTTGAGGTCGGCGAAGGAGATGTGACGATCGACAAGAAACCCTTCCACCTGATGAAACATGGGGGTATGGGTGATATCAGAATCGCAGCGGTACACCTTGCCCGGCGCAATCACCCGCAGGGGCGGCTGCTCCTTCTCCATGATCCTGGCCTGCATGGGCGAGGTATGGGTCCTGAGCAGCAGGGTGTCGCTGATATAGAAGGTGTCGTGCATGGCCCGGGCCGGGTGATGCGGCGGGATATTCAAGGCCTCGAAATTATAAAAATCAACCTCGACATCCGGCCCCTCGGCCACCGCAAAGCCCAGCCCCTCGAAGATGGCGCAAACCGAGGTCATTACCTGGGTCACCGGATGCAGCTTGCCAAAAGGCGCCAGACGTCCTGGCAGGGTCAGATCCAGTTTAGCTTGGCCGGCTCCAGCACCAGCCTCTCCCAGCCTGGCTTCCAGCTCAGTAAAGGTGGATTCCAGCTCCTGCTTTATCTCGTTGGCCAGCTGCCCGAGCCGCGGGCGCTCCATGGCCGGGGCCTGCCCCAATTGCCGCAAAACCAGAGTAAACTCCCCTTTGCGGCCCAGATACCTGACCCGGAACGGTTCGAGTTCGGCGAGCGTGGAGATTGCGGCGAGTTCTTCACCGGCAGCGGCTTTCAGGCGCAGCAGTTCTTCTTGCATGCTGGGCACGGCAACAATCAGTTGTTGACGCCGGCCAGCTTGGAAACCTGAGTGAAGGCCCCCGGATCAAGAACGGCCAGGTGAGCGAGAACCTTGCGGTCCAACTCCACATTTACCTTCTTCAAGGCGCCCATCATCCGGCTGTAGGTGGTATTGTTTTCATGACAAGCCGCACCGATCCGAACAATCCAGAGCTTCCGGAAATCGCGCTTCTTCTGCCGACGGTCCCGGTAGGCGTATACCAATGCCCGGTCAACAGCTTCCGTTGCCGTCCGGTACAGACTGTTACGGCCGCCGATAAAACCGCTGGCCAGCTTCAAAACCTTTTTTCTTCTCCGGCGCGCTTTAAATCCACGTGTTACGCGAGGCATCGTACTTCTCCTTATTGACTTTCTCCGACGTTTTCTTCCCGTCGGCAGTTTTTACACTGGTAATAATCTTGAGGCGGACTGCACCAGCCCTGCCGTTTTTTTACAGGTAGGGCAACAGACGCTTGATTCCCTTGAGATTGGTGGCGTCAACAATTCCGGCCTGTCTCAGGTTTCTTTTCCGCTTGGTGCTCTTCTTGGTGAGGATATGGCTGGTAAAGGCCTTGCGGCGGACAATCTTGCCGGTGCCTGTACACTTGAACCGCTTGGCAGCCCCTCTGTTTGTTTTCATCTTCGGCATAATGTTCTCCCTTTTTCATATCTTCGCCGGCAGAAATGCACCGACAAATACCCTAATATATATCCGTCAACCCTGACGAAAGCGTTATTTCGGCCCTACAAACATGGCCATCTGCCGCCCTTCCATCTTGGGAGGCTGCAGAATAACCGCGTCTTCCTTCAACTCCTCGACCACTTTGTTCAAAACTTCCATGCCGAGCGTATCAGCATAAACTATCTCGCGGCCACGAAAACGCAAGGTGATCTTAACCTTGTTCTTCTGCTGCAGAAACTTCTTGATATTCTTGATCTTGAATTCGAGATCATGTTTCTCGGTCTTAGGCCGGAGCTTGATTTCCTTGACCTCGATAACCGTCTGTTTCTTCTTGGCTTCCTGCTGTTTCTTGGACTGCTCGTAACGAAACTTGCCAAAATCCATGATCCGGCAAACCGGCGGAACGGCCGCAGCAGAAAGTTCAACAAGATCCAAACCTGCCGCTTCGGCATTTGCCAGCGCTTCACGAACAGAGACAACCCCTACCTGTTGCCCTTCCTGATCGATGAGCCGGACTTCCTTGCAATCAATCTCATGATTGATTCTGGCCCGCACTTCCCGCTCTGGTCGGTCACCAATTTTTTTTCCTTTGATACTCATACCTCCGTACAGATGATTCTGGAAACACCGCACGCGATGCGGGGCATCGGCACGCTGAAATATGTCATAATACCCTGAACCACCTAGCTATTGCAAGCGCCAGTTCGTCCAGCTTCATTTTCTCCGGCAATCAACGCCGCGAACTCGGAGATCGACATGGCCGGGAGGTTGTCGCCGTTGCGCAGCCGTACCGTGACCTGATGCGCTTCCATTTCCTTGTCGCCGATAATCAGCATGTACGGCACCTTCTGCATCTGGGCTTCACGAATCTTATAATTGAGCTTTTCGTTGCGGAGATCCTTTTCAACCCGCACTCCGGCCCGGCGCAACTCGGCATACACCTCTTCCGCATAATCGCTCTGCGCGTCGGTGATGTTCATGATCCTGGCCTGCGTCGGCGCAAGCCAGACCGGAAAGGCCCCGGCATAATGCTCGATGAGCACTCCGATAAAACGCTCCAGCGAGCCCATAAGCGCCCGGTGGATCATGATCGGCTGATGCTCCTTGCCGTCTTCTCCGGTATAAGTCATTACAAAACGTTCGGGCAGGTTGAAATCCACTTGAATGGTGGAGCACTGCCAGCTCCGCCCCAGAACATCCTTGATCTTGATGTCGATCTTCGGCCCGTAAAACACCCCTTCACCGGGGTCTATCTCAAAAGCCAGCCCTTTCTTCTCCAACGCCAGCTTCAAGGCGGCGGTGGCCTGCTCCCAGTGTTCGTCGCTGCCCACGGACTTTTCCGGTCTGGTGGAGAGATAAACCTCATAGCTTTCAAACCCGAAGGTCTTGAGGATATGCAGATTCAGGTCAAGGATGTTGAAGATTTCCTCTTCCAGGTTGTCGGGCCGACAAAAGATATGGGCATCATCCTGAGTAAAACCGCGAACCCGCATCAGGCCATGCAATGCGCCGGTCTTCTCGAAACGATACACCGTGCCCAGTTCGCACCAGCGCAAGGGAAACTCGCGGTAACTGCGCTTGCGCGTATTGTAGATGGCGATATGAAAGGGGCAGTTCATCGGCTTGAGCTGATAGCTCACCTCCTCGATCTCCATGGCGGAAAACATGTTCTCCCCATAAAAATCAAGATGGCCGCTGGTCTGCCACATATCGCGCTTGGCAATATGCGGGGTAAACAGCAGCTCGTAGCCATTTCGATAATGTTCTTCGCGCCAGTGATCCTCAATGATCTTCCGAAGCAGAGCGCCCTTGGGCTGCCAGAGGATCAGGCCCGGCCCGACCTGGTCGGCAACGGCAAACAACTCCAGTTCCTTACCAAGCTTCCGATGATCGCGCTTCTTTGCCTCTTCAAGCTGGTAAAGATAAGCCTTCAGATCCTTGGGGTCAAAAAACGCCGTGCCATAAAGACGCTGAAGCATCTTCCGGTTTTCATCGCCGCGCCAGTAGGCCCCGGCCATTTTGATAACCTTGACGGCCTTCAACCAGCCTGCATGCGGCAGGTGCGGGCCACGACAGAGATCGACAAAATCTCCCTGCCGATAAAGCGACACGGTATCCGCAGCCAAATCCCGCAACAGCTCGACCTTGTAGGTCTGGCCGCTCTTTTCAAAAAGCTCAATCGCCTGGGCGGCGGACATGGTCTCCCGGCGAAAAGGCGCGGCCACCGCGGCAAGCTCCTGCATCTTTGCTTCAATCAGCACAAGATCATCCGGGGTGAACGGCTCGGCGCGATCAAAATCATAATAAAAACCATCGGCAATGGCCGGACCGATGGCAACCTGCACCTCCTTGCCGAACAGGGCAAGGACAGCCTCGGCCATGACGTGAGCCGCGCTGTGCCGGAGAATCTCCAGGGCCTCGGGGCTGTCAACGGTTATGGGCGCAAAAGCGGCATCGGCTTCGATGGGCATGGAGAGATCCACCAGCCTGTCAGCCAACCGGGCGGCAATGGTCTGCTTGCGCTCCTTGTTGGAAACCAGCTCTTTCAGGGCCTCGGCCACCGTGATCCCGGCAGGGACCGTTTTCTGCTCCCCAGAGGGAAGAGTGAGGGATATTTCCGCCATAATTGTTATAAAAAGCCTTTCCGCAAATGCACAAACAAAAACAAGCACATTGACCTGGTCAATCTGCCTGCACAATAAGGTTTGGCTCAATACTTTCCGCCAAGCCCCGTGACATCAAGATATCGTGAATCTTCTCTGGTAGGCGCGGGCGGATTCGAACCGCCGACCTCTTGCGTGTCGGGCAAGCGCTCTAACCAACTGAGCTACGCGCCTAAAAAATCGTAACTGTCCAGCAGTGCCGCATCTGCGTTGTTATCAGCCGGCTCATGTGCACCAGCACACATCGCCGGCTTCTGCCTGGCAGCTACAGCACTGCTGGGCAGTTACGGACGATGTTTTGCTGAATAGTTACAAAAAACAAGGAGCACGCCGCCCACGGCGACAGCCCATTCTTCTTTGTAAGACAAATCTTCCAACCGGCAACCAAATACCAACATTTCACCCTGGTGTCAAGGACAAATAGCTTCAACGCATAGAGCCACGGGAAACAATTCTCGCTCACCGTCAGCACTCAGCACTCTTAACTTTTCACTCTGCACTTTGCACTTTTCACTACCCTTCAGGAACAGGTATCCTTTCGGGATTCAATGGCCCTGCTGAGCGTAAGCTCATCGGCATACTTGATGTCCATGCCCATGGGAATCCCGCAGGCCAGCCTGGTCACCTTGACTGCGACCTCCTCCTGCAACCGCTTGATGAGATAAGCAGCTGTCGCCTCCCCCGGCACCGTGGAACTGGTGGCAATCAGCACCTCCCGTACCTGCTGCCGGCGGATTCGTGCCAGCAGGGCATCCGCCTTGATTTCCTCAGGACCGATCCCATCCATGGGAGAAAGAACCCCATGCAGAATATGGTACTTGCCTTTGAAGGCCCCGGTTTTCTCGATGGCCATGAGATCCGCGGATTCCTCCACCACGCAGACCAGCCCTCCATCTCGTTCTGAATCGTTACAAATGGCGCAAGGATCGGTTTCCGCAAAGGCAAAACAGCCACTGCACAGCCTGATGCTCCGGTGCAGCTCCCCAAGATCCCTGGCCATACTCTGGGCCTCGCTGGCTGGACGCCGCAGGATATGCAGAGCTAGCCGAGTCGCGGTTTTCATACCTATCCCCGGCAAACGATTCAGATCGATGATGAGACGGCTCAAGGCTGGAGGGACGACATTCATAAAAAAGGCTCAAGATCCAAAGATTAAAAAAACGTAATCGTTCACCAAGGGCACCCAATTTCAGGTAAACCCAAAACTGTAAGCGTTCAGCAGTGCCGGAGATGCGCGTGTCAGTCGTCGGCAGAAGTGTCCGACCAAGAGGCCTGTTCGCTATCCCAGCGAAGCTGGATAAAAGCCCCTAAGCCCGATCCTCGGGCAGGGGCTCTAAACATACGGTATGCGGACCAGGCCGATAACAAAGCAGATGTGCTGCTGCTGAACGCTTACGAAAAAACGGCAAATTGAGATGCTACACGCTTAACTTTTGCATCTTGCCCTGCCTAAAACATACCCGGAATCTTGACCCCGCCGGTAAGCTTGGCCATCTCGGCCTCGCTCATCGCCTGGGCCTTACGCATGGCCTCGTTCACTGCGGAGACCACAAGATCCTGGAGCATTTCCGGATCCGCCGGGTCAACCACCTCTTTCGCAATGGTCAAACTAATGAGTTCATGCCTGCCGTTCACCGTGGCGCTCACCATGCCGCCGCCCACCGAGGCGCTGACCTGCCTGCCTGCCAACTCTCCCTGCATCTGCGTCAAGCGCTGCTGGAACTGCTGCGCCTGCTTCATCATCTGTTTCATATCCATCCGCACATCTCCGACCTTGACTTTCTGGCACACTGCGCCGACCGCAGGAGCGGCCGCCGGCCAGCAATGCCCTCAATTTTTCACTTTACCCTGTTCACTTTGCCCTATTCACTTGGCCCCGATCCGGATACTGCCGACCTGGCCGGCAAAAATCTCGGCAGCCATCTGTACCATAGGGTCATTGGCCAAACCCCGCCGTTCGGCAACAAGGTTCTCCGCCTCATCATTTTCGCCATCACCCGCTGCCGGTGCGCCAGCCACCTTGAAAACGATCCGGAAATCTTGCTGAAAAAAATCCAGGACAAAGGATTGCAGAAGCTTCAGATTGTCATGCTCCCGCAACAGCTTGCAGTCGGAGGGGTCAGCAAATTTAAGAATCAGCTGCCCCCCTTCTTCTCGGGGCATGGCGCAAAGTTGCAACACCGGCGCCATCCAGTGCTTGCGCTCCTTTACATACTCAATAAAAGCCCCCCAGTCCTTTTTCACCTCGCGGCCCTGGCTGGGAACAGCCGGAGAGGCAGGAAATTGCCGCGCTTGTTCCGGCAAAGGGGTTACCGCCCCAGCTATCTCATTTTTTTTTTCTTCGGACAGCGAGGCGGAAGAAGGTGCGGATACTGCCGGCGCCGGATTGGGACTGGATACCGCGGCCGGGTCAGGTTCCGCTGTGGAAATCCCCGCAAGAACAGGCGGTACAACACTCTGGGTTACGGGGACTGTGCCGGCCAGCAACTCGTCAAGCCGCCCCAGCAGGGCAGCGGTCGGCACGATCCGCCCGGCCTGGGTGGCCCGGACAAAGGCCATCTCCATGGCAAGGCGGGGCCGGGAAGAGTACTGCATCTCCTCACTTCCCTTCAACAACAGGGAAAAATACTGATAGAGCGTTTCCTGACTGGCGGTGGCGGCAATATCCTTAAGGGCCGTCAGTTCCTGGTCGGCAAGATCCAGCATCTCCTCGGGCCGGGCCTTGACCTTGACAATCAGCAGGGCCCGGAAAAATCCCAGCAGGTCACTGGCAAAACGCTTGAGGTCCATGCCTGCGGCATGACTCTGCGCAAAGATATCAAGGCAGGCGGCCAGATCAGCAGCCAGAAGCGCGCGGGCCAGATTTTCATAAATCCGGCGGTCGACCAGACCCAGAACCTCAGCCACATCCGCATCGCTGATTTCAGCTCCGCCAAAGGAAAAAAGCTGATCGAGAAGACTCAAGCCATCCCGCACGCTGCCTTCCGCCTCCCTGGCGATCATCTCCAGGGCGCGCTGGGAAACAGCGACCTTTTCCGCCTCGGCGATCCTGGCAAAAAACGCGACCAGCTCGGCAAAGGGAACCCGCTTGAGCTCATAGCGCTGACAACGAGAGAGGATGGTAATCGGGATCTTGTGCAGCTCAGTGGTGGCGAACATGAAATAGACATGAGCCGGGGGCTCCTCCAGAGTCTTCAACAGGGCGTTGAAGGCCTCGGTGGTGAGCATGTGTACTTCATCGATGATGATGATCTTGTAGCGACCCTTGGCGGGGAAAAAGCGGATGTTTTCCTTGAGCTCGCGAATCTCCTGAATGCCGCGGTTGGAGGCGCCGTCGATCTCATGCAGATCCATGGCGTTGCCGGCCATGATCTCCAGGCAGGACTCGCATTGATCGCAGGGCACATCGGCCTCGCCCTGCCGGCAGTTGAGCGCCTTGGCCATGAGCCGCGCCAAGGTGGTTTTACCAACCCCGCGCACCCCGGAAAAAAGCATGGCATGGGCAACCCGGTTCCGGGTGAGCGCATTGCGCAAGGTGCGAACCACGGCCTGCTGACCGACAACCTCATCAAAATTCTGGGGACGCCATTTTCTGGCGAGAACAAGATAGGACATTTTCAGTCCTCAGGTGCCAGGCACCGGTGTTTCAGGAGGATACGAAAGGGATGGCGAAGGAGCCGGAGGCCCGGACCGCCTCCCGAGGCGTAAAAAAATCAACTATCATGCGTGAGGCCGAAAAATCACATTAATCACAAAAGGCAAATGTTCAGCAGTGCCGCAGATGCTAGGAAGAGGTCTGCGAAGTGTGCTGTTGCACACGAGCAGGCCGATGACAACGCAGATGCGGTGCTGCTGAACATTTGCAAAAAAAAATGATAGCCAGGCACCCCCACGGCACACAGAGTAACTCACTACCGTTGCTTCCTTCCGGACCTGGCGGGGTTCGCAAGTCTCTGTTGCGCAGGACCCGGCTATCAAACCGGGAAATATCTGGTGGAGAAGGTGGGATTCGAACCCACGGTA
>Ga0209211_10013141_pt1 | contig 10310 bp, 11 predicted proteins | sample RifGroA2_FD_183992 | JGI IMG/M metagenome (GOLD analysis project Ga0209211, IMG submission 183992) | Groundwater microbial communities from Rifle, Colorado, USA - Groundwater A2 (SPAdes) (version 2) | ecosystem: Environmental > Aquatic > Deep subsurface > Groundwater | place: Rifle, Colorado...
GATCCACGAAAAGAACAGAGCGTTCCTGGCCCAAAACGATCCCTTCTATCAAGTCGTCCGCTTTGGGGATGGGAAGAGGAGCCATTTTCATCAGAATATCCATAATTCCCAAATGAACGGCGGGCAATATCGTTTTTTCTTTTTGCGCGGTGGCTGTTGTCATAATTTACAAGTATATTTAAAAACTATTTTTTTGCAAGAAATTCTGGTTTTGTTATAATATAAACAGATGACAGGAATATAATCATAGTTATAACCGCCTATTATTTATAGTTAGCAATGCAATGAAAATACAATACGATAAAATAGCCGACGCCATATATATTTATATGAAAAAAGGCAAGATTTTCAAAACGATAAAAATGAAAGATCGGCTTATTGTTGATACCGACAAGGAAGGTAAAATTTTGGGAATGGAAATTTTAGGAGCGTCCGCGCAAATTCCCAAAAGCCAATTAAAAGGAATTAAAATCGGATCGCCCATTTTTTGTTCAACATTGAATGTCTAACAGGTTGTAGAAAACTAATATAGAAAAAACAAAAACCTCACTTGGATATTGAATGTCCAAGTGAGGTTTTTTATTGCACATTATTTAACTCTACGAAAAAGCTCGGGTGGTGTTACGTTCTTTAATCCTTCAAAAACCAATAAAATGATGCTGATTTCATTTGGGCTAAAGAGCGTTAAACCAAACGGCGGAAAGGAGATATGAACTTTCTCGTATACTGACGGTACTGGTGATACGAATCCATTAAAAAGACCGCAACTAATTTTAATTTCATAATTACTATCGCAATAAGGATGAACCCACAAAAAAAGCCTAGAGGAAGTTTCGTCTCTTTCATATCCAATACTTCCCACCGAATTTCCGTATCTTATTACGGATACTTCGGATAATTTTAAATTAGCATTACAACTCTCTATAAAATTATCATTGTACTTTAATTTGGATACGACATAATCAAAAACTTTTTTCGGAATTCCTAAAATTTCTTCTCTAGATATAACTGCCACCTCTGTTCCTATCTTTGTTTTCATTTTTCCCTATCCTTTCATAAAGATTATTATCAAATATAAATGTACTAAATTTAATATTAAGTTAGCACACAACAGCCTTTAAAGCAAGCAAACAGCTTTGCCAGAAAATTTTAAATTTGCTATGATATAGGCAAATGGTAATTACATATTACGGAGCGGCGTGTTTTAAAGTTCAGTCGGGAGAAACTGTCCTGGCTTTTAATCCGCCGTCCAAAGAATCGGAATTCAAATCGCCGCGGTTCGCTTCCGATATAGTTTTGGTCAGTTCCAATCACAAGGACTACAACGGCTGGGAAAACCTGCCCGGCAAAACGGAAGGCGCGAAGCCGTTTGTCGCGGAAGGCCAGGGCGAATATGAGGTTTCCGGCATTTACATAAAAGGCGTCGGTTCAAACGGCCGCAATAATACTGTTTATACCCTCGCCCTTGAAGATATTTCCATCTGTCATTTGGGGGCGTTGAGCAAAGAAATGGACCCCAGTTTGAAGGAGGCGGTGGGCGAGGTGGACATATTGTTCATTCCCATCGGCGGGGGAGAATTTCTTGACCCGCAGAAAGCGGCCGGCGCGGCCATTCACCTTGAGGCGAAAATAGTCATCCCGATGAATTATAACGAAAGCCAGCTGAAACAATTTATAAAAGAATTCGGAGCCGGCGAGGCGACGGCGGCGGACAAATTGACCATTAAGAAAAAAGATTTAGCCGAGAAAAAAGGCGAAGTCGTCGTTTTAAAATCAGCAGTGTGATTTTAACCATCAAGGTTTCGCCTTGCTGCAAGGCGAAACCTTGATGGTTGGTTAGTTTAAAATTTTATGGCCATCATAGATAACATAGAAAAATTGCATAAAAAACCGGACCATATCAAAAGGCGGATTTTGCTGGCCAGCGTTTTTGTTTTAATGTTTATAGTTGTCTCCGTTTGGGTGTCCACTTTAAGAATTACTTTAAGCAAAGAAAGCCAGAAAGAAAGCCAAGTTTCCTCGCCTCTTTCCGTTTTTTTCGGCATTATAAAGGGCGGGGTTGATGCTGGCGTAAGCGGAGTGATGGATTCGGTAAATAAGTTGAAGCAAGATAAAAATTATGAGCCAAAACAAGGAGAATAGAATAATCAATCGGGATATTTCCCAGGAAATGCGCGAATCTTATATAGATTACGCGATGTCCGTTATCGTAGCCCGCGCCTTGCCCGATGTCCGGGACGGGCTTAAGCCGGTGCACCGGAAAATTTTGTACACCATGCATCAAGCCGGTTTGACGCATTCCGCCAAATTTCTAAAGTCGGCCGCTATTGTCGGCGACGCTCTCGGCAAGTATCATCCTCACGGCGACGTGTCGGTTTACGATGCGATGGTCAGAATGGCGCAAGACTTTTTGATGCGATACCCGCTGGTGGACGGACAAGGAAACTGGGGGTCGCTGGACGGCGATTCCGCGGCGGCCATGCGTTACACCGAAGCCAGAATGACTTCTATCGCCGAGCAGATGCTGTCCGACATTCAGAAAGAAACGGTGGACTTCAAGCCCAATTACGACAACCGCTTGATGGAGCCGTCGGTGCTTCCGGCCGCCGTTCCGCAATTGCTCATAAACGGCTCTTTTGGCATCGCCGTCGGCATGGCGACCAGCATTCCGCCTCATAATCTGGGTGAGGTAATTGACGCCACCAACCATCTCATAGACAACCCGTCCGCCAATCTGGAAGATTTGATGCAGTTCGTGAAGGGGCCGGATTTTCCCACGGGCGGAATAATTTATAACGCCAAAGACATAGAGCGGGCTTACGCCACGGGGCGGGGCGGAGTGGTAATGCGGGGCGAGGCGGAAGTGGTGGAGTCGGAAAAATTCGGATTTCAAATAATCATTTCCTCCATACCTTACCAAGTCAACAAGTCGGAAATGATAATAAAAATGGCCGACCTTGTCCGCGAGAAAAAAGTAGAAGGAATAAGGGACATCCGCGACGAATCGGACCGGGAAGAAAAAGTCCGCATCGCCATAGATTTGAAGACCGGGACGAATCCCCAAAATGTTTTAAACAATCTTTACAAATACACCGATTTGGAAAAAACTTTCCACTTTAATGTCATCGCTTTGGTGGACGGCATTCAGCCTCAAGTTTTAAGACTGAAAGACATCCTCCAATATTTTATTTCTCATCGGGAAATTGTCGTCCGAAGAAGAACGCAGTTTGATTTGAACAAAGCTTTGGACAGAGCCCACATATTGGAAGGCCTCAAGAAAGCCCTTGACCACATTGACGCTATCATCAAGACCATCCGGGCTTCCGACGACAGAGACGACGCCCAGAAGCAATTGATGACCAAGTTTAAATTTTCGGACAAGCAGGCTGTCGCCATTTTGGAAATGAAACTGCAGTCTTTGGCCAATTTGGAAAGGCAAAAAGTGGAAGACGAACTCAAAGAAAAGCAAAAACTGATAAAAGATTTGCGGGCGCTTTTGGCCGACCCGAAGAAGCTTTTGAAAGTGGTAAAAGACGAACTCTTGGCGATAAGAGAAAAATACGGCGACCAAAGGCGGACGAAAGTGGTGGCGCGCGCCGCCAAAACGATGTCCGACGAAGATTTGGTGGAAGCCAAAGACCAAGTGATGGTATTGACCAAGGGCGGGTATGTGAAAAGGACGGATCCGGACGCTTATCGGGCGCAAAAAAGAGGCGGGGTGGGAGTGATAGACATAGAAACCAAAGAAGAAGACTTCGTCAATATTTTCGTTACGGCCAATACCCACGATGATCTGCTTTTCTTCAGCGACAAGGGCAAAGTCTACCAGGTGAAAATGTTTGAACTGCCGGAAGGCAAAAGGGCGACGAAGGGGAAATCGGTGATGAATTTTCTGTCCATTTCGGCCGACGAAAAAATCACTTCAATTTTGGTGTTCCCCAAGTCGGCCAAAGAAGCCCAAAGCTTTTTGATGATGGCGACCAAAAACGGCGTGGTCAAAAAAGTGGATACCGCCAGTTTCAAAGATGTGAGGCGAAACGGGATAACGGCGATAAGACTGGAAAAAGGCGACGAGCTGAAATTCGTCAAATTCACGTCCAAAGGCGACCATTTGATAATGGCGACAAAAAACGGCCAATCCATAATGTTCAAGGAATCCGATGTTCGGGCGATGGGGCGGGCGGCGGCCGGGGTGCGGGGCATCAGGCTGGCCGACAAAGACGAACTGGTCGGGACGGATACGGTTACTTCCGGCGGAAAAGACCAATTTTTCCTGAATATGGGCAGCAAGGGTTACGGCAAAAAGACGAGCGTAAAGAATTATCGCCTCCAAAAAAGAGGCGGTTCGGGCATCAAAACTTTCAAAGTGACAGATAAAACCGGCCCATTGATGGTGGCCAGAATTATCGGCCACGGCGAAGAGGAACTCATCGCCATTTCCTTGAAAGGACAGGTCATCAGAGTATCTTTGTCCGAGATTCCGTCTTTGGGACGGCAGACTCAAGGCGTGAGAATAATGAAAATGAGGCCCGACGACAGCATAGCGACGATGACGTGTTTGTAAAAAGTTTGATTAATATTTAAAAACAAAAACAATATGAAAAAGAACAAGTTGCTCGGTTTGATATTAGTTGCCATTTTAGTTATTATTGGAACGATTTTTGTATTTTATCAAAAACCTTCAGAAACAAAGGTCGTCAAAATCGGATATTTACCCATAATGGCAAGTTTACCGTTGTATGTCGCTCAAGAAAATGAATATTTTTCAGGGCAGGGGATTCAAATCGAAACTATTCAGATGCAGTCGAGTAATCAATTAGTGGACGCCTTGGTAAGGGGCGATATTGATGTCGTCGTAGAATCTTCTGCAGCCTCTGCCCTAATTGCCGAAACAATCGATTCGGGGAAAATAAAAATTTTTTCCGCGAGCGATATAACTCCCGAAACCCCGTTTGATTCTTTGATTATAAAAAAGGATTCTTCGTTAACCTCTCTTAAAGATTTAGAAGGTAAAAAAATTGGAGTATTTCCGGGAAACACAGCCACAAATTTACTCAAAAAATATCTATCCGATAATGGCGTGGATATAGCAAAAATGGAATTTATACAGATTATTCCTGCAAATCAATTGCCGGCTTTATACGCGGGCTCTATTGATGCTCTGCATGCTTACGAGCCCACAACTGCAATCGCCCTACAAAGCGGAAATGCAAAAAAGCTGTATAGCTCTATCTACGCAGAACAATTAAATCATAATCCGCAAGGAGTTGCTTTAATTTCTGCTAAATTTGTTTCCGAAAATTCCCGACTAGCCAAAAGAACAGTGGCCGCATTTAATCAAGCATCGGATTTTATAAGTAAAAATGATGCGAAAACTAGGGAAATAGTTGTTAAATATGTCAAAGTTAATAAAAGCGTTTCTGATAATGTTGTTTTTCTCTATATGGGCAGGTCTGACAAAATAAATAAAGACGCTCTTCAGGCATATGCGGACATGCTTAACACAATCGGAGAAATGGAAAATAAAATCAATATTTCAAATTTGTTGTACAACCCATAGAGAAACAAAAAAATGGTATGATAGAAGTTGAAAATTTATCTAAAGAATTTCCCCAGCCAAAAAATGAAATCAAAACATTAAAAGTTTTAGACAATATCTCTTTCCAAATTAAAGACGGAGAATTGGTCGCTTTTTTTGGGCCAAATGGCTGTGGTAAAACAACCCTATTAAATATTCTTTCCGGAATTGATAAGCAGACATCCGGAAAAATTTTAGTTAATCAAAAAGAGGCAAAAGAAAGCAGGGTTGGATTTGTGTTTCAAAATTATAATGAAAGCATGTTGCCTTGGCGAACGGTTGCAGGGAATGTTGAGTTGGCTTTAGAAATTCAGGGGGCTGATGAAAAAAGAAAAAAACAAATATCAAATCATCTATTAAACAAGGTTGGACTAATCGAACATAAAGATAAATATTTTTATGAGCTGTCTGGCGGCATGAAGCAATTGATTGCAATTTGCAGGGCTTTTGCTTATGAACCGGAATTATTGCTCATGGATGAACCGTTTAGTTCATTAGATTATTCTACTTCAAGAAAGATGGAGTTAGAGTTGCTTGATATTTGGAAAGAGAATAAAAAAACGATAATTTTTGTGAGCCACGATATTGATGAAGCGATTTTTTTAGCCGACAAAGTGATCGTCCTTTCTCCAAGACCAGCGAAGATTAAAGGAATTATTGAGATTAAGCTTCCAAGACCAAGAAATTTAGATATCTTATCAAGTAAAGAATTCTTTGAACATAGAAACGAAATTTTGAAGCTATTTGAATATGAAAAATAAAAAAATTTATTACATAATTGTTCCGTTTATAATCCTTGTAATTTGGGCGTTTTTTTCTAATCTGAAATTGATCAGTCCGTTATTTTTGTCCACTCCGCAAGCGGTATTTTTAAAGATTATTAATCTTTTTTCATCTGGCGCGATTCTTCCAGATATTTTGTTTACTTTCTACAGAACATTATTAGGGTTTATAATCGCATGCTTAATTGGTATTCCGCTTGGCTTGCTTATGGGATATTCTAATAAAATTTATTATTCATTAGAGTTTATTGTTGAATTTTTTAGGAGTATCCCGGCAACGGCACTCTTTCCCCTTTTTCTGTTATTTTTTGGAATAGGCGACCAATCAAAAATCGCTTTAACTGCTTGGGCGGCCGGCCTAGTTTTGATAATAAATTCCATGTATGGCGTTCACCTGGGGAAAGAGTTAAGAATAAAATCCGCAAAAACTATGCGAATATCTGGTTTTTCCTTGTTCCAAAAAATTATTTTCCCGGAAGCACTACCTCAAATTTTTAGCGGGATGAGAATCGCCATATCCTTATCATTAGTTATTGTTGTTGTAACGGAAATGTTCATTGGCACGAATTTTGGTTTAGGACACAGGATTATTGACGCTCAATTGGTTTATAAAATTCCAGAAATGTATGCTACAATTTTTATTGTAGGAGTATTAGGATTTTTAATAAACAAAGGTTTTATTTATTCTGAAAAAAAGGTTGTCCACTGGAAAGGAAAATAATTGTTTCACAGTCTAAATTTTATGTTTATCAAACCTGAAGAAATAATAAAAAATTTTGAGGTGAGGCCGGGGATGGTCGTGGCCGATTTTGGCTCGGGTAGCGGGCATTATGTCTTAGCTATTGCCAAGAAAATGAATAATTCTGGCTTGCCTGCCGAACAGGCAGGCGTTGTCTACGCCATTGATATCCAAAAAAATCTTTTGGAGACGATAAAATCAGAAGCGACAAAACAACATTTGTCCAATGTGGAAATTATCTGGGCGGATATTGAAGGCAAAGAAGGAACGAAATTAGCCAACGGAGTTCTTGATTTTGCTATCGCCTCCAACATCTTATTTCAGATCAACGATAAGGAAGCTTTGGCGAAAGAAATCAAGAGAACGCTCAAAAGCGGCGGGCGGGCGGCGGTCATTGATTGGTCGGCTTCGTTCGGGGGAGCGGGTCCGTCGCCGAAAGAAGTCGTGTTAAAAAAAGAAGCGGAAAGAATTTTCATCCAGGAAGGATTTTTGGAAGAAAGGGAATTTCCCGCCGGCGACAATCATTACGGAATAATTTTTAAAAAACCATAGAAAAATAATAAATCCGAGTTTTAACAAATGAAAACTTTCGCTTTTATAGACGCCTCAAATCTTTTTTACGGCGGAGAGAAAAGTTTAGGCTGGAAGATAGATTATCGGAAACTTTTTGCGTATTTAAAAGAAAAATACAAGATAGGCAAAGCTTTATATTTTGGAGGCGTTGAAATTCATGATTTTGATTACAATTACCAGTCCGAAGACAGCGTTCCAGTCAAAAATTTAAAAAACTATCTTGTTGATTTGATAAAAAACAAAGGGCAGAAACTTGTTGATGCGACTCTTATTCTCATCAACAGGCATCTGCAAAGAGTAAAGTTTTATTTGAAACTTGAACAGTTTGGATATGATTTGTTTTTGAAACCGGTGAAAATGTATGATCAGGAAGACGGTATGACGAGAAGAAAGGCCAACTGCGACGCGGATATGACATTTCACTTAATGAAAGAAAAAGATAATTTTGACAGGGTTGTAATTCTTTCGGGAGACGGAGATTTTCTGCCCGTGTTGAAATATTTAAGAAAATCCGGAAAAGAGGTTATAATATTGTCGCGAGGACCAAGAACGGCGAGAGAAATAAGGCAATTTGCGGGGAGCAATTTCAGGGATTTTGTGAGACTTGAGAAATATATAAAGTTTATAGAAAAGTAATGAGGTGGACATACGAAATATCCACCTCACGTTTAGTAATTCCAATATAATCCAATAATTTAAATTGTCAACAAAGAAAAGAATATTAACAAAAATATGATACACTTAAGCCATAGGAAATAATTTAATTTTATGGATAAATTCAGTCTCAAACAAGTTCTAGAGAAAATTATTTCAGTTAAAGAATTGAATGTTTCAGAAAGTGACATTATTAACATTCAAGAACAACACGGCGGGTTGGTAAATTATATTTTTAGGATTGAAACTAAAAAAGGATTATTTTTTCTGAAACAATTTTTAGAGAAACTTAAAGCCATAGAAGAATCTGAAATTGAATTTGATGCATTAAAAAACATAGAAACTGGATCGAAAGACAGAATTGATATTTCTTATAAAGCCGAGAATCAATTTGAAAAAATACTTGGGAGGGAAAAACACATTGTTCCTCATATTTATTTTTATAATGAAAAAGAAGGATACTTGATTATTGAGGGGTTTGAGAAAATTAGCTCTCTGTTAGAAAAAATAAAAAATGCCACATTTCCCAAACAACCTATTCTATCTTTAGCAAAATCCATTGCAAAAATTCACCAAGAAACATTCATTGAACGTAACGAAAACTTTGATTTATACAATAATAAGTGGCTCGATTTAAAATTGAAATACACATTTTATGAAATGGTGAAATTACTAGATAAAAAGACTGCTAAAATTCTTCAGGATTTTGCGGATAACTATAAAAAACAAAGATTTGTATTAACGCATGGTGATTTGTGCTCGATAAATATATTCTTGAGCGACAAAGAAGAAGCAAAGATACACCTAATTGATTTTGAAGATGCTCACATTGGCGCGCCCTCATTTGACTTAGGTTATTTATTATCAGAATATTTTGTTGCAGGTGAAAATTTTCCAGAAAAGAAAAAAGAGATTCACCAAAATATACGGGAATTTTTGGATACATATTTTTTCACATTCAATAAACAAGATAGAAATACTGTTGAAATTGAAACAACTATGCATACTGCCAATATGATGTTATTCCGAACTTTCGGTTTGTCTAAGGACACTTTTACGAAATATCTCAAAAATGATGTTGTAAGAAACTCCGTAAAAGATAATGCCATTAGCATGATTAAAAATTCAAACGAACCAATCAGCTATTTTGTTTCATAAACGCTACCATGGAAAACGAACCAAAAATTAACCCCGAAATCCTAGAGAAAAAATTTGAAAGAGAACAATTTGAAAAAATCGCTGTTTTAATCAGACATCCGAGTGTTCGTTTGGAGCAAGCGTTAGAAGCTGGTGATGAGGAAACTTTATGGGACGAGTTAGAAAATAAAATATTAATTGAGCAAGAAGCCGGGCATAAAATGTCAAAAGATTTTGTACAGCATTTGATTCAGGAAATTCCAGAAATCGTTAAGACGGAAAAAGGTTCACGAGAATATGCAATATATTCAAGTCCAATCCATAGGGCAGAAGCTTTGGCGAGATATACTTTGATAAATTTAGAATCCGCTCACAAGAATAGCCCAGATATTCCTTTACCAAAAGGTAAACTCGAAAAAACAGAAAATTTTGCGGAGATTCCTATGGCATATAAAAAAGGAAAGATTTTAAAAATTTTAGAAAAAGTAAAAAACGAAGGAAGGCCAGTAATGTCAGCGATGGATGATTGGTTTAAAACCGATCCAGAATTTATCGCTTCCATATTTGAAAAAGAAAGAATAAGAGTTTTAGATGGACTAAAAAAACTAGAAACAAAATCTATCCCCGTGAGTTTAATTTTTACTCACAGGTTGGTCACTGGATTTATACTGTGGTTAATTGAACATCAAGGAGAAGATAGACCTATAACCGTCGACAATTTGCCGCAAATTATGGATATAGCTAGAAAATTAGCATATACTTCAGAAAGTGAGATTGGCTGGAAGAATGACAAATGGCACATTTTACGTAAGGGCGACACTTCGCATTTGCAAGACGAAAATATTAT
>Ga0209211_10013142_pt1 | contig 10309 bp, 9 predicted proteins | sample RifGroA2_FD_183992 | JGI IMG/M metagenome (GOLD analysis project Ga0209211, IMG submission 183992) | Groundwater microbial communities from Rifle, Colorado, USA - Groundwater A2 (SPAdes) (version 2) | ecosystem: Environmental > Aquatic > Deep subsurface > Groundwater | place: Rifle, Colorado...
GATGATGGATGATGGATGATAACTTAAGAGATTTCTTGGGGTTGATATAGAAATTAAAAAGTCCAATTGCAAAAATAAGGGTTACCAGTGGCAGCAAGTTGGCGTGGAAGGCGAAGGAGGATAAGCTGACAATCATTGGTGAGACGGAATAAAGGAGGGCAAAAATGTCGGCGGCGACGGGATGTTTATGGCGGCGTAAAAACATCCAGCCGATAATAATAGCCAATAAGTTGGCGGCAAGGGGGATGGTGACGGCGGTGCGGGGGTCGCCATTAAAAATAATATATGGGATTGCCAGCAGGTAATACCAAAATGGGCCGAAGTAAACTCCGGCGATCGATCCCCAGGGACCGATGAGAGTCGGTTTTTTCAACTCAACCATGTTGCGGACCCAAAGAAGGTCCCGGCCCATGTCGAAGGCGAAGGTGAAGCGGCCGCTAAGAATGGTCGGCAAAGTTTGGGCGAGAAGCAGGGCGATGGCGATTAACAGGAAAATATAGCGACGCATGGATAATAACGATACATAATTAAGGCGCTTGAGGCAAGAGACAGATAAGTGAGATATTTATTTTTAGACATAAATGAGATTGTCACCGGTAGGAGAATGTACCAGGGATTGATTTCGCGGATAAAAAAGAAGGCAATGGCGCCGCTCCAGGCGGCGGCGGCGGCCCTGACGGGACGATTTAGAAAAGGAATTAGCAGAAAAGAAGTGTATTTTATGAGTCCGGCGAAAATTAAAAGGATGTAGGGGGACGCTCTTTTAAGGACAGTCCTTGTAAGGACTGTCCTTTTCTGAGTGAGCCGGAATGCTAACAATGTAAAGGCGGCCATGGTGATTTCGTTGTGAACGCTGGACAGAGATTCTATTAATATCATTGGGTTAAAACTCCATAAAATCCAGGCCTTACGTCCGGCGATCTTAAACATCAGCCAACCGGACGCCAGAAATGAGATTAGCCCCAAAAGTTTGAATGATAAGAGAGTCAAAGTGAATTTCCCAAATCCCAACAAGTAGAAGGGAACCGTAGTGATTAACCATCCCGGGGGGTAGACCGAGCCGACGTGAGTCCAGCGCATGAAGCGAGTCCAGTCGTCTTGGGGAAAGTTCAGCGGAGTAGTAAAGTAGGGATTTTGGCCGTATTTGACAATGGTTCTGGCGTCGAACATATAGTTAAAGATATCGTGGGCGAAGGAAGGATAAGAAACAAAGAGCAAAGAGCAAAGAGTAAAGAGCAAAGTCCAGAGTTGTTTGGTGGTTAGTCTCCATTTGTTATGGAAAATAACAAGTAATAAGTAGCAAGTAACAAGTCCCGCTAGGATAGAAAAGAATATCGCCGTAGACAGAGGGCGGTTGAAGTAGCCGAGTTGAGTAAGTTGACGCTGGATTGATTGATAAGTCGGGTCGCTTGACAGGGTGAGATTAAGATCGACTTGAGTGTAGGAGTAGACGACAAATGAAATAAGAAATAAGAAGTAAGAAATAAGAAATAAAGAAAATTTCCGGAGCGGCATGGGAAAAGTATATCAGCTATTGACTTTAATGTCGGATATGGTATTAGTATACGAAATGGCGGAAATTGACGAACAAAAAGAATTAGACAGGAATATCCCCCTGACGATTCATCTTGTTATAGGATTGGTGAGAAGTTTGGGTAATATGGTGAAGGATTACCCGATTGCATCCGGTTTCATAGCATTGACGCAACTTTTCACCGTTGGTGTAGAAATTAATCAAACTTTACACGGGAATCCTCCACCTCTCGAGCAGGTTGAATTGAATCATTCCTTTATGCTTGCTTTTGTTGGGGTACCTGGTGGGATGGTCCTAGAAGGTGGAATAAGGTTAGTTAGAGCCGTGGCAGGAATCGAGAGGCGATGGAAAGATGGTACGATATCTTCCGATCCTTCGCTAGCAGAACTTTTCGACAGAGGAGATATCAGTGAATAACCCTTTTGGGTTTGTGTTTTGTTAAGTTAGTTTAACTGTTCTGTGATTTTCTTCAAAAGTGATTTTGAATTTGCTAAAGATTGAGTCGCGGCCAAGGAGGTTAACCGAAACGTGGTACTCGTAGGAAAAAACTACCGGAGCAATAAGGGTTTGATTGGCAATTTCAACTTTGAGTTTGTGGATAAAACCTTTGATTCTGCCGCCGACTCCGCCTAAAAAGATTTCTTTACCAGATTCTATTTTGATTCCCAAAAAATCAGCTACCGCCGGTTGAAAGATTGAAATCGTAGCTCCGGAGTCGATCAAGGCGTCGGTGTTTAACTTTTTCTGATCTTGCCATAAGACTATCGGTACTATAGGATAATATTCGCCTTGAGAATTTTTGTAGTAGGGAAAAATGACTAAGTTGGATTTACCCATAAAATATATGGTCCTTCGTCTGCCCGAGGAACTTTATGAGCGAAGGGAACCGTGCCGGACGGATGCTTGTCGGTGGTGGGGCGGGTGACTAACGATCCGATGTCGCGGAGAGTTTCTCCGATGGCGATCACCCGGTCTTTTTGCGGGTCTATAACTACCCATTTACCTGCAAATTTATCAAGTTTGTTGGTAGAAATATTGACTTTTTTCATTACAATTTCATTTTAGCACATATTGCGGTTTTAGCGATATCCGCCGGAGAGGGCGGCGAGGCGGATTTTGACAAGATCAAGGAACATGCGGACGGAATCGCGGATTGGATTGACGCGGTTGGTTTTAATGTGGCGCCAAGAGACGGGGACTTCGGCAATACGGTATCCGCGTTTCTGGGCGATATATAAAAGTTCAACGTCGAAAGCGCCGGTGAAGGCCTGTTTTTCAACGCCGTTGCCGTAGACAATAAGACTAGTAAATAACTCTTTGGCGGCTTGACTGGTGAAAAGCTTGAAACCGCATTGAGTATCGTGGATGCCGCCGATGGCGATAATCTGGACGGCAAAATTAAACACTTTTCCCATTAAGTGGCGATACCGGGGTTCGTCTAGGCGCTGGCTGCCCTTGACTTCGCGGGAACCGATGGCGACTTGATAGCCCTTTTTAATAAATGGAATTAGTTTTTCAACTTCCGACAGCGGCGTGGCTTGGTCGAAGTCGGTAAACAAAATATAGTCGCCTTTGGTTTTTATGATTCCGGTTTTAACGGTGATGGCTTTGCCCTGATGGGGATTTTTAATTAGATTCCAGCCAGGGTGAGATTTTATCCAGGACGAAAGTTTTTCTGTGGTACCGTCGGTAGAGCCGTCGTCGATAACGATAACTTCCCAGTCGTATTTTTTGGTTTTAAGATAATCGTCGGCGCTATCGAGAACGCCTTTATTTAAGTTGTCCAGTTCGTTGTAAGCGGGGATGACGATGGAGAGTTTCATTATGTTTAATTCGCGTCATTCGGGTCGTTCTTCGTTAGTATAGTGGATTAGGCGGTAGACGGTGATGCCGGGCGGGACAGTTTCTTGGGTATCAATTTCGGCGCGGCCGAAGCCGGCGATTTCCCAGATGGGATTGCCCAGCGGCTGGCACTGGGGTTCCGGTTTTTCGCAAACCGCGATTAATTGGTTGGTGATTTGTGATGACAGCGGCGTCGGGGAAGATTGATGAATTTCTAAAAAATAGCGGTAAGCGTGATCGCTGTTGCCGCCGGTAATAAGGGCAAAATTGAAAGGCCGATTTTTTGACAGGTTAATAACTTTTTGGGATACCGCCTCGGTTTGGTGAAGCAAGCGGTTGGGATCTTGATTCAGAAACCAGCGTTTGGATTGGTCAAGAGTTAGAAGCGCGGCCAGAAGGAAAATCAGGGGTTTGGCGGCGGAAAAAAGATTCCATAAGTATTGGGCTGAAGCGGCGGCGAAAATAAAAGGGATTGGGAAGAGGAAGCCATAATAATAATCGGAGATACTTCCCTGATATAGAGAAAAAATGGTGATTCCAAGATAGAACCAAATCAGAAGGGCGAATCGCTTCTGTTTCAGTCCGCTTAAGGTTCCGGCAATAACGGTGGTATAAGCAACAAAATGAGTTAAGGGGTTGTCAGACCAGGAGAGAACGGTTTGGTAAAGTCGAGCGGTGTTGCGAATAACGCTGCGGACAAGTCCCAATAGTTCAAAGTTCATGACGCCGCCGCCAGGACGGGTGACAAACTCGATGACGGTTCTGGTGTTGGGAAAGTTATGGTAGATTTCGAAAGCGAGAAAGGGGGAAAAGCCGATGATCCAGCCGAGGATAATCAGCGAAGCAGCGATTCCGCCGGAGCGTAGTTTTTCTGATAAGGATACTCCTTGCATTGGCAAGGAGTATCCTTTTTGAAAAGCAATAAGAAGATAAATAGGAGTTAAGATTAGAGTTAAATAATGCAACTGCCACAGAATTCCCAGGCAGATTCCGGCGCCAATAATTTTGAGATAACGAAATTTTCCGGGAGGAGCGGCGGCAAGGTAAATTCCCAGTAAGGTGAAAAACGGAACGGGGTTAGGATTCCAGGAGGCGCGGGAATAACGGATAATAAGGGCGGCAGTTCCATAAGTCCAGGCGGCAAGCAGTCCGGCGGTCTTGCCAAACCAGTTGAGGCAGACGTAATAGATTAGCCAGACCGACAAGATCCCGGTTAGAGCCACAAAAAAAGCCGGACCGACCGGATCGCGGATAAGATAATAGAAGGGTAGAGCCAGATAGTAATAGATTGGTCCAAGATAGAAGCCGCCGACGGACGCGGTCGGACCCAGAAAAGTAAACTCTCCTTTATATACCATGTTAAACCAGACCAGCATGTCGCGGCCTTCGTCGCCAAGAAAAACCAAATAGTCGCGGATTCGAAACAGACGGAGCCAGGCGGCGGCTAACAAAATGGCGGCTAAGATAGGGGAGGATGGATTGAAGTGGAGAAATAACTTTAGGCTTTCGATAACGGCTTTGAAAATAACCCTGAAGTTTCCGCCGGTTTGGACGCCTTCGGTCCGTGAGTGGTGGGCGACGCCGATTTGTTTAATAGGAAAGCCGGCGGAGTGAATTTTGGCCATCATTTCGGTTTCGGTGATGGCGCTTTCGGTGACCAAGGGGAAAATTTTATCAATCACCGATTTTTTGATTAGTTTGAAACCGCAATCGACGTCTTTTAGATTAAGACCAAATAGGATTGTGCCCCATACTCTTAGTAGAAAAGCCATCATCCGGCGAAATTTACTGTCGGAACGCTTTTTGCGATAGCCGGCGATGACCTGATAATCGGGAACATGGTCTAAAAATTTGTTTATTTCTTGAAAGTTAAACTGGCCGTCGGAATCGGTAAAAGCAATCCAATCGAATTTGGCGGAAGAAAATCCGGTTTTGAGGGCGGCGCCGTAGCCGCGATTGTGGTCATGGCGAATGAGGCGGATTTTTGGGTTTTTGGCTATTAAACTTTGGACTATGGTGGCGGTGCCGTCGCTTGAGCCGTCGTCGACGACAATGATTTCATAATCGTCAGGTTTCAATGATTTAATGACGTCAACTGCGCGGGAAACGGTGTTTGCGATATTGTCTTCTTCGTTGTAGCAGGGGAAGAAAACCGACAGGGTTTTTATCTGGGACATGGAGTTAGTATAACTTACCCCAGTACCAGTCCGTTAACTGGCTGACGGTACGGGGGTTTCACTTTTTCCAGATATATCTATTGTAGACGGTGAAGTTGAAGATGAGGGTCAGGGCTAGGGCCAGAATGTAGAAACCGTGGATAAATAAGTTTTCTTTGCCAACCGCGATTTCGCCTATTTTCATTATCCCACCCTGGATAATCAGAACGGCGATATTGGAGGTGGCATAGAAAATAACCAGTTTTTTCAGTAGTGCCGACACGGAAGTAATTTTGCGGTCGCCGAATGTCCAGATGTTGTTCAAAATAAAATTGGACAGAATGGCGATTTGGCCGCCCAGGATGGTAGCGACAGTCGGGGAGACAACTTTGAGGGCGAATCCTAAAATCCAGTAGAGAGCAGTTTGAATTATCAGGCCTAAAGAACCGACGGCGACAAATTTGAAGAATCGCAGCAGCTCAAAAAATCTGGCTTTGAAGATGTAAATCAGAGTATTTTTGATGTATTCGGCGCCAAGTTTGCTGCGGCCCAGGGTCCGGTCGACAAAATTGAGAGGGACCTCGCCGATTTTAAATCCGAGGCGAACGGCTTTATGAAGAAAGCCGATTTGGAAGGTATATCCAAAAAATCTTTCTTCGCCCAGGAGCGGATATACCGCTTCATAGACTTTGCGGCGGAGGGCGCGGTAGCCGGTGGTCCAGTCGCGGACGCGAAAATCGGTTAAGACGGTCATGATTATCATGTTGCCGACAACGGAATAAAACTTTCGTTTCAATCCCCAATTATGAGGTATGGATCCGCCTTTAATATAGCGGCTGCCAAGTACTAAATCGTACCCCTGTTCCAATTTGGCGAGGAATTGGGGGACTAATTTGGGGTCGTGGGACAGGTCGGCGTCGAATTCAAAGAAAATGTCGGGATTGAATTTTTCGGCGGCGAATTTCATGCCGGAGAGATAAGCCCCTCCCAGCCCCATTTTTTGCTTATTTATCAATAAATGGACATTTTTATACTCTTTGATTTTTTGTCTGACTTCGTCGGCGGTGCCGTCGGGAGACGAGTCGTCGACAACCAAAATATGTATGTCATAGGACGGGGGAACGGTTTTAAAAACTTCTTCCAGGGTGTCGATACAGCGGCCGATATTCCCCTTTTCATCATAGGTGGGGATTACAATTACGACTGTTTGTTTTTTAATAGAAAGTTCTCCGATAGGAGTAGTCAATTGTTAGATTGTTAGATTGTTAGATTGTTACATTGGCAGATTTAGCAATTTAACAATTTAGCAATTTAGCCATTATTTTTAACTTGGTTTTCGACGAATTTTATATCGTGTTCCACCATCATCTTTACCAATTCTCTAAAACCGGTCTTTGGTTTCCAACCCAACTTTCTATTAGCTTTTGAAGGATCGGCGATAAGCAGATCAACTTCGGCCGGACGGTAAAATCTTTTATCGACCGTAATATGGTCTTCCAAATTTTTTAATCCGGCGATATCAAAAGCAATTTCCAAATATTCTTTGACCGAATGAGTTTCGCCGGTGCCGATGACAAAGTCGTCGGGTTTTGGCTGCTGCAGCATCAGCCACATGGCTGCGACGTAGTCTCCGGCGAAGCCCCAGTCGCGTTTGGACTCAAGGTTGCCGATGGCGATTTTTTGGTCTTTGCCGACCAAAGGTTCGCCGATTTCATTTTGGGGAACCCATTTTAGATTATTGGCGATGCAAGCGACAGACATACTGATTTTGCGGGTAATGAAAGTCAAGCCGCGGCGGGGAGATTCATGGTTGAACAGAATTCCGGAGCAGGCGAACATATTATAGGCCTCGCGGTAATTGACGGTAATCCAGTGGCCGTAGACCTTGGCGACACCGTAAGGGCTGCGGGGATAGAAAGGAGTAGTTTCGGATTGGGGAATTTCGACGGCTTTACCAAACATTTCGGAAGAGCTGGCTTGATAGAATTTGGCGTCGGGCTTGGCGATGCGGACCGCCTCGAGCATCCGGGTGACGCCGAGAGCGCTGGCTTCGCCGGTTAATACCGGTTGGCGAAAAGAAGTTGGAATGAAAGATTGGGCCGCCAAATTATAGACTTCGTCGGGTTGGACGTCGCGGATGGCTTGAGTCAAAGAGTGCTGATCGGTCAGGTCGCCGTCAACCAGACGGATTTTATGGAGCAGGTGGGAAACCCTTTCGGTGGAAACGGTAGAAGTCCGGCGGATTAGACCGAAAACCTGATAGCCTTTTCCGAGGAGAAATTCAGCCAGGTAACTGCCGTCTTGGCCGGTGACGCCGGTGATAAATGCCCTTTTCATGAAATCATAAAAACATTAAAGCATGAAAACAAATTGTTTTAATGTTCTAGTGTTTTAATGTTTTAATGATAATTGTGTCTCCACCATTCTAGCACTCTTTTGAGAGTTGTTTCCAATGGAATTTTGGCTTGCCAGCCGGTGAGTCGAAAGAATTTTTGAGGATTGCAGACCAATTTTGGCTGGTCGGCCGGTCTGAATTTAGCCGGGTCAACTTTGACTGCGATTTTGGCGGGAGACATCAGAATAAGTTTATTGAGGAGGTCTTTTATTGCTATGCCAATTCCCGATCCGAGGTTATAGACTTCTCCGGGTTGGCCCTTGGTTAATGCCAACTGGTACGCCTCAACCATATCGAGTACGTCGGTAAAATCTCGTATGGTGTTTAGATTACCGACATTTATGAAGGCCTGGCCTTCCGACGGAAGGCCAGGCCTTTTTTGATTCTTTTCGATATCAACGATTTGTTTGGTAAAATCGGGAACGACGAAACCAAGGGATTGGCCCTCGCCGATATGATTGAACGGCCGGACGCGGATAATATTCAAGCCGTAAGACAGGTGGTACTGAAGACCCAGGAAATCCTGGGCGACTTTGGAAACGGCGTAAGGGCTGGCGGGCAGGAGGGGAAAATTTTCGTCTATCGGTTTATCGGAGGAGTAGCCATATTCGTCGGCAGAGCCGATGATTAAAATTTTAGCGGCTGATTTTTTTCTTTTAAGGGTTTCCAAGAGGTTGAGCTGGGCGAAGATATTGTTGCGCAGTATTTTGGCCGGCGAAATTAAACTTTCGCCGACGGCGGCGATGGCCGCCAGATGAATGACGCCGTCGGGATTGATTTTAGACAGGGCCGATTCGACCGCGGCAGCGTTTAAGAGATCGACGTCAAGTGGAATAACCTGGTGACGTTTTTTAAGATGGTTAACCAGATGTTTACCTACGAAGCCAGAAGAACCGGTAACTAGGATTTTCATTAGAACATTAAAACACTAGAACATTAAAACACTAGAACATTAAAATAATTTGTTTTCATGCTTTAATGTTTTTATGTTTTAATGATTTTTATCTCCCGATGCCGATGTACTTGAACCCTTTTTCCGTGACGGTTTCGGGGTTATAAAGATTGCGGGTGTCGATAAAGACGGGATTGGGCCGCATAAGTTCTTTAATTCTGGTTAGATCTAAAGAGCGGAATTCGTCCCATTCGACAAGGATCATTAAAATATCGGCGTCTGCGGCGGCGGAGTAGGGGTCGGGCGCGGTGCTATTTTTGACTTGGGGGTCATAAGTTTTAACGGCCGCGCCGGCTGATTTCAGGATGGGAATAACTTTGAGAGACGGGGCTTCCCGGGTATCATCAGTGTTGGGTTTAAAAGATAGTCCCAGAACCGCGACGGTTTTTTTGTTCCATCCGCCGCCGGCCTTTTCGAATTTGGCAAGCATTTTTGACAATCTTTCTTCGTTGAGCCGGTCAATTTTTTCAAACAGGCCGTCGCCTTCCCCGACTCTTTTGGCGTATGCGGCAAGTTCTTTGATATCTTTGGGAAAACAACTCCCTCCGAAGCCAAGGCCGGGCCACCAATAATGGAGACCGATGCGGTTGTCCAGACCGATGCCGCGGATAATTTCCTGGACATCGGCGCCGGTTTTTTCGGCCAAGTCGGCGATTTGATTGATGAAGACGATCCGGGTTGCCAGATAGGCATTCGCAGTGTATTTCGTCAGTTGGGCCGATTCCGGTTTCATAACGACGGTTTCACCATTGAGCGGGCGATGAAGCTCCAGCAGGCGCTTGATGACAGATGGTTTGGCGGCGCCGATGAGAATCCGGTCGGGATGAAGGGTGTCTTCAACGGCTGTGCCCTCGCGGAGGAATTCGGGGACCGACGCCAAATGAAAATTGACCGAGGTGTGTTGTTTAATTATTTCCTTAACTTTATCATTGGTTCCCGGAGGAACGGTAGATTTAATAATGATAATAGCGTCTTTTTTTAGATGGGGGGCGGCGGATTTGGCGGCGGCGAAAACTGCGGAGAGATTGGCGGTGCCGTCCCGAGCCGAAGGTGTGCCGACGGCGATCATAATGATGTCGGCCGAAGAAATGGCTTTGGGGTAATCGGTGGTAAAGTGAAGCCGTCCGGCGCGGACGTTGTCCTTGACCAATTCTTCCAGGCCGGGTTCAAAAAACGGGAGTTTGCCCTTTTTAAGCCGGCTCGATTTTTTTTCGTCACGGTTTATGGCCCAGACGGTATTGCCGAATTTGGCAAATACCGCGGCGGAAACCAGCCCGACAAACCCGACGCCGATGACTGCGATGGTCATGATTGAAATGATAACATAAACAAGTTTTGTAGTTGTCATTGCGAGGAACGTAGTGACGCGGCAATCTGACAAAAGATTCCCACGCTCTCCGCCGGTTAGGAAATGAAGCAGTTGGTCCCGA
>Ga0209211_10013146_pt1 | contig 10304 bp, 7 predicted proteins | sample RifGroA2_FD_183992 | JGI IMG/M metagenome (GOLD analysis project Ga0209211, IMG submission 183992) | Groundwater microbial communities from Rifle, Colorado, USA - Groundwater A2 (SPAdes) (version 2) | ecosystem: Environmental > Aquatic > Deep subsurface > Groundwater | place: Rifle, Colorado...
AAGCCGGATTCCAAACTTCTTTTTGTGGCCGGCGCGGGCTGGACCAAAAAACAAGGCGACGGCCAGCCGCATGTGAAAGAAGCCGAAGATCTGATTCTGGGTTTTCTCAACAAGGCGCAGGCCTCTCTCGGAAGCAGCAAGTCGCTGGTCGATCAGGGCGGCGAAGGCCACGGCGTCATGTCTTTTATGAGCCACCTCAATCAGGTGGGCCAAACCGGCGCCACCCCGCGGCACGCCAAGGGGCTTTCCACCTGCTGTCACGGCGAAGAGCCGCATGTGGTGGGCTGGCGTTTCATCAATGAAAGGCGCGCCGTGAATCTGGACGCGAATTGCGGCTGGGCCCAGGGCAAGGCGGATGTTCTTTACGTGGCCGACGCCTTCAAGGTGATGGAAAAGGTGAACGAGCTTCTCGCCAAATAGCCTTTACCCCGGTTGACGGGACATAGTCCTTATGTTATCGTTAAACTTATGCGAAAAGGATTTGTTTGGTTTCTCGCGTTAGTGGCATTGGCCGGTTTTATCAATTGCGTACTCGTGGAACCGGCTTTTACTTGCGAAGAAGATGTTGCCGGCTCCGTTGCTTCGGATTCTCATGGCTGTATGGTTTGCAATGCTGCCGGCCATCAATGGATTGCCCCGTACTCTTCCGCCTCGTTCTTCAAACCTGATTTGGCGCATGCCGTTCATATCCCTTTTTTAGAAATTTCAGCCGAGCCTCCGCTCGAATCTATCTTTCACCCGCCCACAGTATTTTAGTTTGCCGCCGGCACCCCGCTTTTTTAGGCCAGGGGTGTCGCTTGCGTTTCGTCTATCCCTATTAATATGCCGGTCTTAAGAGGTTCTATGAGAAAAAAACTTTGTTTATTAGCCTTGTTTCTTGTTTTTAATCAGCCGCTTCACGCGCAAACATCAGCCAGCGAAGCATTGACGCTTGAGGAAGCGCTGCGTCTTGCTTACATCAATCATCCGAAAATGCGGGAAGCGAAACAGGAGAGTTCCGCGGCTCACGGCGCATGGATTTCGGCCGAAGCCTTGCCGTCTCCGGAAGCTGAATTGAATGTCGGCGGGCTGAAAAAACACGGTGATGAAGAAAAGCAAGTACGCAAAGGGAAGATAGATTCCTTCGCGGTACGCCAACCCCTTGACCCGCTCGGCACGAGATTCCTCCGGGGAAGCATCGCCCGCGACGAATACAACGTAAGCAAAGGGAAACAGCGGCTGGTGTGGGCCGAGATCAGAAAAGATGTTATCGCGACCTACGGGACCATCATCACCGAAGAAAGGGCTGTCCTGACGGCCGAAGAAAATCTCAATGCCACGAGGCAGTTTTCCGCGAAAGTGCAAACGCGATATCAATCAGGCAGCGCCCTTCAAAGCGATGTTATCCGGGCCGGCATCGAAGTGTCCCGCGCTGAAAATGAGCTGCTGATTACGCAGAAGGAACTTAAGGTAGCGAAAGGGCGATTGAATCTTTTCATCGGCCGTTCTGTGGAAGAGCCGCTTGCGCCCGCGGACACGCTTGAGTATGAACCCCTCGCGTATCAGTATCAGGAAATCAAAGACCGGGCGTTTAAAGACCGGGTTGATTTAAAAAATGAAAGGACGCTTCTTTCGGCGCGCAAGAAAGGTTTTTGGGCCGCCGTATTGGGCGCCGTATTCCCTCAGATGTCATTGGGCGTGGAACGCACCACGGAGGAATTCGAAAATGACACGGCCATCCTGTTGTCTGCCTCCTACCCGCTCTGGGGGTTTAATGCCGGCGCGATAAAAAAAGCAAAAGCGGAAAAAAATATACAGGAAATCAGATTTGAAGCGCTGAAAAAAAGCGTGAGCCTTGACGTGTATCAATCTTTTCTCGACGCCGAGCTTGCGGACAAACAGGTTTCTCTGCAAAAAAAGGCGTTAGAAGGGGCGAATGAGCTTTTGAGACAAATCACAACTCAGTACGAGGAGGGCGAAATCCCTTTTTTGAATTATCTTGAAAATATCAAGACCATCAAAGAAACGCGTCTGGCGTACTTCACGGCGCTTAAAAATTACAAAGAAAAAGTGGCTGAGCTTGAACGGGCGATTCAAGCCACACCGGTCCCGGAAGGAGCGATAGGATGAGGAAACTATTATTGATTTTTCTCGCGGTTATGGTGGCAAGCGGTTGCGAAAAGAAAACCCCGGAGGAAGTGTACGAGCACGCGGACGAAGGCGTTATTCACCTGACGGAGGAATCTCAGCGCTTGATTGAACTCGAGATTGCTCCGTCAGCCAAGGTGCCATTCCGTAAGTTCATCGAAGTGGCCGGTGAAATCGCCAGGGAAACGGAAGATGTGGCGCATATTACTTCCCCCGAGCCGGGGACGCTGAAAAGTATCGTAAAAGAAATAGGCGAGACCGTGGAAAAGGACACGCCGCTGGCAACGGTTGAAGCCAGGAACGGACAAGCCATAGAGCTGGTTTCCCCGCGTCATGGCATCGTGATGGCCCAGTATGTCAAGACAGGCGAATCCGTCGATAATCTGACTTCTGTCATGACCATCGCGGACCCTGATTTGCTCCGCGCGAGCTTTAATGTTTATGAGAAAGACATCGCGGCCATCAAAGTAGGGCAAAACGTTCTCGTGGAATCCGTGGCCTATCCCGGCAAACAATTTGAAGGGAAATTGGTGTTTGTGTCGCCCAGTGTCGATGAAATGACCCGCGCGATCAAGATCAGAGTCAACGTGAAAAATGAAGAGCATCTGCTGAAGTTCGGCATGTTTGTGATGGGTAAAATAGAGATCGCGGCAGGAGAAGACACTCTGGCTGTCCCGCGTGACGCGGTTCAGACCATTAAGGACAAGGCCGTCGTATTCGCGCAGGACGAGCGGGATTTAAATGAATTCCGCGCGCTCGAAGTAAAAACCGGAAGGCAATCGCCGGATCAGATTGAAATACTTCAAGGGCTGGAGCCGGGAAAAAGGGTGGTCACCAAAGGCGGTTTTTATCTTAAGTCAGAAATTCTTAAAGAAGAGCTAGAAGACGGGCACGGTCACTGATCATGATCGAGAAAATTATCGAGTTCTCATTAAAGCAGCGTGTTCTTACAGTCATCATCTGCTTTGTCGCCATCGGTATCGGGTGCTGGTCGGCAACGAAACTTCCCATCGACGCGGTCCCAGATGTCACCAATGTGCAGGTCCAAATCAATACAACCGCCGCAGGCCTGGCCCCGCTTGAGGTTGAAAAATTAATCACCTATCCCATCGAAGTCGCGATGAACGGGCTTCCTGATATTGAGGAAGTCCGCTCGCTTTCCCGTTATGGCCTTTCGCAGGTGACGGTGGTATTCAAAGATCATGTAGACCTTTATTTCGGACGGCAGCTTGTGCTCGAAAGACTGCAAGCGGCAAAGGATGAATTGCCGGAAGGGATAGGCACCCCCATGATGGGGCCTATCGCGACGGGACTCGGTGAAATCTACTTTTATACCGTTGAGGGAGAAAAATTCGATCCCATCGAGCTTCGGAGTATTCAGGATTGGATTGTAAAACCGCAGCTCCGTACAGTGCCGGGTGTCACGGAAGTGAATTCCATCGGCGGTTATGAAAAACAGTATCAAGTGCTGCCCGACCCTCAAAAGCTGGTCGCCCACGGCGTCAGTTTTGAAGACATTTTTAAGGCGCTGGAAGCCAACAATGCCAATGTCGGCGGCTCCTATATCGAGCACGGGCAAGAACAATATCTTGTCCGCGGGATCGGGCTTGTGGGACAAATCGAGGATATCGAAAAAATCGTGGTCAAAACGGCGGAAAACACGCCCGTTTATGTGCGGGATGTCGCAAAGGTCGAAATAGGGCCTGAAATACGAACCGGCTCGGCCACGCTCAATGGCAAAGAAACGGTGCTGGGAGCGGCCTTTATGTTGAAAGGTGAAAACAGCCGGGTGGTTTCCAAGCGTGTGCATGAAAAAATACAGGAAATTCGCAAAACACTGCCGGAAGGGGTTGATATCAGGACGGTCTATAACCGGACGGATTTGGTCAACCGGACCATTCACACGGTGCGGAAAAATTTGTTCGAGGGCGGTATTTTGGTGATAGCGGTCCTTCTCGCGCTTCTGGGAAATTTCAGGGCCGGGCTTATCGTGGCCTCCGCCATCCCTCTTTCCATGCTGTTTGCCATCACGGGCATGGCGGTGACAAAAACATCCGGGAATCTCATGAGTCTCGGCGCGATTGATTTTGGGCTGATTGTCGATGGTGCCGTTGTGATGGTTGAGAATATCATCCGCCGCCTTTCTGAAAGAAAGACGTCTGAAGAAGTCCCCATCGCTTCCGAAGTTTATGTTGAAGAAATAACTCACGCGGCCAAAGAAGTGGCGAGGCCGGTTGTTTTTGGTATTTCCATCATTACGATTGTTTATTTGCCCATCCTGTCCCTCCAGGGAATCGAAGGGAAAATGTTCAAGCCCATGGCGCTCACTGTCGTGATGGCCCTTGCCGCCTCATTGCTTTTGACACTCACGCTCATTCCTGTCTTGTGTTCTTTGGTCCTCGGCCGGCATGTGGAAGAAAAAGAAAACAAGCTTATGGAGTATTTGCGCCGCTCCTACAATTCCATGCTGACTCATGTGATCGCTCAAAAAAAGAGGACGGTTCTCATCGCGCTTATCCTTGTTGCCGCGAGTTTCTGCCTCATCCCTTTCATGGGTTCCGAGTTTATCCCGCGCCTTGATGAAGAATCGGTTTCGATCCAATCCGTCAAGCTTCCCAGCATTTCATTGTCCGAATCCACGAAACTGTCGGCTGTTTTAGAGAAGTTGGTTCTGGAATTTCCGGAGGTAAGCCACGCTTTCACGCGGACGGGTACGGCCGAAATCGCCACCGACCCGATGGGCCCCGAGCTAAGCGACACGACGATCCTGTTTAAAAAGAAAGTGAAAAACAAAGAAGAACTGATAGAACGGATGCAAAAAGCCGTGAGCAAAATTCCCGGAATAGGGCTCGGTTTTTCCCAGCCCATTGAGTTGAGGGTCAATGAGCTTATATCCGGAGTGCGTTCGGATGTGGCGGTCAAGCTATTCGGAGATGACCTTGAGGCCCTGAGGCAGAAAGCCGGCGAAATCCAGCGTGTTCTTTCCGCTATCCGGGGCGCGCGTGACGTTAAATCCGAACAAATCTCGGGCTTCCCGATACTCAATGTCGAGGTCGACCGGGCTAAAATCGCGCGTTATGGATTGAATGCCGCCGACGTGCTCGGGACGATAGAAATAGCTTTCGGCGGCAAAACGGCGGGCGAGATCTTTGAAGGCGTCAAGCGTTTTGACTTGGTTCTGAGATATCCGCCGGAATACCGGAAAACACCCGAATCGGTCGGAAATCTTCTCATCACAACGGCAAGCGGCGCCAAAATACCCGTGGCGGAATTGACTAAAAAAATAGTCATCGAAGAAGGCCCGGCGCAAATCAGCCATGAGTCTTCGAGGCGAAGAGTTGTTGTCGAGGTCAATGTGCGCGGACGGGATATCGCCGGATTTGTCGAAGAGGCGAAGCGTTCTATTGAGTCAAAGGTCAAATTGCCGCCCGGATATTCACTCGTCTGGGGAGGTCAATTTGAGAATTTGGAGAATGCGAGGCGGCGTCTTTTTATTGTGATCCCGGTTTGTTTGTTTTTGATTTTTATTCTGTTGTTCAGCGCGTTCAATTCCGTCAAACAGGCTTTGCTGGTCTTTACGGGAATTCCGCTTGCCGTATCGGGAGGAATTATCGCGCTTTTCGCGGCGGGGCTCCCCTTTAGCATTTCAGCAGGTGTCGGGTTCATCGCCCTTTTCGGTGTCGCCATGCTGAATGGAATCGTTATGGTGAGTTATATCAATGACCTGCGAAAAGACGGCGTTCCGCTTGCCAAAGCGGTTATGCAAGGCGCGGAAACACGATTGCGGCCGGTTCTTATGACAGCATTGGTCGCGAGCCTGGGTTTTGTCCCAATGGCGCTTGCTCATGGGACAGGCGCTGAAGTGCAAAAACCCTTAGCGATTGTCGTGATCGGAGGGCTGATTTCGGCGACTGTCTTAACGCTGGTATTGCTTCCGATTCTTTATATTTGGTTTGAGCAAATACGCGCAAGGCCCGGCAAATAACTCTTGCCTCGCTTTCGTATCCCGATATAATCACCCGGCCGCGAAAATCAGCGGCCGGTTATGACATTTCTAAAACAGGCCATTTTCTTTTTATTCATCGCGTCCTGCGTCATTCTTGCCGCGGCCAAACTCTACACGGTTTGGTCCGTGCGGCGGGCTGAAAAAAACTATCCTCCCATCGGGCAATTCCTGAACGTGAACGGCGTCCGCATGCATTACGTGAGAAAGGGGCAGGGGCATCCGCTGGTCCTGATTCACGGAAGTTTCGGCTCTCTTTATTATTTCACGCATTCCATTTTCGACGCGGCCAGCCGCGAATACGACGCGATTGCCTTTGACCAGCCCGGCTACGGCTACAGCGAAAGGCCGCCCGGCAGCAACATGACGCTCAAAGACCACGCCGCGTATTTGCGTGAGGCGCTCAAACAATTGGGAATAGAAAATCCGGTTTTGGCCGCGCATTCCTGGGGCAGCGGCGTGGCCCTGGCCTACGCGCTGGAATACCCCGAAGATCTTTCCGCGCTGGTGCTCATCAACGGCTATGTGCGGCCTGCGCCCCCGCCCGTGGATTTGGAATACCGCATTCCCATCATGCCCGTGATCGGTAAATTATTCCTGGAATGTTTTTTTGTTCCGGCCGGAAAAATCCAGGCGCTTACGCGCAGCGGCGAAACTTTCGCGCCCAACGCGGAAGATAAAGAATACGTCAGGGTGGTGGCCAATCTGGCCTTGCGACCTACCACCTATCAATGGAATGCCCAGGATGTCCGCAATTGTTCGCCGTCTTTGCGCACCATGGTCGCGCGTTACGGCAGTATCAAAGTCCCGGTTTTTATCATGACCGGCGACTCCGATACCGTGGCTTCGACGGAGAGGCACGCGAAATGGCTGCACGAACAGATTCCCGGCTCACAACTTACGGTGTTGCCGCAAACCGGGCACCAGATTGCTTTTGCGAGAAGAGAAGAAACCCTGAAAATCCTGAGGGAAGCGCGGAATCCAATCATTCAAGAAAAAATATAAAAAAGAGGTTATATTTTTATGAAAAAATGGTTTAATGTTGCCGTGTTTGGCTTTTTATCCATGTTTTTAACCGGCGCTGGCATGGGCCCCACGCCCACAGGCCTCAAGGATGGAAAACTCCAGCCTTGCCCGGACGCCCCGCATTGTGTTTCAACGCAAAGCCTGCATCCGGATCAATTTATCGAACCGCTTGCGTATCCTGCCGGCGCGGGGAAAGAAGCGCTCATGGAAAAGCTTTTGGCGCATGTCAAATCCATGAAGCGGACAAAAGTGGTAAGCGCGGCGGACAATTACCTTCATTTTCAGGTGTCTTCGCGGCTCATGCGGTTCAAGGACGACGTCGAGGTTTATTTCGACGACCAGGCCCGGCTCATTCATTTCAGGTCCTCTTCGAGGCTGGGATATTATGATTTTAAGGTGAACCGCCGCCGGGTGGAAGCGCTCCAGAAATTCCTGGCCGGGACGTTATTTAGTAAGTGAATCAAAAAGCGGAAGAAAGGAAAGAACGGTGAATTTAACGGTTTGGATCAAGGACATGGGCCTGGCTTTGGCCCGCTGGTTTGACAGCTACGCCGGAGGCCAAGAAGACCTTCACGAAGCCGAGCTCGCGGTGGACTGGGTGCGCTGCATCCCCTTTCTCACCATGCATCTGATATGCCTCAGCGTGATTTGGGTGGGGTGGAGCTGGGTCGCGGTGGGCACGGCCATAGCCCTTTACTTGGTGCGCATGCTGGCCATCACCGGTTTTTATCACCGTTATTTTTCGCACCGCACTTTCAAAACCTCGCGCGCCGTGCAATTCGTGTTTGCCGTGATAGGCAACTCAAGCGTTCAGCGCAGCCCGCTTTGGTGGGCCGCGCATCACCGTTATCACCACTCGCACGCGGACAACGAAGACGATATCCATTCGCCGCGCAGGCACGGCTTTTTCTGGAGCCACGTGGGCTGGTTCACCTCCAAGCCCAATTTTAAAACGCGCAAAGAACTTATCCCCGATTTGATGAAATTTCCGGAGCTCGTATTCCTCGACCGTTTCGACACCGTGGTGCCCATTCTGCTCGCGGTCACCCTCTATTTATCCGGCATCTTTATGGAAAAGGCGCATCCTTCCTGGGGCACGAGCGGCACGCAAATGCTGATTTGGGGATTTTTTATTTCCACGGTTTTTCTTTTTCACGGCACTTTCACTATCAATTCTCTCGCGCACCAAATCGGGAGAAGGCGCTACCCCACCCGCGACGACAGCAAGAACAGCTTGTTTCTTTCTCTTGTCACTTTGGGCGAAGGGTGGCACAACAACCACCATTTTTATCCCGGCTCCGCGAGCCAGGCGCATTACTGGTGGGAAATCGACATCACGTATTGTTTTCTGCTTCTTTTAAACCGCATGAAACTTATCTGGGACCTTAACCCGGTGCCGGAAGAAGTTTTAAAAGCGGCCGTCCCTCATCCGGCCCCGGCCGTTTGATACCCGAAGGAAAAGCGTATGCGAGTCGCGGTGATAGGCACCGGTATTTCGGGAATGCTGGCCGCGTATCTTCTGGCCCCCGAACACGACCTCACGGTTTTTGAAGCCAACGATTATATCGGCGGTCACACCAACACCATCAAAACCGAAATGGACGGCAAGCCTTACGCCGTGGACACCGGTTTTATCGTCTACAACGACTGGACTTACCCGAATTTCATCAAACTCATGGCCAAACTCGGCGTGGAGTCTCAGGCTTCGAGCATGAGCTTCAGCGTGAAATGCGAAAAAACCGGCCTCGAATACAACGGCACCTCGCTCAACTCTTTATTCGCCCAGCGCGTCAATTTTTTGCGTCCTTCTTTTTATCTCATGATACGGGAGATTCTGCGCTTCAACCGCGAATCCGTTTCTATTCTCGACACAGGCAATGAATCGGTGACGCTCGGCGAATATCTCAGAGAGAACGGTTATTCGAAGCAATTCGCCGAACATTACATCATCCCCATGGGTTCGGCCATTTGGTCGGCCGCGCCCGAAGACATGCTGAAATTCCCGCTGTATTATTTCGTGCGTTTTTTCAAAAACCACGGCATGCTGAGCGTGAATGAAAGGCCTCAATGGCGCGTGATACGCGGAGGCTCTTCCCGTTACGTGGCCGCCCTCACTCAAGGCTTCCGTGACCGCATCCTCCTGAACGCGCCCGTGCAAGCCGTGCGCCGCTTTCCGGACGGCGTTGAAGTGACGCCTAAAAACGGCAAGCCCGAAAAATTCGACAAGGTGATTATCGCGGCGCACAGCGACCAGGCCCTGAAAATGCTGGCCGACCCTTCCGCGGATGAGAAAAAAATCCTGGGCGCCATGCCGTATCAGGAAAATGAAGCCGTGCTGCACACAGACGCGTCGCTTCTTCCGAAACGCCGCCTGGCCTGGGCGAGCTGGAATTATCACTTGCTCGCCTCAAAACAGGCCCGCGTTTCGGTGACTTACAACATGAATATCCTGCAAACCCTGGATTCACCGCGGCCTTTTTGTGTGACCCTCAACCGAACGCCCGACATTGACCCGGCCAAAATCCTGCGCCGCATCACGTACCATCACCCGGTTTATAACGCGGGCTCCATCGAGGCCCAGAAACACCACGCGCTTATCAACGGCGTGAACAGCACTTATTTTTGCGGTGCTTACTGGGGCTACGGCTTTCACGAAGACGGCGTGAAAAGCGCGCTCGAAGTGGCCAAGTATTTCGGAAAGGGGCTGGACTGATGCAAAGCCGCGTTTATGAAGGAAAAGTGAGACACCGCCGCTTCAGCCCCGGGCCGCATGAATTTTCGTATTCGCTTTTCATGATGTACCTCGACTTGAGCGAGCTAGACCAGGTTTTCAAAGGCCGCCTGCTTTGGTCTCTGGAGCGGGCGAACCTGGCCAGCTTCTACCGCAAAAATTACTGGGGCGACCCAAGCATCCCGCTTGACCGCGCCATCCGCGACGCGGTGAAAGAAAAAACCGGACGCGAACCCCAAGGCCCCATACGCATGCTCACGCATCTCAGCTATTTTGGGTATTGCTACAACCCGGTGAGCTTCTATTATTGCTTTGACTCATCGGGCACGCGCGTCGAAACCATTGCCGCGGACATCAACAACACGCCCTGGAACGAACACAAGCTTTATATCCTCGACGAATCCATGAATGAGGCGC
>Ga0209211_10013147_pt1 | contig 10303 bp, 8 predicted proteins | sample RifGroA2_FD_183992 | JGI IMG/M metagenome (GOLD analysis project Ga0209211, IMG submission 183992) | Groundwater microbial communities from Rifle, Colorado, USA - Groundwater A2 (SPAdes) (version 2) | ecosystem: Environmental > Aquatic > Deep subsurface > Groundwater | place: Rifle, Colorado...
GCAGCGCGAATCCGAACTCCACGAGGCTCCTCCGAGAGAATGTGGGAACGTTCCGACGGCGCCGGCGCTTATGGTATCACTAAGCGGTATGCAATTCTCCGCCCGCCGGGCGTGGGCGATGTGGTCCCTGCCCGCGCTCCTCTTCCTCGTCGCGTTCTTCCACCGCGGCGCGCCGAGCATCATCGCCAAGGACCTCATGCAGGAGTTCGGCGTCACCGGCGCGGTCGTCGGGCTCCTGTCGGCGACGTACTTCTACGCGTACGCCGGGCTGATGATCCCGGGGGGGCTGCTCCTCGACGGCCTCGGCGTGCGGCGCGTCGTCGCCGCGGGCGGCGTCGTCATGGGGCTCGGCACGCTCGCGATGGGCGCGGCCGGCGGCGAGCGCCTGCTCTTCGCGGGCCGCTTCGGCGTCGGCCTCGGCGCCTCGGTGACGTTCATCGGCGCGCTCAAGGTCGCGGCGACATGGTTCCCGCCCTCGCGCTTCGGCTTCCTCTCCGCCGTGACCGCGACGGTGGGCGTCCTGGGCGCGCTCGCGTCCACCGCGCCGCTCGCGCTGCTCGTCGCGCTCGCGGGCTGGCGCGGCGCGCTCTGGGTCGTCGGCGGCCTCACGCTCGCCGCCGCCCTCCTCTGCTGGGCGGTCGTGCGCGACCGGCCCGACGCGGCGGCGGGCGGCGCCGCGCCGGGCCTCCGGCCGGTGCTCGCGGGGATGCTCGTGGTGCTCGGGAACCGCCACACGTGGCCGCCGTTCCTCGCGTTCTTCTGCCTCTACGCGGCCGCCGGCAACCTCTTCCTCTGGGTGGTGCCGTACCTGCGCGACGTCTACGGCCTCTCGGCCGGCGACGCCGCGCTCGTCGCCACGGCGCCGTCGCTCGCGCTGCTCGTCTCGGGGCCGCTCACCGGCTGGCTCTCGGACCGGGTATGGCGGCGGCGGAAGCTGCCGTACGCGCTGCTCGCCGCCGCGTACGGGGCGTTCTGGGTGGTGTTCGCGGCCACGCTCGGCGTGCTGCCGCTCGGGGCGGTCTACGCGCTCTTCTTCGCCATGGGCCTGGTCGGCGGCGGGTTCGTGCTGACGTGGCCGATCGGTCGCGAGGTCAACCCGCCGCACCTGGCGGGCGTCGCCGTCGCCGTCGTGAACCTCGGCGGCTTCCTCGGCGCGGCGCTGACGCAGGGTCCGATCGGCGCCGTGCTCGACGCGCGCTGGACGGGCGTGCTGGCCGGCGGCGCCCGCGTCTACCCGGTCGGCGCGTACCAGGCCGCCTTCGCCGTGTGCGCGGCGCTGGCCCTCGGGGCCGCGCTCCTCTCCCTGCTCCTGCGCGAGACGCGCGGGCGCAACGTCTACGCGGAGCTCTCGACCCGTGACGCCTGAGGAGTTCGCCGTGCGGCTTTTCCCTTTGACGTCGCAGCTTTCCGTGAGCTTGATCGGGAACACCGATCGGGGCACTCTGACCGCAGAGGCCCGGATCGGCCTCGTCGCCAAGCTCGTGGCCACGCACCTGGCACCGGCGGCCCCGCCGGCGCGCGCCGAGAAGTGAGCGGGGGATGCGGCTCGCCTCCAAGATCTTCCTGACGTCCTCGCTCGTCATCGTCGTCCTCGGGGCGGTCGGGGCGCTCGCCCTCCGCGCCGTGGACCGCCTCGGCGCCGTCAACCGCGACATCGCCACGCGCGCCGTCCCCGCGCTGCAGTCCGCCGTGGCCGCGCGCGAGACCCTTCCCACGCTCGAGCGCCTCGAGGCGCGGTTCCTCGTCCTGCGCGACTCGCGCTACGTGCGCCTCTGGGAGGGCCAGGCCGCGCGCGTCGAGCAGGAGCTCGAGCGCCTGAGGGAGACGGTGGCGAGCGTGCAGGAGGTCGAGCGCCTCGCCGCCGCGGCCGACGCGTTCGGACGCTACCGGGACGCCGTGCGGCGGGAGCAGCGGCTGCTCGGGGCCGGCGACCGTGCGCGCGCCGCGGCGGTGGCCGAGCGCGAGGCGCGGCCCGAGGCCGAGCGCACGGAGCTGGCGCTCGAGGCGCTCGCCGAGGCGACGCGGGCGTGGGTGGCGGGCGCCCAGGCCGAGGCGGCGCGCCTCGAGGCGCGGACGTGGACCGGCGTGCTCGTGGCGCTCGGCGCGGCGGTGGGCCTGGCGCTCCTCGGGACGGCGCTCGTCGCCTACCGGATGACGCGCTCGCTCCGGACCCTCTCGGCCGCCACCGCGGCCGTGGCGGCGGGCGCCTGGGAGGCGCCGGTCGCGGTCGAGAGCCGCGACGAGATCGGCCGGCTCGCGGCGTCGTTCAACACGATGGCCGGCCGGCTCCGCCGCATGGAGGAGACCAAGAAGGAGTTCTTCGCGAGCGTGTCCCACGAGCTGCGCTCGCCGCTCACGTCCGTCCGGGGCGCGCTCGACCTCCTGCGCGAGCGGGTGGCGGGCGAGCTGACGCCGAACCAGGCGAAGCTCGTGGACGTCATGGGGCAGAGCGTGGACCGCCTGCTCGGGCTCGTCAGCCAGATCCTCGACCTCTCGCGGCTGCGCGCGGGCCTCCAGCCGCTCGAGCGCGCAGCGGTGGACCTCGACCACGTGGTCGGCCGCGCGCTGGAGGAGCTGCGCCCGCAGGCGGACGAGGCGGGCGTCCGGCTCGAGCGCGAGCGCGTCGGGAGCGACTTCGCCGTGACGGGCGACCCCCAGCGGCTGCTCCAGGTGGTCGTCAACCTCGGGACCAACGCGATCCGCTTCACCCCCGAGGGCGGGCGCGTCGTCACGCGGCTCGTGGACGCGGGCGGCGAGGTCGAGCTGCAGGTGGAGGACACCGGCGTCGGCATCCCGCCGGAGGCGCTGCCGCACGTCTTCGAGCCCTACCGCCAGGCCCACGCCGGCCGCGGCGGGAGCGGGCTCGGCCTCGCGATCGTGCAGGGCGTCGCGGCGGCCCACGGCGGCCGTGTCACCGTGGAGTCCCGGGAAGGCAAGGGGAGCCGCTTCAGCGTGCTCCTGCCGCGCTCATGAGCCGCGTCGGGCTCGTCCCGTCGCTGGTCCTGCTCGCGGCGCTCCTCGGCGGCTGCGCGGCGCTGCCGCAGTTCCTGCGCCCGGGGGGCGAGGCGCTCGCGCGCGCCGACCGGCTCGCCGACGCCGGCGACTACGAGGCGGCGCTCGCCGCGTACGACGACTACCTGACGGGGCACGCCGACGCGGGCGAGGCGCCGCGCGCGCGGACGAGCCGCGACGCGCTCCGGGCCGTGCTGGGCGCGCGCGCCGCGGCCGCGCGCCTCGGCGAGGAGCTGGCCGCGCTCCAGGCGGCGCTCGGGGCCCGGGAGGGGGAGCTCGCGCGGACGCGCGAGGACCTCGGGCGGCACGCGGCGGAGCTCGCGCGGCTCCGGCAGGAGCTCGCGCGGCGCCAGGCCGAGCTCGAGCAGCTCAAGAAGATCGACGAGCGGCTCTCCGGGCAGCGGCGCCGGCGATGAGGCGGCGGGTCCTCGTGGTCGACGACGACCGCGCCATCCTGGACGTCCTCGCGATGCGCCTCGAGGCGATGGGCTTCGACGTGACGGCCACGGCCGACCCCGCGACCGCGCTCGCCGCCGAGGCCGGCCGGTTCGACCTCGCCCTCGTGGACCTCCGCATGGACCCGGTGAACGGCGTCGAGCTGATGGAGGCGCTCCACGCCCGGCAGGGGCGCCTGCCGGTGCTGATCATGACCGCGCACGGCACGATCGAGACCGCCGTCGAGGCCGTGCAGCGCGGCGCGTTCGACTACCTGACCAAGCCGTTCGTGCCGAACGAGCTCCGCGCGAAGATCGCCCGCGCGCTCGCGACCCGGCGCTGGACCCGCGACCGCGAGCGCCTGCAGGCGCTCGGGCAGACGCTCGCGTCCACCGGCGTCGTCGCGCGGGTCCTCGACGCCGTGGCGCAGGCGGCGGTGGACGCGACCGAGGCCGAGCGCGCGGTCGTGTTCCAGCTCGAGCACGGCCGCCTGGTGCCGATGGCGAGCGCCGGCACCCCGCCGCCCGCGTGGGACGCCCTCGAGGCCGGCGCCGCGGCCGCGATGGACAAGGGCGTGCCGGTCACCCGGGCGGGCGCCGACGGCGGCACGATCGTCGCGGCGCCGCTCGTCGTCCAGCGGGGGCCCGCGGGCGCGCTCGTGGTCGAGACGGCCGCGCGCGCCGTGCCCGACGAGGACGACCTCGAGCTGCTCGCGCTCTTCTCCTCGCAGGCCGCGCTCGCGGTGCGCAACACGTACGAGCTCGAGCGGCTCCGGAGCGGCGCCCTCGCCGCGCTGGGACGGATGGCGACCGAGGTCGCGCACGAGCTCAAGAACCCGCTCGCGGGCCTGCGCCTCTACGCGCGGCACCTCGAGCAGCGGCTCGCGCGGCGCGGCGAGGCCGAGGACCTGGAGCTGGCGGGCAAGATCGCCGCGACCGTGGACCACCTCGGGGGCGTGGTCGCGGAGCTCGGCGCGTTCGGCCGGCCGCCCGAGCTCCAGCGCGCGCCCGTGGCGCTCGCCGCGCTGCTCGACGAGTGCCTCGACCTCGCGCAGGCGCGGCAGCCGGGCGCGGGGATCGAGGTGGTGCGCGCGTACGACGCCGCGTGCCCCGCCGCGCGCGCGGACGCGCGCGAGCTGCGCAAGGCGCTCCTGAACCTGCTCGTGAACGCGCGGGAGGCGCTCGTGGCCGGCGGCCGGCTCACGGTCGCGACGGCGTGGGCGCCGGACACGCGCACGCTCACGGTCCGGGTGGAGGACGACGGGGTCGGGATGAGCGAGGAGACGCTCGCGCGCGCCTTCGACCTGTTCTTCACGACCAAGCCGGAGGGCACGGGGCTCGGCATGGCGATCGCGCGCTCGGTCGTCGAGCGCCACGGGGGCGCGCTCGCCGTGCAGAGCCGGGCGGGGCAGGGCACCCGCGTGGTGATCCGGCTGCCGCTCGACGCGGGGGAGGGCGGCGCGTGAGGCGCGACCGGATGGTGCTCGTGGTGGACGACGAGAAGACGATCGCGGATGGGCTCCGCCTGACGCTCGAGGCCGAGGGCTACGACGTCCGCACCGCCGGGAGCGTGCGGACGGCGCTCGGGGCGCTCGCGGAGGTCGAGCCGCACGCGGCGATCGTGGACCTGATGCTGCCGGACGGCGACGGCCTCCAGCTGACGCGCGAGCTCAAGCGGCGCGACCCGGCGGTCGAGGTGGTCGTGATCACGGCGTACGGCTCCGTGCGCCGGGCGATGGAGGCGACGAAGGACGCCGGCGCCTTCTACGTCCTCGAGAAGCCGTTCGACCCCGACGAGCTGCTCGGGCTCGTCGGGAACGCGATCGAGCGGCGGCGGCTCGTCGCCGAGAACCTCGAGCTGCGGCGCCGGCTCGTGGACCAGGCCGCCGACAGCGAGATCCTGGGCCAGGGGGCCGGGCTCCAGCGCGTGCTCGAGACCGTCGCCTCGGTCGCCGACACCGACGCCAACGTGCTGATCGTCGGCGAGAGCGGCACCGGCAAGGAGCTGATCGCGAACGCGCTGCACGGCCGGAGCCGGCGCGCGAAGGGGCCGTGGGTCAAGATCAACTGCGCGGCGCTGCCGAAGGACCTGATCGAGTCCGAGCTGTTCGGGCACACGAAGGGCTCGTTCACGGGCGCCACCGGCGACAAGGTCGGCCTCCTCGAGGAGGCCCACGGCGGCTCGCTGCTCCTCGACGAGATCACCGAGATGCCCCCGGACCTGCAGGCCAAGCTGCTGCGCGTCCTCGAGGAGCGCGCGGTGCGGCGGGTCGGCGCGGCGCGCGCCACGCCCGTGGACTTCCGGCTGATCTCGTCCACCAACCGGAGTCCGGAGGCGGCGCTGCGCGAGGGGCGGCTGCGCCAGGACCTCTTCTTCCGGATCAACACGGTGTCGATCGAGGTCCCGCCGCTCCGGGAGCGCCGCGAGGACCTGCCGCTCCTGGTGCGCGCGTTCCTCGAGCGCTACCGGACCAAGCACGGCCGGCCGCTCGAGGGGATCGCCCCGGAGGCGTACCGGCGGCTGCTCGCCTACTCCTGGCCCGGCAACGTGCGCGAGCTCCAGCACGCGCTCGAGCGCGCCGTGCTCGTCGCGCGCGGCCCCGAGATCACCCTCGCCGACCTGCCGGAGGCCCTCGAGCGCGCCGGGGCCGGCCCGGCCGCCGCCGTCACGCCCGGCCAGGTGCCCGCGGGCTCGCTCGAGGAGATCGAGCGGGCGTCGATCCTGCGCGCGCTCGAGACGACGGGCTGGAACAAGCAGGCCGCCGCGGCGCTGCTCGGCCTGCGCCGGCCGACGCTCTACTCCAAGATGCGCCGCCACGGCATCCCCCAGCGCCGGGACGCCGGCCGCGGCTAGCGGCCCACACGGCGAGCGCGCCGCCCGGACGGCCGCCCGAAACACGAGCAGTGCCCGGGGGCGTGCCTATTTCGTAGGCAAACGCGCCAGGCTCTCACCGCAGAGCCTCCCGCGAATCACCCGATTTCCTGAGTCTTTCTCGCCGGCGCCGTCGGCACGAGGGTTGCTTCGCTCACCACGCCGGGAGGGTCCGAGATGAAGAAGATCGAGGCGATCATCAAGCCGTTCAAGCTCGACGACGTCAAGGAGGCCCTCACGGGGATCGGCGTCATCGGCATGACGGTCTCCGAGGTGCGCGGCTTCGGCCGCCAGAAGGGGCACACGGAGCTCTACCGCGGCGGCGAGTACACGGTCGACTTCCTCCCGAAGATCAAGATCGAGGTCGTCGTCCCCGACCATCTCGTCGACAAGGTGGCCGAGGTGATCGCGGGCGCGGCCAGGACGGGCAACATCGGCGACGGCAAGATCTTCGTGCATCCCGTGGACACGGCGGTGCGGATCCGCACGGGCGAGCGCGACGAGAGCGCGATCTGAGGAGGGACAGAACGTGAAGCGATTCGGTTTGGCACTGGCAACGCTGCTCGTGCTGGGCGCCACGACGACCGCGGCCTGGGCGCAGTCCCCGGCGCCGCCCGCGCAGGAGGCCGCCAAGCCGGCGGCGGCCGCGCCGGCGGCGTCGAAGATCGACAAGGGCGACACCGCGTGGATGCTGACCTCCTCGGCGCTCGTGCTCATGATGACCGCGCCGGGGCTCGCGCTCTTCTACGGCGGGATGGTGCGTCAGAAGAACGCGCTCGGCACCCTGATGCACAGCTTCATCATCATGGCGGTCATCTCGATCCAGTGGGTGCTCTGGGGCTACAGTCTCGCCTTCGGCCCGGACCGGGGCGGCCTCATCGGGGGGCTCGACTGGATCGGGCTGCGCGGCGTCGGCGGAGAGCCCTTCGACGCTTACTCCAAGACGATCCCGCACCAGGTGTTCATGCTGTTCCAGATGATGTTCGCGATCATCACGCCGGCGCTGATCACCGGCGCCTTCGCCGAGCGCAAGAAGTTCTCCGCGTTCCTGCTCTTCACCGTGCTCTGGGCGACGTTCGTCTACGACCCGCTCGCGCACTGGGTGTGGGGCGACGGCGGCTGGCTCAAGCGGCTCGGCGCGCTCGACTTCGCGGGCGGCACGGTCGTGCACATCTCCTCGGGCGTCTCGGCGCTCGTGTGCGCGATCGTCATCGGCCGGCGCCGCGGGTTCGGCCACCAGCCGATGCAGCCCCACAACTTGCCGATGACCGTGATGGGCGCCGCGCTGCTCTGGTTCGGCTGGTTCGGCTTCAACGCGGGCAGCGCGCTCGAGGCCAACGCGCTCGCGGCGAGCGCGTTCCTCGCGACCAACACGGCCGCGGCCGCCGCGGCGCTGGGCTGGATGTTCACCGAGTGGGCGAGCCGCGGCAAGCCGACCGTGCTCGGCGCGGCCTCCGGCGCGGTCGCCGGCCTCGTCGCCATCACGCCGGCCTCCGGCTTCGTCGGGCCCCTGGCGTCCGTCGTCATCGGCGCCGTGGCCGGCGCGCTCTGCTACACGGCCTGCAATCTCAAGACCCGGTTCGGCTACGACGACTCGCTCGACGTCGTCGGCGTCCACGGCGTGGGCGGCACCTGGGGCGCGCTCGCGACGGGCCTGTTCGCCTCCAAGGCGATCAACGAGGCGGGCGGCGACGGGCTCTTCTACGGCAACCCGGGCCAGCTCTGGACGCAGGTGATCGCGGTGCTCGCTACGTACGCGCTCGCGGGCGTGGTGACGCTCGTCATCCTGAAGGTCGTGGACGCCGTCGTGGGGCTCCGGGTCACGGAGGAGGACGAGGTGGCCGGGCTCGACCTCTCGCAGCACTCGGAGACCGCGTACGCCCCGATCGGGGGCTACGGCGAGCTCGCGGGCTCGTCCGGCGCGTTCGCGGAGGCGACCCGAGGCGGCGACGCCAAGGCCCGCGCAGCGCACTGAGCCGGAGGGGCTATTGATTCGGCAGGGCGTTCACTTTAAGGTAGTCGCGCCACTCATCCTCACGAGGAGAAGGAGCTCCGCATGACCCCGAAGGACGTGCTCAAGCTGGCCAAGGAGAAAGGCGCCAAGATCGTCGATCTCCGGTTCATCGACCTGCCCGGCCTCTGGCAGCACTTCTCGATCCCGGTCTCCGAGCTGAACGAGGGCATCTTCGAGGACGGCCTGGGCTTCGATGGCTCGTCGATCCGCGGCTTCCAGACGATCGACGAGTCCGACATGCTGCTGATGCCCGACCCGGCCTCCGCGGTGATGGACCCGTTCACCGCGGTGCCGACGCTCGTGCTGATCTGCAACGTGAAGGACCCGGTCACGGGCAAGTGGTACACCCGTGACCCGCGCTACATCGCCCAGAAGGCCGAGGCGTACGTCAAGAAGACGGGGCTCGCCGACACGATCTACATCGGCCCCGAGCTCGAGTTCTTCTTCTTCGACTCGATCCGCTTCGACCAGACCTCCAACGCCGGCTACTACTTCATCGACTCCGAGGCGGGCTTCTGGAACTCGGGCAAGGAAGGGACGCCCGAGCAGCCGAACCTCGGCTACAAGCCGCGCTACAAGCAGGGCTACTTCCCGGTCCCGCCGATGGACAAGTTCCAGGACATCCGCTCGGACATGGTCCTGGCCCTCGAGAGCGTCGGCGTCCGCGTCGAGGTCCATCACCACGAGGTCGCGACCGGTGGACAGACCGAGATCGACATGCGGTTCGACACGCTGACGAAGATGGCGGACAAGGTGCTCTGGTACAAGTACTGCGCCAAGAACACCGCCCGGAAGTGGGGCAAGACCGCCACCTTCATGCCGAAGCCCCTGTTCCAGGACAACGGCTCCGGCATGCACACCCACCAGTCGCTCTGGAAGAACGGCAAGAACCTCTTCTACGAGCGGGGCGGGTACGCCGACATCTCGAAGATGTGCCTCTACTACATCGGCGGCATCCTCAAGCACGCCCCGGCGCTGCTGGCGCTGATCGCGCCCTCCACCAACTCCTACAAGCGGCTGGTGCCGGGCTACGAGGCGCCGATCAACCTCGTCTACAGCCAGCGCAACCGCTCGGCGTGCATCCGGATCCCGATGTACTCGAAGTCCGAGGGCGCCAAGCGGATCGAGTTCCGCACGCCGGACCCGACCTGCAACCCCTACCTCTCGTTCGCGGCCTGCGTCATGGCGGGGCTCGACGGCGTCGCCAACAAGATCGACCCGGGCAAGCCCGTGGACAAGGACCTCTACGAGCTGCCGCCGGCGGAGGCCAAGAAGATCAAGCAGCTCCCCGGCGACCTCGGCATCGTGCTCGACAACCTTGAGAAGTCCCACGACTGGCTGCTGAAGGGCGACGTCTTCACGCCGGACGTCATCGAGACGTGGATCGAGTACAAGCGCAAGAACGAGGTGGATCCGGTGCGGCTCCGGCCCCACCCCTGGGAGTTCGCCCTGTACTTCGATATCTGATCGACCGGGGCATGGGCCCCGGGCTGTCGCCGCGCCCATTGAAGGCGCGGGCGCCCGGGCTCGTGCCCGCCCGCGCCTGCGACGCGCGGGCCCGTTGCGCTGAGTACCCCGGGCGCCGGAGAGATCCGGCGCCCGTTGCATTTCCCCGGGCTCCTCCTCATCCTCCCGCCCCGCACCAACTGCCGGGGGAATGGGCAGGCGCCCCCGGAACTGCCCGCGGCGTAGGCAGCGCCGCCCCGGGGGTCGAAGCGTAACTCGCTGATTTTCAAGGCCGTCGCCATGGCATCACCCTTGCCACAGGGGACCGGACATGGGCATGCGCTGGCGCGTCGCGATCGTGGACGATCATGAGCGCTCGCGAGCCGCGCTCCGGGGCGCGATCTGGGCGGCCGGCGGCGAGGTCGTCGGCGAGGCGGTGCGCTGCGCCGACGCGGTCCCGCTCATCCGGAGCGCGGCGCCCGACGTCGCGGTCTTCGCCGTCGGGCTGCCCGACGGCGACGGCGT
>Ga0209211_10013148_pt1 | contig 10303 bp, 6 predicted proteins | sample RifGroA2_FD_183992 | JGI IMG/M metagenome (GOLD analysis project Ga0209211, IMG submission 183992) | Groundwater microbial communities from Rifle, Colorado, USA - Groundwater A2 (SPAdes) (version 2) | ecosystem: Environmental > Aquatic > Deep subsurface > Groundwater | place: Rifle, Colorado...
GAAACATCAAGAGCCCGCTGGATTAGCCTTCAATCCAAACCTTGTTAAATTTCTGTTGTTATCCATCTCAGGATTAACCAAATTAAAAGAGAAAACTAAAATGATAACCTACGCAGAAAAGCCATACAAGCCAGAAGACATCAGGAGAATTCTGAATCCAATAATTACCAAATGGTTCTTCACAAAGTTCGAGGAATTTTCATTGCCACAATTATATGGAGTGATGGAAATCCATTCAAGGAACAATATTCTGGTAAGCGCGCCAACAGGTGCAACAAAAACATTGACAGCTTTCTTATCCATATTAAACGAGCTTATTGATTCGGCTGAAAAAGGAATCCTGGAAAAAAGGGTTTATTGTGTCTATGTAAGCCCGTTGAGGGCACTGTCAGAGGACATCAAGCACAATCTTGTAGAGCCTCTAAAAGAGATGGAAAAGATTGCAGGCAAAAAGCTGAACATCAAGGTCTCTTCAAGGACAGGAGACACTACTGCATATGAAAAAGCAGGAATGCTGAAAAATCCCCCGCATATCCTGATAACAACTCCGGAAAGCTTGGCAATAATCCTCACTTCTGAAAAATTCAGCCAATTATTGAAGAATGTTGAATGGTTCATCTGCGATGAAGTCCATGCGCTGGCTGAAAACAAGAGAGGTGTCCATCTTTCATTGTCCCTTGAAAGGCTGCAGAGGATTGCGCCTTCAATGACCAGAATTGGCTTAAGCGCCACAATCGCCCCTCTTGATGAAATCGCAAAGTTTCTTGTCGGCTACCAAAATGGGGCATTAAGGCCGTGCAAAGTAATTGATGTGCAGTTCCTAAAAAACATGGACTTAAAGGTTTTGTCTCCTGTGCCTGACTTGGTGAATATGGAGCATGCATCAATGCACAATTCAATGTACACCTTGATTGATGAACTTGTCCAAAACCACAGGACCACTTTGATTTTTACAAACACTAGGAGCGCAACAGAAAGAGTGGTGCACAATCTAAAAGAAAAATTTCCGAAAAAATACACTGAAAACATCGGAGCGCATCATGGCTCACTGGCAAAAAATTTTAGGCACGGCCTTGAAGAAAGATTGAGAAAAGGAGAATTAAAAGTGATTGTGTCAAGCACTTCATTAGAGCTGGGCTTGGATATCGGCTACATTGATCTAGTCATCTGCCTCGGAAGCCCGAAGTCAGTCGCAAGATTCCTGCAAAGGGCAGGAAGAAGCGGCCATAAGCTTCACAGCACAGTGAAAGCAAGAATCATTGTTTTAGATAGAGACGATCTTGTTGAATGCGCTGTCCTTCTGAAAGCTGCTATTGAAAAGAAGATTGACAAAGTGCATATTCCGACAAACTGCCTTGATGTCCTGGCTCAGCAGATTCACGGCATTTCAATTGAGCAGAAATGGAATCTTGACGAGCTGTTTAAGCTTGCAACGCAAAGTTATTGCTACCATTCTCTTGACAAAAAAGACTTCAATGAGGTCATTGATTACCTGTCAGGAAAATATGTTTCTCTGGAAGACAGGCATATTTACGCGAAAATCTGGCATGACGAAGAGACTAATGAAATTGGAAGAAAAGGGAAAATGTCAAGGGTAATTTTCATGACAAACGTCGGCACAATTCCTGATGAATCATTTGTTATTGTGAAAGCTGGAGAGCAAGTGATTGGCCACATTGACGAGGTTTTCCTTGAAAAGCTGCACAGAGGGGATGTCTTTGTGCTTGGCGGGGAAAAATACGAGTTTTTGTATGCAAAGGGAATGGTAGCATATGTCAAGGCTTCTGTCATGAGGCCTCCAACAATACCCAGCTGGTTTTCTGAGATGCTGCCATTGAGCTTTGACCTTGCGCTTGAGATAGGAAGGTTCAGGAAAAACATGAATGAGCTGTTCTGCTCCAAAAAAACAAAAGAAGAGATTATGGAATTCATCAACACTTACCTTTACGTCGACAAGTATGCCTCAGAATCAATTTACAATTATTTTTACGAGCAGTTCAGCTTTTCAGAGATTCCTTCCCATTCAAGGATAATTGTGGAGCATTACTCCGACCAAAACAAGAGGAAGTACGCAGTATTCCACGCTTTATACGGCAGAAGGGTCAATGACTGCCTGTCAAGGGCAGTTGCATTTGCCATTGCAAGGACACAGCACAAAGACGTCGAAATTGGCATAAATGACAACGGATTTTATGTCGCATACGACAAAAGCGTCAATGTCATCAATGCTTTCAAGCTGATAAAATCAAAGGAGATGAAAAAAGTGATGGAAATGGCTCTTGAGCAGACAGAAATCCTAAAGAGGCGATTCAGGCATTGCGCAACAAGGGCCATGATGATTTTGCGGAACTACAAGGGGCATCAAAAGAGAGTAGGAAGGCAGCAGGTCTCCTCAATGATATTGATGAGCGCAGTCAAAAGGATAAACCCTGATTTCTGCATTTTGAAAGAGGCGCGAAGGGAAGTGCTTGAGGATCTGATGGACATTGAAAACGCAACAAAAGTAGTGCAGGGGATTGAAGAAAAGAAAATTCTTGTGGAAGAAAAAAGCTCCAGCATCCCGAGCCCGTTTTCATTCAATCTTGTATTGCAAGGATATACCGACTTGATGAAAATAGAAGACAAGGTCTCCTTCATCAGGAGGATGCACGAGCAGGTGATGGCAAAGATAAAGGTTGAGAAATAATTAGTTGATTAGGTTTCTCAATCTTCGTGTCGATTTATTACAAGGGGTTGCTGCCTTAAATCCTTAGATAGAAAATATTATCTGAAGAATCTCATAAATATCTCTTCCTTTCAAATAAAAATTTTGCGATTATTGATAGGCCATAAATGACCATGCCTATAACAAATAAAATGTAAAATATTGTGAATAATTTTCCTGCATCAGTTTTTGGAACAATATCGCCATAATCGACTCTTGTTAATGTGGACGCAGCTAAGTACATTGCATCAATGTAAGACAGTTTTTCTATATAATAATAAACAAAACTTCCGCCGAAGAAAAGCAATAAAATCATGATACATATATATACAATTCGACTTGGGCGGTATGTAACTTCAATTTCTTTGAATCTGCCGAGTTCATCACTGGATGGGCGATATAAACTTTGTTTTATTCTTTTTCTGAATATTACCTGATATTGCCTGCTTAATTTCGTCATATTGGACTTGTGCTTTTTTGCTAGGGCATGGATTAAATTTGATTCTTTGATAAGGTAAGTAATCAATCCAAAAATCAAAATTAAAATAAGGATGTAGTAAGGTTGTTTTAGCGTTGAAAATATAAAAAGATTTGGCAAAATAATCAATGATACAAATAATCCCACAAGAATTACCAAGTTTCTTAAAATCTTCTTCTCATTAGCAATCTCAATGGGATACAGTTTAATGAAAAATAGTGAAATGTTCTTAAATAATGATGAGATTTTTTTTATAAGGTTATATGTTGGGAACAACACGGCAATTGTAAAGAAGCCAGCTAACAAATAAACAGGTATTTTGCTTTTAAGAACATCAATTATAATTTTGTTAAAGAAATACCAAACAATAAAACCCGTTGCAGAAATAAAAAATAATGCTAAAAGATTGTTGAGTATAGATTTCCATTCTACATTGATTTTATTCATGCTTGACCTGTTTTTACTCATTAGCCAAGAAATGCTATTAAAGTAATTTCTTGCAAGTCCTGTATCTTCTAGCACACGGGATGGGGCAAGTTTGGTTATAAAATTGTAAATTGTCCCTGTATAATTGATAATAAGCACCATGACAAGTGTCGAAAATATAATGAGTGCCGCAGTTATATCAACTAGTTCTATGCCCAAGCCTGCTGCCTCTGCTTCTTTTGCGATTAACAATGAAAATTCTCCAACAGAAACCATAGCTAGTCCGCTAAAGACAGCTTGCTTACCATTAAAATTTGACAATAGGTAGCTTCCAAACCCAATGGATAAGAATTTAGCCAATATGCTTACAATCAAAAGGACAGCAATCAGAAAAAAACTGCCGTAAATCACTCTAAAATCAACTATAGTTCCAATAGAAAAGAAGAATAGGGCTGTAAATGTTAATATGAATGGATGTATAGATTTCTCAAATATTTTTGAGTTTGGAAGAGACGAAACAATATTCCCAGCTAAAAATGCTCCAACAGAGGGCGATAAACCAACAAAGTATGCAATATAACTCATTCCAGCGCACAATCCGATGGAGGTCAAAGTGATAGTATCTTCCGCACTGTGCTTTACAATCCATCCTATAAATGGCTTTAACAGCCTCTTTAAAATTGTGAAAAATACGGCCATTATTGTCAAAGAAATTACAAGTTCTGTAAATAAGTTGATGGGCGCTAACTCAGCTTTAGTGTTGAGGCTTGAAAAGAAAGTCAATGCAAAAACGCCGAATAGGTCTTCTAAAATCAAGATTGTGATTAACAAGGGAAGCTCTTCCCTCTTTGACATCCCTTTTTGTTCCAGTATCTTAATGACTATTACAGTACTGGTAATCGATAAAATAACACCAATGTACAGTGCTGAAACAACATCAAGATTAAATATTATCGCTATAAAATAACCAACAAGGAATACCCCTCCTAATTTTATTGCGGCAATTACTATTGCTCTAAATCCATAATTAAAAAGATGCTCCAAGCTGAATTCAATACCAATAGTAAACAAAAGCAGGATAGCGCCTATTTCGATAGATGCTTCAATAAGTGACGTATCCTTAATAAACCCAAGAGAGTAAGGTCCTACTACAGCGCCAACAATCAATAAACCTAATACAGATGGTTGTCTGAATCGCACAGCTAGAACACCACCCAATATTGAGAACAGGATAATCAAGCCCAATTCGATTGAAAATGCCACAATAAACTAAAGAAGGGGATTATATATAAAATTTACTCTAAAAACTACGACAGCGGCAACTCCCACGATTAAACGGCAGACACGACAACTTTGAGCTTTCACTTTGTGACGTTGCACTAAAACTCAATCCTTCCAAGATTACCAAATGCAATGGAAACAGGACTATACAACAAACAAAGAATTTCCAGAACTTCAGATTTCTTTGAAATCTCCAACCCTATTGTATACTTCTTTCAGTCTGGGTGTGTGAAGCATTGGAAAAACTTAATAAATAATGGAAATTCCATTCATAAGATGATAATCGGAATAACTGGCTCAATCGGCTCTGGAAAAACCACAGTTGCATCTATTTTCTCCAAACAAGGGTTCTTATTGATAAATGCCGACGAGATTTCACATTCACTGATAAGAAAAAACAGAGCAGGATACAGGAAAGTTCTGACAGAATTTGGAGATAAAATACTTGACAAGAACATGGACATTGACAGGAAAAAACTCGGGGACATTGTCTTTAATGATGCAAGAAAATTGGATAAATTGAATTCACTACTGCATCCATCGATAGGTTCAGAAATAAGAAAGAAAACGAAGAAGTCTAAAAACAAGGATTTCGTGCTCGACATTCCGCTGTTGATTGAGACAAATGCAAAAAACCTAGTAGACAAAATTGTTTTGGTAAAATCCGACAAGAGAGACATTTTCTCCAGGCTCAGGAAAAAGTATCCAAGGGAAAAGATAGAAAAGATTTTAAAGAACCAGATGCCCTTTAAGCAGAAATTGAGGTACGCTGATTTTGTCGTCAAAAATGACGGAAATGACAAAGGGCTTGAAAAGCAGGTATTGGAAATTTTGAAAAAACTAGGGAAGAAAAAATGAAAACGGCAGTCTATCCAGGGACTTTTGACCCTGTGACTTATGGCCACATCGACGTTATTGAAAGGTCTGCAAAATTATTTGACAAAGTCTATGTCCTTGTCGGGGACAACCCTAACAAGAAATCAACATTTTCCCCTGATGAAAGGATTGAAATGATAAAAGAATCCGCTAAATTTCTAGGCAACAAAATCGAAGTCGAGCATTTTGACGGGCTGCTGCTGAATTACGTCAAGAAGAAAAAATCCAATGTGGTCATAAGAGGTCTGCGCGCAATCTCCGACTTTGAGTTTGAATTTTCCAGGGCACTGATAAGCAGGGAGATGGAAAAAGACATTGAAACGATATTCCTGATGACTAAGGATGACTATGCATTCATAAGCTCAAGCATTGTCAAGGAAATTGCGATGTTCAATGGTTCTGTAAACGGGTTTGTTCCGGAGATTGTCGAGAAGAAATTGAAGGAGAAATTCTCAAAATAAAAACAAAATGAAAAAAATTGCGTTATTTCTTTTGTGTTTTTTCCTGATTGTTTCATGCCAAAAGCAAAAAGAAGAAAACAAAATAATTATTAAAGAATCCCAGTTTGATGTAAATATCCAACCATTATTGGACTCTGGATGTGTTCAGGAAGTGTACTATTTACATTGTGAAAATTCCAGTGATGCTCAATTGCATGAATGCCGAGAATATGTGATTGTAAAATCTTTAGGAGGTTTCAATAAAACCGTTGTTGAGTGTGTTTATCCGAAAGTAATTAATTATACTGAAATTAAAAAAGAGGAGGTTTATATTAGAAATATTGGGATTGACCATTTTGCACCGACATGGTTGTTGGTTTATGACAAAGGGCAGTTTTCATATATTAAAAATAAAAAAGAGCTGAAAGATTTTGTTTATCCCATTGACAATGAATTTGAAGCAGTATCCTATACATCTGAAGCGACCGGCTCCATTCCTAAGTTTTTGCTTCCCGACGCACTAAAAAATTATGTTTTGGTTCCTGAAACTTACGTCATAAAAGATGGAGATTTGTTCTTAGTCAATTTATTCAATTCAGAAGGAGGAGTTTGCTGCGGTACAGATTACATTTATTATTCCATCCTATATAAAGTAACCAAGGACGGGAAAATTCAGGAAATGTCCAGAAAAAATGTCGGCAGGATTCGAAACAGGGCAATCGCATAAAGTATATTTTTTTGTTACTTATAAATAATAACCAGAACATTTAAATATAAGTAACTGTTCCTAATGATTATGAACAGAGTTGATTGTATTCATCTTGTGTAAATTTTTCTCAGATTTTTTTAGCTTAAGCTGTGTCAAAAAGGAAGTCTTGTTTTTTGAGCCATTCAAAATTGGAACTGCAGATTCTTTGCATAGTGGCTAAATTAATTTCTTTGTGGAAAATGACAAAATATGATGGCAGCGGTAGTTCAATGGCAGAATATACGACTGTGGCTCGTAAGACGTGAGTTCAATTCTCGCCTGCTGCTCTTTAACATACGGAGGAATTGATGAAGATGTACCATGAAAATATTTACAGGATAATTGAACCAACTTCCTCTCCGAAAGGACAAATCAGCCTAAGAGGCTTTTGAAAATAAAAAATCAACGGAGGGCTTCCCTTCATAACGCTTCGTGGAAACGTGATAGTCAACTCCACTTCGTTCCGTTGACAGCTGACTGGGAACCCGCCAGCGCTGCACTTTCCAAAAAGTGTGGATTGTGCACAATCTTGTCGAGAGAGGAAGTGCAAGAATTTAAGGCGAGGTGTGAACTGCCACCGAGCTGAACAGTTGACCTGAGCAATGGCTGCGAGGGCTGCGAATTGGCCCGAGCGTAAAAATGAGCGTCACCGAAGGTGATGTAATTAAAATTTAAGAAATCAAAAGAACATTGTCTTTTTGCCACAATTCAGTTAATTTTATAAAATAAGGTTTTAATATCAATAATATGGAACTCCAGACCCCAAAAGGGACAAGGGACTTTCCTCCAGAAGAGAAAATTCTGAAGGATAGAATAGTCAATACTCTAAAGTCTGTCTTTGAGCTTTATGGCTATGCTCCGCTTGAAACTCCGATTCTTGAGAGATACGACGTTCTTGCCTCAAAATATGCAGGAGGCACTGAGATTCTGAAGGAGACTTTCAAGTTAAAGGATCAAGGTCAGAGAGAGCTTGCGTTGAGATATGACCTTACAGTCCCTTTTTCAAGATTCATTGGGATGAACCTCAACCTGAAAATGCCTTTCAAGAGATACCAGATTGGTGAAGTCTTTAGGGATGGGCCTGTTGCTTCTGCACGCTACAGGCAGTTCACCCAATGTGATGTGGATGTCGCAGGCTCCTCATCCTTAATTCTGGAAGCTGAACTGGTTTCAATTATTTACTCTGCTTTCAAAAAATTGGGAATGAAATGCATTGTCAAATTCAACAACAGAAAACTGCTGAACGAAATACTGGATTACTGCGGCGTTGAAAAATCAAAACAAGACGGTGCAATCCTTTCCATTGACAAACTGGGGAAATTCGGCATAGATGCAGTGAAAAAAGAGCTGAAGCAGCAGGACATCAGCGACGACAAAATCCTAAAGATTGTCAATCTGCTGATAATAAAGGGCAGCAACGATGAAAAAATCAGGCAGCTGAAAAATGTGATGAAAAAATCAAATGGGCTGTTAGAAATTGAAGAGCTTTTGAAATTCTGCAGCAACCTTGGGCTTGAGCCGGAGTTTGATTTTGCCCTTGCAAGAGGCCTCTCATATTACACAGGAACAATAATAGAGACATTTCTCGAAGAAAGCAGCGTGAAAAGCGCAGTGTGCTCTGGAGGAAGATATGACAATATGATAGGTGCATTCCTTGGAAAGGGAAATTATCCTGCTGTAGGAATTAGCTTTGGGCTTGACAGGATATATGATGCTCTTGCTGAAAAAGAAAAAACAGTTTCACGCACAACTGCCAAATTGTACATAATCCCGATTAACACATTAAATGAAAGCATGAAAATCTGCCAGAAATTCAGGGATGCTGGAATCAATACGGACATTGACTCAATGGGAAGGGGACCAAGCAAAAACCTTGAATTTGCAAACTCGCTTGGAATTCCTTTTGTTGCCTTTATCGGAAAAAAAGAGCTTGATGAGGGAAAAATCAAACTGAGGGACATGAAATCTGGAAATGAAGAAATGGTCAAGTTTGATGATGCTGTGCTGAGCATGAAATTCTAATGTCATTAATTTCATGAATTGAGCCAATTCTTGAAAGACATTGGCTCATTGCCCTGTAGTCGGCATTTGACCCTTTCCTGATTTCATCAACCAATTGAACAATTTCTTTGAAATATTTGGAACCATAGGAAAAAATCCAAAGTCCTTTTGCAAGCTTTTCCGTTTCTTCTTTTTCCCGGTTATTTGCGGCTATCATCATTGGATTCAGATATTTATTCATGATATAATCAACCAAAGTATTTTTTCCAATGTGATTCCTGAAGGTAGCCTGGCGCTCCCTCCCGATTGTAACTTCTCGCGGCTCAATAAGCCGAAACTGCAAATCGAGAGATGCTATATCAGCTCTCTGCTTCCTGTGTTTTTCAAAGTAAGCATCCTTAAGAAGTCCAAATTTAGTTGTCCAATGCAGATCATCCGGAAGTTGTTCCACATGAATCCAGTCGCTATGATGACACGTATCCTGGACAAAGTCCAGCGAAGGCGTCATAACTATAGTCGAGTATGGTGCTTTCAGCGTTGAAATTTTAGCAGGCAACGCCAATTCTGTTAATATTTCAAAAAAATTAGTTCTATCCATGTCTGCAAAAAGAATAGGATATAAAATGGGGTTATTGTCCACGCTTTGGGCAGAATAAATTAGAATTTTTCCTTCCAGATTGTCTTCATTACCCCGTTCCAACTCAAATTCGTGCATCAATTACCACCAATAGGGAATTTTCTCCCACTAAATCTAATTTCCAGTAAGCACAATCACTTTCCCATCATTGTCTATCAGCACAGAATGCTCTGCCTGCGCAACAATTCCTTTCTTTTCCTCAACCAATGGCGGAAACTCATGTATCATTTCCAGTTGCGACAGCTCTCTAAGGGCAAAATTCGCTTTTTGCCCGAATTTCCTTACAAGCCATCTCCTGCAAAAAGGTAATCCTTCATAAGATTCAATTTCCTCCAGTATTTGCCTGGTTATCGGATTCCTTACTGGCTTTTTATTCTGCAGCATGAAGACAGTTGCATTTCCAAGCTCTCTGACAACACCAGAGCCATTTGTTGAAAAAGGCTCAATTGCAAATGCCATCCCTTCCTTGATTTTGAACCGGTTGCTGTCCTCTATGTTTGGGACATTTGGCTTTGTATGGATATTGTACAAGTCAAGGCCGTGTCCGGATAAATTTCTCACTGGATTAAATCCAAAGCCTGCGATTGTTTCCTGTATTGCCCTTCCTATTTCCCGCAATTCTGTCCCTACCTGCACAATCTTCAATGCTTCTTCCAGCGCTTTCTGCGCAGCCTTGACCAAATCATTATGCTTTCCGCTTAGATCAATAGTG
>Ga0209211_10013150_pt1 | contig 10302 bp, 10 predicted proteins | sample RifGroA2_FD_183992 | JGI IMG/M metagenome (GOLD analysis project Ga0209211, IMG submission 183992) | Groundwater microbial communities from Rifle, Colorado, USA - Groundwater A2 (SPAdes) (version 2) | ecosystem: Environmental > Aquatic > Deep subsurface > Groundwater | place: Rifle, Colorado...
GTGTGGATGCTGCGGCCCTTGAAGGCCGCCAGCGTGGTTTCGACGAAACCCGATTCGTTCAGCGTGTCGGTGTGGATCGCCACCTGCACGTCCATCTCGTCGGCCACCGTCAGGCAGTTGTCGATCGCGGCCGGCGTGGTGCCCCAGTCCTCGTGCAGCTTGAGGCCCATGGCGCCGGCCTCGACCTGCTCGCGCGCCGGGCCGGGCAGGCTGACGTTGCCCTTGCCGAGAAAACCCAGGTTCATCGGGAAGGCCTCGGCCGCAGCAAGCATCGAATGGATGTGCCACGGCCCCGGCGTGCAGGTGGTGGCAAAGGTGCCGGTAGCCGGGCCGGTGCCGCCGCCGAGCATGGTGGTGACGCCCGACATCAGCGCCTCCTCGATCTGCTGCGGGCAGATGAAGTGAATGTGCGAATCGATGCCACCGGCGGTGAGGATCATGCCTTCGCCGGCGATGATCTCGGTGCCGGCGCCGATGGCAATCGTGACGCCGGGCTGCACGTCCGGGTTGCCGGCCTTGCCGATGGCAGCGATCATGCCGCCCTTCAAGCCGATGTCGGCCTTGACGATGCCCTGCACGGCATCGACGATCAGCGCGTTGGTGATCACCGTGTCGGCCACATCGCGTGACATCTTTTGGCCCTGCCCCATGCCGTCGCGGATCACCTTGCCACCGCCGAATTTCACTTCCTCGCCGGGGGTGGTGTAGTCCTTTTCGACTTCGATCCAGAGATCGGTGTCTGCGAGCCTGACACGGTCGCCAACGGTGGGGCCGAACATCTCGGCATAGGCTTGTCGGGTGATTTTCATTTCAGTGGCTCCAATGCACGGGGCGCGCCAAGGACGGCGGGTATCCGATTCCGTCCATGTCCTCCGGACCGGGCTGCGCCCGATCCTCCCCCTTTACTTACCGGAATCGGATACCCGCCATCCCCGGCGGGATGCGCTTTTGCTTTGCTACAGAAAAACCGCGATGGCGTCACCGGATCGGGTTTCATTTCAACGCCCCCTGCACCTTGCCCTGGAAGCCATAGACCTTGCGCTCGCCGGCGTAGTCGACCAGTTCCACCGTCCGCGTCTGTCCCGGCTCGAAACGCACTGCCGTGCCCGCAGCGATATTGAGCCGCATGCCACGTGCCGTCGAGCGATCGAAGGTCAACGCCTCGTTGGTCTCGAAGAAGTGGTAATGCGAGCCGACCTGGATCGGCCGGTCGCCGGTGTTGGCGACTTCCATGGTCAGCGTGCGGCGGCCGGCGTTGAGTTCGATGTCGCCCGCCTCGATATGCATTTCGCCTGGAATCATGTGCTGCCTCCTTCTGCATTCATGGCTTGTCCTCGGCGTCGAGGAATTCGCGGATAACGGCAATCTGGTCGGTCGAGGCCAGCGCCGGCGCATGGCCGACGCCGGGGAATTCGACCACCTTCAGGTCCGGCTTGCGCCGCTGCATCTCCTCCACCGTCGCCCGCGGCAGCACTTCGGAATCCGCTCCGCGCAGCACCAGCACCGGGCAGCGCACGGCCTCCCAGGCTGACCAGAGGTCGATGCCGCGCAGGAATTCCGGGCCGATCGGCAACTCCGGATCGCGATGCACCGCCAAGCCGCGACCGAGCGCCGGGTCATAGCGCAGACAGTAGCCACCATCGGCCTCGCGCACCGCGGCATGCTCGGCCAGGTGCCGCCAGAAATCCTCGTCGAGTGGCCCGAAGCTGCTGCACGCCTGGCGCACCCAGGCCTCGACCGCAGCGAAATCGGCGAAGCGGGTCTCGCTGCCGACATGGCCCTTGAGGCGGATCAGCGCGTTCCAGGGCACGAAGGGGCCAACGTCGTTCAACACCAGGCGGCGGATCGGCGAACCCGCCTTGGCCGCGAGCAGCATGCCGATCAAGCCGCCCATCGACGTGCCGACCCAGTCCAGCGTGGCCGCCGGCCGCTGCCCGCGCAGGCGGGTTTGCAGGCTTTCCAGCAGGCCGCTTGGGGCCGGCGTAGTGACGCGCGCGATCAGCGCTGCCGCATCGCTCAGATAGGTGCCAAAACTGTAGCCGGACGTGTCGTCGAGCCAGTCGCTGTCGCCACGTCCCACCACATCCATGCAGACGACGTGGTGACCGACTTCCAGTGCGGCGGCGAGGCGGTCGAAGTCGCGGCTGTTGCGCGACAAGCCATGAACGCAGACCACCACCCGCGGATTGCGGGCATCGCCCCAGTCGGTATAGGCGATGCGGTGGAAGCCGTCGGGACCCAGACTGAGGAAGCTGTGTTGCAACATGAAAATGATCCCGGTGGAAATTGAGCTCTTAGACGATCGGGTTATGGACCGTGACCAGCTTGGTGCCGTCTGGAAAGGTCGCCTCGACCTGAATGTCGGGAATCATCTCAGGCACGCCCTCCATGACTTCGTCGCGTTTCAGCAGTGTCGTGCCGTAGCTCATGAGTTCGGCTACCGTCCACCCGTCGCGCGCGCCTTCGAGGATGCCGGCGGAAATGAAGGCCACCGCCTCAGGGTAGTTGAGCTTGAGGCCGCGTCCCTTGCGCCGCTCGGCGAGCAATGCCGCGGTGAAGATCAGCAGCTTGTCTTTTTCTCTTGGTGTGAGTTCCATACAACCCCCTTCATGTATTCCAGATGCGCGGCGCGATGGCCTCGCGTCCGCCCAAGGCCGGGCGAAGCGCCGACCAAAGTTGCTGCAGCCATTCGCGCGCGGACTCCGCCGAATGGCCGAGATAGCGGCCGACCAGCAGCTGCGGCAACGGGCTGACGCCCCACCGGGCGCCCGTCTCGCGCGATCCGGCGGCACGGCAGGCCGCCAGCGTTTCCGGCGTCAGCTCGGCGCCCGCCGCCAGCACCGTGCTGCAGACACTGAAGCCGGCCAGCCCGATCGGCGAATCGAGCAGTGCCGAGCCGCCATCGATACAACCGCGCTCGCGCCAGATCAGCCTGCCCTCGGCTCGAATGTCGGTGGCCAAGCGCAAGCTGCCGCGCTCGAAAGTCTCGCCGCTGGCGCGACGGCCGAAGCAGATCGTTTCCACGCCCGTAAAACATGCGCCCTGTTCCATTTCGATCGTCGTTCGCATGCTGGCCTGGGCGCCGGAAAACACGATACTCTCCTGCGGCAACCATTCCACCGTGCCGCCAGCGCCGACTTTTACATGCACTTGCTGCGACGATTGCGCCCCGCTGGATCGATACCATTTGCCGGCGCCCGGCGTTGTCAGCAGCGCGTGAGACGCCGCATCGGCCTCGATGCGAATGTCGAGCTGGTCGCCGCCGGCGATCCCGGCGGGCGGGTGCAGCACAATGGCATGACACACCGGCGACCCTTCCGGATACAACGCCTTCTGCACGCGCAACGGGCCGCGATGCTCGCGGCGGACGAGTATCGTCGCCTCGCCGCGCCGGACGAAGCCGAGATCGAGTGAAGCCTGCCAGGCGGACACAATAGGTTCGGTGACCTGCATCCGCGGATCATACCGCCAGCAGTTCCCGCACGCCGTCGGCGGCCATGTCCGCGCCGGCGCCGCGCTTGATGATTTCGCCGCGTTCCATCACCAGGTACTGATCGGCCAGGCTCTGCGCGAAGTCGTAATACTGCTCGACCAGCAGGATGGCCATGTTGCCTTCCGCGGACAGGGTGTGGATGGCGCGTTCGATGTCCTTGATGATCGAGGGCTGGATGCCTTCGGTCGGCTCGTCGAGGATCAGCAGGCGCGGACCAAAGGCCAGCGCACGGCCGATGGCGATCTGTTGCTGCTGGCCACCGGAAAGGTCGCCGCCGCGCCGCTTGAGCATCTGCTTCAGCACCGGGAACATCTCGAAAATGCGTTCCGGAATCGGCGTGCCGCCGGGCCGCGTCGCCAGGCCCATTTGCAGGTTTTCCAGCACCGTCAGGCGCGGAAATATCTCGCGCCCCTGGGGCACATAGCCGATACCGGCCTTGACGCGTTCGTGCGAGGGCGCACGCGTGAGGTCCTTGCCCTCGAATGAAATGCTGCCGGTCCGCGACGGCACGAGACCCAACAGGACTTTCAGCAGCGTAGTCTTGCCGACGCCGTTCCTGCCGAGCACGGTCGTTACCTTGCCGATCGGCACCTCGAAACTGACGTCGCGCAGGATGTGGCTGCCGCTGTAGTACTGGTTGAGCTTGTCGACTTTCAGCATGAAAACCTCAAAACTTTTTTGCCACAGAGGACACAGAGATCACAGAGGAGGTCAAAATCCGGGTCGGGTTTTCTCTGTGCCCTCTGTTGCCTGCCCGCGAAGCGGAATCCCAGGCACGCAACGCGCCTCTGTGGCTAATGGTTTTATCGCCCAAGGTACACCTCAATCACCCTCTGGTCGTTCTGCACCGTGGCGAGGTCGCCTTCGGCCAGTACCGAGCCTTCGTGCAACACGGTGACCATGCCGCCGAGCTGTTCGATGAAGGCCATGTCGTGCTCGACCACCACCAGCGAATGTTTCCCGGCCAGCGACTTGAACAGTTCGGCGGTGCGCGCGGTCTCGTCGTCGGTCATGCCGGCCACGGGTTCGTCGAGCAGCAGCAGCTTGGGGTCCTGCATCAGCAGCATGCCGATTTCCAGCCACTGCTTCTGGCCGTGCGAGAGCAGGCCGGCCTGGCGTTCGGCCTCATGGTCGAGGCGGATCAGGCGCAGCGTGTCGGCAATCTTGTCGCGGGCCTCGTCGTCGAGCCAGGCGAACAGGCTGGTGCGGGCGCGCTTGTCCGTTTTCATGGCCAGTTCGAGGTTCTCGAACACGGTCAGGTTCTCGAAAATGGTCGGCTTCTGGAACTTGCGGCCGATGCCCAGATGCGCGATGTCGGCTTCGGTCATGCGGCGCACGTCGATGTCCTGGTCGAACATCACCTTGCCACGGTCGGCCCGCGTCTTGCCGGTGATGACATCCATCATCGTCGTTTTGCCGGCGCCGTTGGGACCGATGATGCAGCGCAGTTCGCCCTCCTCGATATCGAGCGAGAGTTCGTTCAGCGCACGGAAGCCGTCGAAGCTGACGGTGACTTCATGCAGCAGCAGGATGCTCGGTGCGCTCATTTGGCGACTCCCTGCGCGCGCTTCTCGCGCAGCTTGCGCCACAGGCCGACCACGCCGTCCGGCAGCCACAGCGTGACGCCGACGAACAGCGCGCCGAGGAAGAACAGCCAGTATTCGGGAAAGGCGACGGTGAAGAAGCTCTTCGCCAGGTTCACGATGAAGGCGCCGAGCACGGGGCCGATCAGCGTGGCGCGGCCGCCGACCGCGACCCAGATCGCGATTTCGATCGAGTTGGCCGGCGACATTTCGCCCGGATTGATGATGCCGACCTGCGGTACGTAGAGCGCGCCGGCGATGCCGCACAGCAGCGCGGACAGGGTCCAGATGAAGAGCTTGTAGTAAAGCGGGTTGTAGCCGATGAACATGACGCGCGACTCGGCGTCGCGGATCGCCGCCAGCACCCGGCCAAGTTTCGACGTCACCAGATAGCGGCCGAGCACCAGCGTCGCCAGCAGCATCAGCGCGGTCAGCGCGAACAGGCTGACGCGCATCTCGGGCGAGGTGATGCTGTAGCCGAGGATGCGCTTGAAGTCGGTGAAGCCGTTGTTGCCGCCGAAGCCGGTTTCGTTGCGGAAGAAGAACAGCATCGCGGCGAAAGTCATGGCCTGGGTGATGATGGAGAAATACACGCCCTTGATGCGCGAACGGAACGCGAAGAAGCCGAAGACGAATGCGACCAGCGCCGGCACCACCAGCACCAGCAGGATGGACCAGAGAATGGAATCCGAGCCTGTCCAGTACCAGGGCAGTTGCTTCCAGTCGAGGAAGACCATGAAGTCGGGCAGGTCCGACTGGTAGGAACCGTCGCGCCCAATCTGGCGCATCAAATACATGCCGAAGGCGTAGCCGCCCAGCGCGAAGAAGACGCCGTGACCAAGCGAGAGGATGCCGGTGTAGCCCCAGATCAGGTCCATGGCGACGGCGACGATCGCGTAGCACATGATCTTGCCGACCAGCGTGATGACGTAGGCCGACACATGGAAGGGGCTGCCCGCCGGCACCAGCAGATGCAGCGCGGGCAGCAGCACCAGCGTGATCGCTGCGGCGATGGCGATGGCGATCCAGCCTTGCTTGGGCGTGGCACTGAAGAAGCGAACGATGAAGGGTGTGCGCTTCATCTCAGTTGTTCCAGCCATTTGCAACGGATGAATCGCCGTGTTCGTTGGTTGGGGCGGCGGACGCCAAGGGAGGCAGGGGCCCGTCGCTGCTCGTGTCCTCCGAGCCGTGCTGCGCCCGGCTCTCCCCCTTTACCTCGCTGCGTCGATCCCCTGCCTCCCCCGGCGGGATACGCTTTTGCTTTGCGACCGAAAACCCGCGACGGCGTCACCTGATCGGGAGGGTGGGGCTTTCTGCGCAGCGAAGTAAAGAAGGAGAAGGAGCCCGCAGGGCGACGACGGGTGACATGAGCAGCACAGAATGCCCCGCCCTCCCGATCCCCCGCCAAGCACGATTCCATGACAGGTTTCATCCTAGTTCTCGACAAACCGGCCCTTGAGGGCGAACAGGCCCTGCGGACGCTTCTGGATGAACATTATGATGAAGACGAGGACCACGATCTTGGCGATCACGGCGCCGGCCCAGCTTTCGATGAACTTGGTGACGATGCCCAGACCCAGCGCCGCCCACACCGCACCGGCGAGCTGGCCGACACCGCCGAGCACGACGACCATGAAGGAATCGACGATGTAGCCCTGGCCCATGTCGGGGCCGACGTTGGCGATCTGCGACAGGGCGACGCCGCCCAGGCCCGCGATGCCGGCGCCGAGGGCGAATGCCACCGTGTCGATGCGCCCCGTCGGCACGCCGACGCAGCCGGCCATGGCGCGGTTCTGCGTCACGGCGCGGACGAACATGCCCAGCCGCGTCTGGTTCATCAGCACCCAGACCAGCATCAGCACGAACAGGGCGAAGCCGACGATGACGATGCGATTGAGCGGCAGGACGATCGATGGAAGAATTTCCAGACCGCCGGACATCCAGCTTGGATTGGCGACCTCGACGTTCTGCGCGCCAAAAATCACGCGCGCGGCCTGAATCAGCATCAAGGAGAGGCCCCAGGTGGCGAGCAGGGTTTCCAGGGCGCGGCCGTAGAGCCAGCGGATCACCGTGCGCTCGAGCAGCACGCCGACCGCAGCGGCAGCGAAGAAAGCCACCGGCACGGCAGCCAGCAAGTACCAGTCGAGCTGCTCCGGAAAATGCGTACGGAATACTCCCTGGATCGCGTAGGTGGCATAGGCGCCGATCATCAGCAACTCGCCGTGGGCCATGTTGATCACGCCCATGACGCCGTAGGTGATGGCCAGCCCCAAGGCGGCGAGCAGCAGGATGCTGCCCAGCGACAAACCGGAGAAAATGCGGCCGATGGTCTCGGCCAGGGTCAGCCGATCTTTGACCTCAAGATAGGAGCGGAAGGCGGCGCGGCGCACCTCGACCTCGGCCTCGTTGGCCGGTTCCGATTGCGCTTTCAGCACGGCCTTGGTGTTCGGGTCGGCGCTGCCGGCCAGCGCAGCGGCAGCGGCAATGCGTACCTTCGAATCGGCGTCCTTCAGCGTGGCCAGCGCATGCACTTCGACCAGCAGCGCGCGAATCTTCGGATCAGTTTCGCGATCACGCGCCTTGGCCAGCATCGGCGCCATGCCGGCGTCGACATTGGTGGCAATTTCCTTCACCGCCTGGTAGCGCACCGTGGCATCGGGGTCGATCAGCTTGAGCACGGCCAGCGCGCCTTCGAGCTCGCGCCGCACGCGGTTGTTGATGGTGATCTCCTCGCCCTTGTCGTCCTTCAGCATGCCATCGGCGAGTTGCTGCAGCAGCGCCAGCGCCTCGGGTTCGGCAGTCAGGGCGAGCTTGTGGATTGCCGCTATCTTGTCGTCGGACTCCTCGGCGGCCAGCTGGCGCACGGCGACCGGATCGAGCGCCGCGTGGGCGGCGAGACTCAGGCAGCAGAGAAGGGCGAGGAGAAGATGGCGCATGACGAGTTGTGGAAGAAACCGAAAATCAGCCACAGAGGTCACAGAGGTCACAGAGAGAGGCAAATCGCTTCATCTCTGTGCCCTCTGTGTCCTCTGTGGCTAGCGGTTTTTCATCACTTGCCCTCGGGTTCGTCCTTCTTCTTGTCGTTGCCGGCGATGAAGGGCGACCACGGCTGGGCCTTGACCGGGCCCTTGGTCTTCCACACCACGTTGAACTGGCCGTCGCCCTTCACTTCGCCGATGAATACGGCGCGGTGCAGGTGGTGGTTTTTCTCGTCCATCTTGATGCTGAAGCCGGACGGCGCCTTGAAGGTCTGGCCGCCCATCGCGGCGATCACCTTGTCCACATCCGTGCTCTTGGCCTTCTCGACCGCCTGCTTCCACATGTGGATGCCGATGTAGGTGGCTTCCATCGGGTCGTTGGTGACCACCGATTCGGCCTTGGGCAGCTTCTGCTTCTTGGCCCAGTCGCGGTACATCTTGATGAAGGCGTCATTCTGCGGATTCTTGATCGACTGGAAGTAGTTCCAGGCCGCCAGGTGTCCGACCAGCGGCTTGGTATCGACGCCGCGCAGTTCCTCTTCGCCGACCGAGAAAGCGACGACCGGCACGTCCGTGGCCTTGAGGCCGGCGTTGCCGAGTTCCTTGTAGAAGGGCACGTTGGAATCGCCGTTGATGGTCGACACCACGGCCGTCTTCTTGCCTTCGCCGGCAAACTTCTTGATCTTGGCGATGATGGTCTGGTAGTCGGAATGGCCGAAGGGGGTGTACTCCTCCATGATGTCGGCTTCGGCGACGCCCTTGCTCTTGAGGAAGGCGCGCAGGATCTTGTTGGTGGTGCGCGGATAGACGTAGTCGGTGCCGAGCAGGACCCAGCGCTTGGCCGAGCCGCCGTCCTTGCCCATCAGGTATTCGACGGCCGGGATCGCCTGCTGGTTGGGCGCGGCGCCGGTGTAGAAGACGTTCTTTTCGAGTTCCTCGCCCTCGTACTGGACGGGGTAGAACAGCAGGCCGTTGAGTTCCTTGAACACCGGGTTCACCGACTTGCGCGAGACCGAAGTCCAGCAGCCGAAGGTGACCGCGACCTTGTCCTGGGTCAGCAGCTGGCGGGCCTTCTCGGCGAACAGCGGCCAGTTGGAGGCCGGATCGACCACCACGGCTTCGAGTTGCTTGCCCATGACGCCGCCCTTGGCATTGATTTCGGCGATGGTCATCAGCGCCGTTTCCTTCAGCGCGGTTTCCGAAATGGCCATGGTGCCGGACAGGGAATGCAGGATGCCGACCTTGATGGTGTCGGCGGCGATGGCCGGCTGGCTGGCGAAGCCGGCGGCTGCGAAGGCGATGGAAACGGCAGTGGCCTTGATGAAGTTGCGACGTTGCATGGAATACCCCTTTCGATGGATTTGAGCGGACAGACCGTCTGGATTGAAACGGTGCAGTCCTTCCATAGCGAAGGTCGTGCCATGCCGTCGACAAGGCTGGCGAAACGGCTGCAGTCGACTGCTGCTACTGGGAAATACCTGAACGCCCCGACTCGGGCGAAGCACAGGAGTGGGAAACCGGCGCGCACCAAAATGGAGGAACAGCAAAAATCCGCTGCTCCCTATTGGTGCGCCGGCGGCGCCGTTGCGAGAGAGTTCGCAAAGGCTTGCCGGGGATTACTTCTTCTTGCGCGTCGCGGCGGCGCGGGACTTCGTCGCGGCCTTGGTCCGGCTCTTGGGTTTTGCTTGCGGCGCGGGAGCCGGCGTGGGCGCGGACGGCATGTCGCCGATCAGCCCCTTGGCCGGGCAGATCTTGAAGACAGGGCATTTCTTGCAGCCAACGGCGAGGGCAATCGGACAAAGTGTCATGGGGATTCCTGTTGATGGAGACCGGAGGCGGCGAGTATGCGCGCTGCCCGCGCCGGAAAGTAGTCGGCTTCGCCTAACGCGGCCGCGGGCGCACGCCGAAGTCAGTAGTTTGCGCCACGGACGAAACGCGCGATACCGGCGGCGACCTCGGCCTCCTGATCGACGAAGTCATGCGGCTCGCGGACTTCGCAGGCGGCGAGTCCCGGCACACGGCCGGGCGCCACGGGCCCGCCCGTGACGGTGACGGTCTGCCGGCGCGTGCCGCGGGTCTTCGCGGTGATGTCGTCCATGAGCGCGGCCGGCGAGCGCAGGCAGTTGTCCGCGGCGTGTCCGATGACCAGTACCGGCGCCCGGATCGCTTCCAGGTCGACGGAAAACACCGTTTGCGCCACCCAGGGCTTTCGCGCCCGCGGGTCACCCACCATCATCGCCGACAGCAA
>Ga0209211_10013151_pt1 | contig 10301 bp, 8 predicted proteins | sample RifGroA2_FD_183992 | JGI IMG/M metagenome (GOLD analysis project Ga0209211, IMG submission 183992) | Groundwater microbial communities from Rifle, Colorado, USA - Groundwater A2 (SPAdes) (version 2) | ecosystem: Environmental > Aquatic > Deep subsurface > Groundwater | place: Rifle, Colorado...
CGCCGCCGCAATGATATTTTCCTTCTTGGCCTCCGCCGTCACCATCAACACCGGCAGGTGCTTGAGCTTGTCGTCCGCGCGGATCGCGCGCAACAGGTCGATGCCCGTCATGTTGGGCATGTTCCAGTCGGACACCACAAAATCAAATGGGTCTGCACGCAGTTTGGCCAAGGCATCTACCCCGTCTTCCGCTTCCTGAACATTCAGAAAACCCAGTTCCTTGAGCAAGTTGCGCACGATGCGCCGCATTGTGGAGAAATCATCCACCACCAGAAATTTTGTATTTTCTATTCCCATAGCAACTCCTAAAATAACCCGTGAAGGGTTCGCGCCTTTGGCGCTCAAGGGATAAGAGAGCGCACCTGCGGTGCTCAAGGGGCTACCCCTTCCCCCTTCTCACTTCCCTCTTGACTTCTCTTATGTCAACAACGGCCGCAGTACTGACGACAACACGATCGAGTCGAACTTCGGTACGTAGTGATCCACCCCGACACGACGTCCCATCGCTCGGTTCGCGTCGGAAGACAGCGACGAATGCATCACCACCGGGATGCCGTCGAAGCGGCGATCTGCCTTGATGTTCTGAGTCAACACATAGCCATCCATCTCCGGCATTTCCGCATCGGTCAGGATCACCTGAAACTGATCGTGCAAATTCACCCCGGTGCTCTGCGCCGTATCCGCCATCGCCTTGAGCCGTTCCCATGCCTCGTGGCCATTGGTTGCCTGAATGTGCTTAATACCCATCTTATCCAGCACTTCGGCAATTTTCCTGCGCGCCACCATCGAATCGTCGGTAAAGAAAACACACAAGTCATGCTCAGACTCTACGCGCTCGACATTCCCGACAATGGCGTCGCCAAACGCATTCGCCAGTATCTGTTCCACGTCCAGAATCGAAATTAGCGTGCCATCCGGTAACTCGGTGATTGCGGTAATCAGCGCGCCCTTGTCGGAGAGCATTCCTTCCGTGGCACGCACTTTGTCCCAATCCACCCGGATAATGCGATCCACTTCCTTCACCAGAAAACCCAGGATGTGATTGCTGTATTCCGCCACCATCATGGTGCAATGTTTTTCGGTCGGGTAGATTCCCATGAAATTTGCCAGGTTCAACACCGGCATCACATGCCCGCGCAACGACACGATGCCTTCTACCCCGGCCGGCATATTTGGCGTGCGCGTGATCTTGCCTGCCTGGCAAACCTCCTTGACCTTGAACACATTGATGCCGAATTTCTCGTTACTGCCCAGGTTGAACAACAAAATTTCCATCTTGTTGGTGCCTGCCAGGTTGGTGCGTGCATCAACATGATCCAGCAAACCGTCCCGGTTATTGTCCAGCATGTCTTCCGTGTAAGTCATTTTCTTCTCCTAATCCAGATAGTAAGCCGGACTTCAGTCCGACATATCGGGCCGAAGCCCGACTACCCCCTCTGTCAAGCTAACAACCGCGCCAGCGTCTGCGCCAGTTTCTGCGGTTCGAACTTCGGCACATACTCATCCACTCCGACCGTCTTGCCAAGCTGCTGGTTGGATGAGCTGCTCAACGACGAGTGCATCAGCACCGGAATACCGGAAAACCGTTTATCCGACTTGATCTTGCGCGTCAGCATATAACCATCCATCTCCGGCATTTCCACGTCGGTCAGAATCACCTGCACAATATCCTTGAGCGACGTATGCGAAGCATCGGCATAATCCGCCATCTTCGACAACTCGTCCCACGCCTGGCGGCCGTTGATTGCCGAGATATGCTTCACCTGCATCGCATCCAGTGTACGGCTAATCTGGTTGCGCGCTACCGAAGAGTCGTCGGCAAAGAACACCGTACGCTCCTTGCCCAGCGGTTTTACGCCCTTGAAAATCAGTTCGTTCGTATCGAAATGACCCGTTTCGGAAAGCACCTTTTCCACGTCCAGCATCATCACCAGACGGCCATCCTTCAACTCGGTAATCGCCGTGACCAGCCCACCCATTTCTGCGACCAGCATCGCCGGAGGAACGCGCATTGCCGCCCAGTCCAGGCGCAGAATGTTGTCCACGGCCTTGACCAGAAATCCCTGCGTATGCCCGTTATATTCGGTGACAATCATGATCTCCGCCTTGTCATCGGTTTGGATCCCCGTGTACTTGGCCAGATCGACTACCGGAACCAATGCACCGCGCAAGCTCACCATACCCTCCACCGATGGTGGCATTTCCGGTGCACGGGTAATTTTCGGGATACGCATCACCTCGCGCACCTTGAATACGTTGATGCCGAAAGTTTCCTCGCGCCCGGTGCGATTATCCAGGCCTAGCGAAAACATCAGTATTTCCAGCTTGTTGGTTCCCGCCAGCTTGGTGCGGGCATCGATGTTTCTTAACAGGTCCGACATTTCTTTCTCCTAAATCTGGAAAGTGGGGAGTAGAACAGCACTTTGTGCCTCAGTGGGGAGTGGAAAACCCACTTCCCACTTCCCGCTTTCTATTTACCCCATCGCACATTTGGTCAATGGATACCCTGCCTTCTTCAGGTCACTGGCCGATACTGCCAATTCTTCCGCAGCCAGCTTGGCATCCCTGGCGGATTGCGTATTGTGGTCCACCAGGCTGGTGACATGCTCCAGGCTGTTGGCCACACTCTCGCTCGCCGCGGACTGCTCCCTCGACGCAGTGGCAATATGCTCCATGCGCTCATCCACTTTGACCATGGCGACCCTGATCTTTTTAAGCCCTTCGCTATTCAAGTGAACCAAGGTGACTCCTGCTTCGACATCGGTGATCGCACCCTGCATGGATTTTACGGCAGCATCCGAAATTGCGTTAATCTCGCCGATGGTGCCGGCAATGTCCTTGGTACTGGTCGCGGTACGTTCCGCCAATTTGCGCACCTCGTCCGCCACCACCGCGAAGCCACGCCCCTGCTCGCCGGCGCGCGCCGCTTCGATCGCTGCATTCAACGCCAGCAGGTTGGTCTGCTCGGCGATGTCTTTGATGGCATTCGCAATCACGCCGATCTTCTGGATTGCCGCGCTTAGATCTGCAATCGTCGTGCTGGAAGACTGCAAAGTATCCATGGCCTTGCCCATTGCGGGGTTGATCTGTCCTTGCATCCTGTCGGCGTTGGTATTGATAATTTCCTGCATCGCCCGCGCATCGTTGAGCGAATCCGCCGCCATGCTCGCCACTTCGGCAATCGACTGACTAAATTCCTGCATGGTGCTGGCGATCTGCTGGATATGATCCTGCTCGCCAACCGCATTGTCCGCAACACTGGACACTCTGGCGTCCATATCCACGATGCGTTGCTGCATCTGGCCGACCGGTGTGGCGATCTCGTCCACCATGGTACGTAAATAGCATTGCATGGTCTGGATTTCGCACAACAGCGATCCCATTTCATCCCGGATGGAAATATCCAGCTCGGTATCGAGATTGCCCTCCATGATATTCCTGAACTCATTACCCACAATACGAACCGGGCGGCGCACATATTTATCGACGCAATAGCCGATAAAGAAGAACAGGAACACTTGCAGCGCAAGCTGCCCGCCCAGCATCAGCATCTCCATGCGTTCGACTCTGGCGCTGTCCGATTCCATGCCGATCGTCACATCCGAAGCGCCAAGCACCGTGCCTTCCGGCACCGCATGACAGCCCGTGCAATCAGTGCCGTGAAAATCCTTGCTTGCCGAATAAGGCGTTATCACCCGCAACACCGCCGCACCCTGTTCGTCAGTCGAGAAAGTGATTGCCTGCTTCCTGCTCTCGATCACCTGCCGCTGCGCATCGTCCTTAACCTGCTCTTCAGCCAGGCCGGGACCATACATATCCGCCACCGTCTTGGTGCGGACAAGCTGCGCAGACTTGACGCTGCCGGATGAACGGATTTTTTTAAGCAGCAATTTGCGATTTTCCACCTCGCTGAATTGCCCAACCACCATCAGCATGTTTGCGCTATCGATGATTTCATTGGCAAGCTGCGTGCCCTTTTCGATCGCCAGTTTTTTCGGTTCCTCGCGGAGATCCGCGGAAACAAAAAATTGCGCAGTAGCCAGGACAACGATAAGCGTAGCCTGGATCATGAATTGCAGCTTGGCTTTCAGCGACCAGTTCTTGAATTTGAAGCGCTCGTATTTCGACGCAATTTGTGCGCCGGACCGGTTCAACTCCTTATACAGCGCTTCTGCCTCGGCAACCTGACTGCGGGTCGGCGCCTTGCGCACCGATACATAACCGGTAATTTTTCCGCCCTCGACAATCGGCGCAACGGTGGCGCGCACCCAATAATAATCGCCATTCTTGCAGCGGTTCTTGACCATGCCGCGCCATGGGCGCTCTTCCTTCAACGTATCCCACAACCACTTGAATGCCTGCGGCGGCATGTCCGGATGACGCACGATGTTGTGGCTTTTGCCGACCAGCTCTTCGCGCGAATAGCCGGATATTTCCACGAATGCGTCGTTTGCGTAGGTGACGATACCCTTGGTGTCGGTTTTCGAAACCAGGACGCCGCTCGCCGGAAACGGTTTTTCATTTTGTGAAACGTAGGCGTTTTTATTTTGCATTGTCGCTGTTCCTCCTTTTTGTGCGCCATCGGACACGACTTACCGCGCCCGCACGCACATCCCCTAGACCTTGAACCGGCTCACCGCAGCCTGCAACTCATGGGCCAACTGTTCCAGGCACACAATATCCTGGGTATTCGATTCCACCGCCGCATGATTTTCTTCCGACATATGCGCAATTTGCTCCACATGGCGCGCGATCTCGGCGCTCGCCAAGCTCTGTTCTCCTACCGAAGCGGCGATGTCGCTCACACCGTGGCTGGATTTCGTGACGGCCTCACCGGCTTCGGTCAACACGACCGAGACACGCTCGATATGCTCCTGCGTCGCCTGTAGGGATCGCAGTCCTTCCTGCACGGTCTCCTCGACGTGGGTGGATTTCTGGTTTAGAGAATTGGTCACTCGGTCGATTTCATTGGCCGATTGCGCGGACTTTTCCGCCAACTTGCGCACTTCGTCCGCCACCACCGCAAAACCGCGCCCCTGCTCGCCGGCGCGCGCTGCCTCAATCGCCGCATTCAATGCCAGGAGATTGGTCTGGTCGGCGATTTCCTTCACCTGCTGGGTCATGCTGGCAATGGCGCGTGTACTGTCGACAAACTCCTTCACCGAATTGGCGATTTGATTGACCGCTCCCTGCACGCTATGGATTTCGCCGATCATTTCGGTCACGTTCCGGTTGCCCTGCTGCGTCTGGCTCAGGCTCGCCTCAGACAATTTGCGCACCTCCCCGGTGCTGGCGGCGACGGAACTGATGCTCGCGGTAATCTGCTCCACCGCCGCTGCCGTGGATGCAGCCGCCTCGCTTTGCGCCTGCGAGCTTTGTGCGATTTGCGACGACGAGACGTGCAATTGTTCCGCGGTGCCGGAGACTGTGTCGGCGTGACCGCGCACCTGCCGGATGATATTGGCGAAACCGTCGATCAGCCCGTTGAATGCCGTCGCCGCCTCGCCGATTTCATCTTGTCCATACACCTTGGCACGCGCCCCAAGATTTCCGTCCACCGACATTTTCACCATTACGCCGCGCAACTCGTCCACCGAGCGATGAATGCCATGAATAATGGAAAATCCCAATGCACTGCACACTACCGCGCCGGTCAGGATCAGCACAATAGACAACATGCGCATGGTCTTGAAGGTCGCAGCCGATTCCTCGTGCAGCATCTCGGTATCGCGCTTTTCCATCTCCATCAGCGCATCAAGCGACTCGTCGATTTTGGTATACAAAGCAGGGAGTCGCTCAAGCCGCAGCCGCATAAGGCCGATGGTATCGTTCGCGTGCATTGCCGCCAGGGCCGGCTCAACCCCCTCCTCGGCCAAATGCTTGCGCGCCTCGGCAAATTTTGCCGCCAGAATCTGGTCTTCCTCATCGGTCAGCGAGGTCACGAAAGCCTCCCACTGCTTGTCGATGACCACCTTGTTCGCGGTTATCTCCTCGATATATTTCGGCATGTTTCCAGACTGGATGACCGCATTGGCTATGGCAATCCGGTTACCCTGGTTAGCCCTGGAGATGGAATTCAGTTGCATGATGGGAATCAGCTTTTCATCAAAAGCAGACTCCAGCGCGTCATTCGTTTTGCTCGAAGCATACAGCCCCAGCCCGCCAACCATCACGAGCCCCCCCAACAGCATGACCAGCAAAATCAGCAGTCGCAAGCTAATTTTTATGTTGCTCAACATACCCCCCCTGCCTCAAATCCACATATTCAGACATCTACCGGCACTTTATACAGCTAAATTCGATTTTCTTGGGCCGAACAGCGAAATAAACACCCGCCAATTCGCGGGATTAAGGCTGAGGCGCTGCCGGTACGGCAGGCGCCACGCCGGTATTTTGCGTGCCGGGGTCTTGCGCGCCCCCGGCTTGATTACTCTCCTCGCCGGTGCCGCCAGATTCCGCGTCGCCCTCTGATGCATCCTCGCCGACCGTGCCGCCGTCGCGGCTGGCTGCCTCCTCTGCCTTCTTGTTCATCACGATCATGCTGATGCGGCGATTGACCGGATTGAGCGGCTCTTCCTTATTGAACAGCACCGCAGAAGACAAGCCCACCACGCGGACAATTTTTTCCTCTGCCATGCCGCCCACGATCAATTCGCGGCGCGAGGCATTGGCGCGATCTGCGGACAATTCCCAATTGCTGTACTCTCTGGCACCCCCGCCATAAAGGGCCGCATCGGTGTGACCGGAAATACTCACCTTGTTGGGTACTTCATTCAGCATCTTGCCGATTTCATGCAGAATTTCCTTGGTGTAAGGCTCCAGTTCCGCGCTACCGATCTGAAACATTGGGCGGTTCTTCTCGTCCACGATCTGGATGCGCAGTCCTTCGCTGGTGATGTCCAGCAAAATCTGCTTCTTGAATTGCTGCAACTTGGGGCTGCTCTCGATGGCCTTTTCGATGCTGGCTTTCAGCTGCTTGAGTCTCTCGACTTCCTTCTGGCGCTGGACACGCAACGCTTCGGCTGCCACCTTCTTAACATCGATAACCCTGCTCTCGGTAGACTTCCCGCCGAGCTTCACCTGCCCCTCGGCGCGCGTAATATCGTGCCCTCCTCCCTGAATAAAAGAGGTGGTCTCGCCGGAGACTTTGCCGCCCGACAATGCAACTTTAAGCGGCATCTTGAAATATTCTGCAATGCCCTCCAGGTCGCCCTTGTTGGTCGTGCCCAGCAGCCACATCAACAGGAAGAACGCCATCATCGCCGTGACGAAGTCGGCATAGGCGATCTTCCACGCGCCGCCATGGGCCATGCCCGCGACTTTCTTGACGCGCTTTACGACAATCGGTTTTTTGTTTTTATCGTCGGCCATGAGGTGAGTAGTGAATGGCGAATGGCGAGTGGCAAGTGGTTCCCCACTCCCTACTTACCACTCACCCCTTGCGAGCCTTCCTGATTAGCGTTTCTGCTTGACATGCTCTTCCAGTTCGGCGAACCCCGGGCGCTCGGTGGAATCCAGCACCTTGCGGCCGAATTCGACCGCCATCGCCGGCGCATAGCCGTTGAGATTGGCCAGCAACGTCACCTTGATGACGTTGAGCATCTTGGTGCCCTCCATGGTTTTTTGCTCCAGTTGCGTGGCCAGCGGGCCGACGAAGCCATAGGCCAGCAGGATGCCCAAGAAGGTACCCACCAGCGCATGCGCGATCAATATCCCCAGTTCGGCGGGCGGAAGGCCGACAGATTCCATGGTATGCACAACCCCCATCACCGCGGCGACGATACCGAAAGCCGGCATCGCATCGCCCAGCTTGGCGATCACATGGGAGGGCACCATTTCTTCGTGATGGTGCGTGTCGATCTCCACGTCCATCAGGTTTTCGATTTCCATCGCATTCAGGTTGCCGCTGACCATAATGCGCAAATAGTCGGTCATGAATTCGATCACATGATGGTCTTTAGCCACTTTGGGATATTTGGCAAAAATCGCACTTTCCGCCGGCACTTCCACATCGCCTTCGATGGACATCAAGCCTTCCTTGCGCACCTTGTTCAGCAATTCATACAACAAGGCCATCAGCTCCATGTAGATGGCCTTGGTGTACTTGGGGCCCTGCAAGGTTTTCGGCAGGCTCTTGAGCGTCGCCCTGATCACCTTGCCGGTATTGCCGACAAGAAAGGCGCCCACTGCGGAGCCGCCGATCATCAACAGTTCGACCGGCTGGAACAATGCGCCCATGTGGCCGCCGGCCAGCGCAAAGCCGCCGAACACCGACAAACTCACCACCACGTAACCGATAATTACCAACATGCCCGCGTTCCCTGTTGTCGTCTGGCCTCCGCAAGAGGAGGCCATAGGTGCTTCATGCTCTCAGCTTCGCTTTGCGTGCCGCAACCGGCAAAGCCACATGTGCATTCTAGATTAATTCGGCAGGATTGGGAGCGGATGAATGCGCATTTGCGCAATTATTTAGCCTGTTCTGGCTACAGGGCGACCTTGGCCTGCTGGTTCCAATCAGCAAACGGCTTGCGCAGCGGCAATCGATGCCTGCTTGGCCGCCTTGGTCTTGCCGGCGCGCGCGGGAGGGTGACAGATGCCGCACACATAGTTATCGTACAACTCATTCGCATGCGCGACGAAGTAACCGCCGCATTCCCGGCATGGGGAAAGCTGCATCATCCCCGCCTTAAAAAAGCGCACCAAAAACCATGCCCGGGTAATGCTCAACACAGGCTCGGCTTCTTCGATACCTTGCACCTGATCGAGATATAAACGATATGCGGTAATCAGCGCCTGCACGCCGTCAATTCCGGCGTTGACGACCAAAAACCGGTAAATATCCATAAACAGCGACGAGTGAATATTCGGCTGCCAACTCATGAACCAGTCGGTCGAATAAGGCAGCATTCCCTTGGAAGGGGATTCGCCCTTGATCTCTTTGTAGAGCCTGAGCAAACGCTCGCGGCTCAGCGAGGTTTCTTCCTGCAACAGCTGCAGACGCGCACCCAACTCAATCAGGTCAATTGCAATTTTGACTTGATGAGCCTCGCCCGCTACGGTTTTGGCAGTCACGCCAACCGCCTTCCTATACCAGCTCTTCAACGGGCTGCGCCGACATCAGGATCGCCGCGTGCGCCTGGGACATCATGCGATCCTTGCTGTAGCCGGTCACCATATTGAGCAGCAAGTTTTCGTCAAAACGAAAACGGCATAACAGCATGTTGGAAGCCGCCAGCTTGATCAGCTGGGCGGGTGTTAGGCCCGCAATAATATCCACCAAATCCTGGCCAATACCCAAGCGAAAAATTGCAGCCGGCTTGTCTTCCTTGATCATTTGCTGCGCCAGCATCAAATAAGTCAGATTGATATCGCGGATGCCTTCTTGCAATTGCATAGTGCTCATACAGCCTCCTTGTGCCAATGTAGCGGTCTGAACCGGCTGCGCATTCGGTAGCGCATAGCACCTATCGAATCTCAGCAGTTGCATTATCACGGACAATGCACAAGGAGAAAATTGGAAACCTGCCGATTTTTTTGTAAGCGCTCCGGGGTGAGCTATGTAAGATTTACTCTTACAAAAATAACTGGTCTATATGCGGAAGTGCGATTGATACCTGCGTTTTTTCGGAGGCGTGATTGCGATTTTCGGCGGGTTATTTTGCGCGAACCGTCCGGTTCCGCCCGCCCTGCTTTGCCGAATACAGGCACTCATCGGCGCGACTCAACAAGTCGTCTATCGAAGCAATGCCTTCTTTCTTCTGCGCCACACCGACGCTGATCGTCAACCCGATACCCGTTCCCTGATTTTTGAATTTCAGTGCGGCCACATTCAGGCGCAGCCGCTCGGCGCATTGATACGCCGCATCGATGCTGGTGTCCGGGCAAATCACGACAAACTCTTCCCCGCCATAGCGGCACACCACATCCTGTGTGCGCGCCGATTGGCGCAAGGTATGGGCGATACATTTCAGCGCTTCATCGCCTACTTGATGGCCGAACTTGTCATTAATCGGCTTGAAATAATCGACATCAATCATCATGCATGACAAGGTGCGGTCGCCGCGCCTGCACAGCGCCCAATCCTGCTCAAGGCGTTCCATTGCAAAACGGCGGTTGGGCAACTCGGTCAGCGCATCGGTCAATGCCAGCCGCTGCAAGCGTTCATTGGATGCAGCCAGATCCCTGGAAAAGCGCAGCAACTGCTCGCGGTCGAAGGCCAGCTCCTCCTGCAACCGCACCACGCGCTGGGCTGCGCGCAGGCGCGCGAAAAAAATCTTCTGCGATACCGGCTTGACCAGATA
>Ga0209211_10013153_pt1 | contig 10301 bp, 5 predicted proteins | sample RifGroA2_FD_183992 | JGI IMG/M metagenome (GOLD analysis project Ga0209211, IMG submission 183992) | Groundwater microbial communities from Rifle, Colorado, USA - Groundwater A2 (SPAdes) (version 2) | ecosystem: Environmental > Aquatic > Deep subsurface > Groundwater | place: Rifle, Colorado...
AGATCACAGGAAGATCAATGAAAGTTGTAAGAGAATATATTAAATTATACTATGATCTAAATCCAGAAACAAAATTAAATAAGTAAAAATTACCAGGCGACAAATGTCGTAATAGTAAATAATTTATTGTCGAGTCATGCTATGGTTTGACTCTACATTTTTATAAGGGACACCATAAGTGAAGCTATTCGGATTTATTTTTTTAATTTTTATTTCAATAAGTTCGTTTTCCTTTCCGCAAAACAACAAACTACAAAAGCAAAATGTTTTTGTTGATAGTTTGGGAATTATGCGATGGGAAAATTCAAATGAAGAAGTAAAACTTTTCGGAGTTAATTATACTACTCCGTTTGCTTATTCGTATCGTGCGCAAAAAAAAATGGGACTTAATCTCAAACAGGCAATTGATCTCGATGTGGCTCAAATGGTACGGCTTGGTTTCGATGCGTTCCGCGTGCACGTGTGGGATAAAGAAATCACAGATAGCGCCGGAAATATAGTTGCGAATGAACATCTGGATTTACTTGATTATCTCTTGTGGAAATTAGAATCGAATGGAATAAAAACTATTCTTACACCAATTGCCTGGTGGGGAAACGGCTGGCCCGAGCCGGATGGCGTTACTAAAGGATTTGCTCAACCATATTCCAAACTTCAACTCATCACAGATGAAAACGCAAGAAGAGCACAACGAAATTATTTGAAGCAGTTCGTCACTCATCGTAATCCATACTCAAAATATACTTATGGAAATGATCCGTCAATTATTGCGATGGAAATTATTAATGAACCGTTTCATCCGAACGACGGAAAGATTGTTACAAATTACATCAATGAAATGGTTGATGCTTTGCGTGGAGCGGAATACACGAAACCTATTTTTTACAATATCAGTCAGAACTGGAACGATGTGCAAGCGCAAGCAGTTTGCAATGCAAAAGTTCAGGGTGTTTCGTTCCAATGGTATCCAACTGATCTTGTTCACAATAAAATGTTGAAGGGAAATTTTTTATTCAATGTTGATCATTATAAAATTCCTGCCGAAAACATTTTCGGTTATAACAATAAAGCAAAAATGGTCTATGAATTTGAAGCAGCGGATGTTGGCGGTTCTTATATGTATCCCGCGATGGTTAGAAGTTTTAGAGAAGCCGGAATGCAGTTCGCGACGATGTTTTCGTACGAACCTTCACAGATCGCATGGAGCAATACGGAATATCCAACACACTTCCTAAACTTGTTGTACACACCTTCAAAGGCAATCAACTTGATGATTGCGGGATGTGCTTTCCATGAACTTCCACTAATAAAATCTTACGGTGAGTATCCAGCGAATAATCAATTTGAAAACTTTCGTGTCAATTACGATGAGGACTTGAGCGTAGCGAATTCCGATTCATGTTTTTATTATTCAAATAGTACAACGGATATTCCACGAAATATAAAATCATTGAAACACATTGCCGGATGCGGTAATTCGGAACTAGTGAAGTATGACGGAACCGGCGCTTATTTTCTTGATAAACTTGAAGCGGGCATCTGGAAACTCGAAGTTTATCCCGATGCGCTCTGGTTGTGCGATCCGTTTGAGCCGACAAGTATGTCGCGGCAAGTTGCTCGTTTGTACTGGAACAAAAGAAATATGTCTGTTAAACTTGCCGATTTGACGAATAAATATTTTATCAATTCACTGAGGGGGGAAAAGCAAATTACTTTTGAAGTTAAAAATTCTGAATTCAAAATTAAACCGGGGATTTATTTATTATCTGCATCGCAATTAACTAAAAAGATGATTGAAGAGAATCTTGTGGGGAGTGATAAATTTCTTGTGGATTTATATACTCCGAAGGGAAATTCCGGGCAAGTTGATATTGTTAACTTATCGAAAGGGAAACAACTTGAAGGAAAACCTGTACAGTTTAAATTTCAAATTGCTGCTGAAAAAGAAATATCCGGTGCAGAACTTTATGTTAAACGATTCGGATGGAGAAACTTTGCAAAATATTCTCTAAAGAAAGGTGAAGGATTTACTTATTCTTTTGTTGATTCGTCAAAAATATTTTCCGAAGGTGAAGTACAGTATTGCGTTTCAGTTAAAACCGGAAATAAAGTCGAAACATTTCCTGGCGGTATTAACGGTTCACCGAATGAATGGGATTTTCGAATCGATAATCCATGGAAGATTGTTATCAATTTGTTCTCGGCTGGGCAAGATAGAAGAGACTTTCTCTTTCCCCATTACAGTAAAACTATGCAGTACGATGTAAATTTCAAGAGTGGAAGAGACGGGAACTCTACATCTTTAGCGGTTAAAGTTCGATATAGCGATGGAAATGAAATACCTTTTGGTGTACAACTTGCCGTTGATGAAAAAGTAAAATCAATTGTAAATGAACAAAATGACTATCGTTCCATCGTAGTAAGAGGACGTTCAAATCAAGATATTACTTCAACTATAAAACTAAATTTACTGATGGATGATGGAAGAAGTTTTACCTCTGATGTTGAGTTGCAACCACGATGGGAGGAAATTGTTATTCCTCTCGAAAAATTTGTAGACGGAAATTCACTTGTGCTGCCAAATTCATATCCATTGTTTCTTCCAAGAGTTAGAGAATCTTTGCGCGATGCTAAAGAACTAAATCCATTTGATCTTAGTGCAATTCAGATTGTCTGTGATAGCAACATGAAAGAGAAAACTGAAACCGGTTTTGAAATCGAATCAATTTATTTAACAACGAAATAATGTGATGGAAGAAAATAAATTTTCAATTACTGAAAAAAAAGGAATTCACGGAACGGAAATCGTTGTCAAAAATAATTTGACCAAAGAATCACTTTCTATTCTTTCCGACTCCGGTGCGCGTTTAAGTGAACTCAATCTTTATAATGGTGAAGAGTTACTATCGGTGATTAAAAAGATTGAAAATGTCCATTCCGAAAACAGAGATGACATTTTTTGTAATGCAAAACTTTCTCCTTTCGCCGGAAGAATTCGAGAAGGGGAGTTTACTTTTAATTCGGTCGTTCATCAACTTGCCAAAAATTATCCGGAAGAAAATAACGCTTGTCACGGATTTGTCTATGACCGGAAATTCGGGGTGATTGAAAGAACGATTGATGAAAATTATGCCGCTTGCACACTTGAATATCATTATTCGGGAAACTTACCCGGCTATCCATTTGCATACGTTATCCAATTGACTTATCATCTTTCTCAAGATGGACTTACATGCGCAACAACTATTAAAAATAACTCGAACCAACGAATTCCACTCAGCGATGGTTGGCATTTCTATTTCGATCTTGGAATCGAAATTGACAACTTAAAACTGAAGACTGAAAACTGTGAACTGATGGAACTAGATTCAGACATGATTCCAACCGGAAAAAGTAAAATGTTTTCGGAGTTCACCGAAGAAAAAATAATAGATGATACAAAGTTCGATTCATGCTTTAAACTTCATGTTAAAGAGAAAGCAGAGACGCATTTAATCTCGAATGCAAAAAAACTTGATCTTACCATTTGGCAGGAAGTTGGTGAAGGAAAATATCAATATATGGTTATCTACACTCCACCGGATAGGAAATCGATCGCGATCGAACCGATGACTTCCAACATCAACTCGTTCAACAACGGAGAAGGTTTGATCATCCTTAATCCGAATGAATTATTTACCGCAAGTTTTGGAATTTCTCTAAACAAAAATATTTAATAAATGAGAGAACGATTATGAAAATTACTTACAACTCTTTTCGTCTTATTTCTTACACGGTTTTGTTTGCAGTTTTATTATCAACCGAAATAAACTTGGCGCAACAGACAAACAACTCACGACGTACTACTTTATTCACCCGCGATTGGAAATTCTCTCTTGGCGACCAAACCGGCGCAAACGAAGTTTCATTTAACGATAAAGATTGGCGAGTCTTAAATCTTCCACATGATTGGAGTATAGAAGGGAAATTCAGTAAAGACAATCCCGCAACGCCAAGCGGCGGCGCGCTGCCGGGAGGAATCGGATGGTACCGGAAAACTTTTTCACTCCCCGAATCACAGAAGAATAAAAATATATTTATTGACTTCGATGGCGTTTATCATAACAGTGAAGTTTGGATCAATGGGCATTATTTGGGGAAGCGTCCTTACGGTTATAGCTCGTTCAGACATGAGCTTACTCCGTTTTTGAAATTCGGAAAAGAGAAAAATATTATCGCTGTAAAAGTTGATAACTCGCAGCAGCCGAATTCACGCTGGTATTCCGGTTCCGGAATTTATAGAAATGTCTGGTTTGTAACCACCGATAAAATCTTTGTAGATCATTGGGGAACGTTTGTAACTTCATCAGAGGTCAGCAAAACTTTAGCAAAAATCTCCGTTCGGATAAAAGTGCGAAACTCTTTAAGTGTAGAAAGAACAGTAGTGGTTTTAACTAATATTCTCGATAATTCAGGAAAGAAAGTAACCACCGTAAAGTCCAACGTGACTATTCCAGCAACATCAGTAAACGAGACAGAACAGAAAATCGAAATTGAAAATCCTCAACTCTGGGATACCGAACATCAAAATCTTTATAAAGCGATCACTAAAATTGAGAGCGAAGGGAAGACGGTTGATCAATACGAAACGACTTTTGGGATACGCTCATTTTATTTTGATTCTGCTAAAGGATTTTTCTTAAACGGAAAACATTTGAAAATTCAAGGGATCTGCAATCATCACGATCTCGGTTTTCTAGGCGCTGCGATAAACATTCGCGCAATAGAGAGACAAATTGAAATTATGAAAGGAATGGGAGTGAACGCGATCCGCACTTCGCATAATCCTCCAGCGCCGGAACTTTTGGACCTTTGCGATAAGATGGGAATTATCGTTATGGATGAAGCGTTCGACATGTGGGCGATGAAAAAAGTTGAGTTTGATTATTCGCTAAACTGGAAAGAATGGCACAAGCGCGATCTGGAAGATATGGTTCTGCGCGACCGCAATCATCCGAGTGTTTTTATTTGGAGTATCGGCAACGAAATTCCAGAACAACGTGACAGCAGCGGAATAGAAATTACCCGTGAGTTGGTTTCGATAGTTAAAAACTTAGATACTACCCGTCCCGTTACCTCCAATATGGATTACACAAAACCGGATAATTTCTTAAATAAATCCGGCGCGCTTGATCTGATCGGGTTCAGTTATCATCAATATGATTATGAAGCTTTCCCCAAAAATTATCCGAATCAAAAATTTATCGGGAGCGAAACAACTTCTTCGTTGGCGACCCGCGGATTTTATGATATGCCTTCGGACAGCATTCGCCGCTGGCCCATAAGATGGGACATTCCATTCACTCAAGGTAATCTGCAGCAGATGTGTTCGGCGTATGATAATTGCAGTGCCCCGTGGGGTTCAACAAATGAGGAAACATGGAAGCTGATTAAAAAATATGATTACCTTTCCGGTATGTTCCTTTGGACGGGATTTGATTATCTCGGCGAACCGACTCCCTACACATGGCCTTCGCGAAGTTCATATTTCGGTATTGTTGATCTTGCCGGTTTCCCGAAAGATTTTTATTACTTATATCAAAGTGAATGGACCGACAAACCGGTTCTTCACATTTTCCCTCATTGGAATTGGGAGAAAGGGAAACAAGTTGATATTTGGGCTTATACAAATTGCGACGTGGTTGAATTATTCATGAACGGTAAATCGCTCGGCACAAGAAAGCAGCAACCCGATGTTTTTCATTTGATGTGGAGAGTTGACTACCAACCCGGTACTTTAAAAGCCGTTGGCAAAAAAGATGGAAAAGAAATATTAACGAAAGAAATTAAAACCGCCGGAGCGCCGTATAAAATTGAAGCTGTGGCAGACAGAAAGAAAATAAAAGCAGATGGAACTGATCTTTCATTTATTACCGTAAGAATTTTGGATAAAGACGGTAATCTTGTTCCGAACGCTGATAATCTTATCCACTTTGATGTAACGGGAGAAGGAAAAATAATTGGAGTGGATAACGGATTGCAAACAAGCCATGAATCATTTCAAGCAAATTTCCGCCACGCTTTTAACGGAATGTGCCTTGGGGTGATTCAATCAACCGAAAAGAAAGGGAAGATAAAACTGATTGTTAAATCAGATGGACTTAAAAGCGCTTCGATTGAAATTGTGAGTAGCGAAGAAAAATAAACAACCATCCGTATAAGTTGAAACTCCATTTCGACAAGAGGGGAACAAATTAAAAAAACACGTGGGCGATTCGCTGGATCGCCCATGTGTTTTAAGTTGGTAGTAGTTTACCGATTAATTCTTTATTTTTAAAAAAATATTTTCCAAAAACTAAATCGAATATGAAAAAAACATTTTTAATGGTTTTAATTTTTGTTAGTGTCTATGCTCAAGGCGATACATTGTTAGAAAACCACAATAGAATCGATAAATTGCTGTACTTTTTACCCAGAAGTAACGATATAATTGGAGTATGTATAAAAGAGTTTTTTAGCCAAACAGCCATTAATGTTTGGTCAATCAAAGATGGTACTTTGTTAAAAGAAATAGCTCTTGAAAAAAATGTAAGTGTAAATTCGTTTAATATTAGTCATGATGATTCAAGCTTTGTGGTTATGACCAACTTTAAAACAGCTTCGGGGGATACCAAATATTTTTTAATGAAATACCTGTTAAAAGAAAATAAATGGGCTTGGAAAAAAGAATGGGCTTTAAAATCCCCTTGTTTAAGATTAGCATATAGCTCGGATAATGAACAAATAATCTGTGTTACATATTTAAATACTGTTATTATCAATTCTAATACGGGAAGTATAAATTTTAAAAGTAGCAAAATTGCTTCAGTTTTTGGAGTTGATGGCTACACAGGTGCAAAGATGGATTTAAGCAGCAATGGTACTTATTTTGTCTTTTGGAAGGAATCAAATTGGACTGGGGAGTATGGCGATCGAGGATTTTTTCCAATTCTTGAAAAAATGGCACAGGGTCTCGGTTATTTATTTGGTGGTTGGTCAAAAAAACATATAATCATATGGGATGTGATAGGGGATAGTATAAAGGATAAAATCGAAATTCCTAAAAAGACTTATATAGGAGCTCCAGTATTTACAATGGACGAAAAAACCTTGTTATTTGGTACTTTGAAAGGTTTTTATCGTCAATATTCTATCGATAGTTTTCAAGTAGTCAATGAATGGCAACCCGATACTACAGTGACTTCGGAGCTTATTTTTCAAGCGAAATATGATTGGAGTGGTTTTAAAGTTATTTCTCCGGACACAAAATATTTTGGCTGTTTTTTTTGGCCGGTAGCAGTTGTTCGTAATTTAAAAAGTGGATTACCCGAAAAAATTTGGGAAATTAATAGCTGTAATGCTTATAGTCATTATGACACTTATCAAATGGCATTTAGTTCTGATAGTAAGTATTTTGTTTTAGAAGATGGGGGTAAACTCTGCATGTTTTTCACAGACACATGGGAGAAAGTTTGGGTAGTGAAATCAGTAGAGTAATAGCAACTTCATGTTTCTTTTTACTAATCCTTCCTGTTTAACTTGGTAGTAGTTTACCGATTAATTCTTTATTTTTGTAACCAAAATTGATCGCCTAAAAATTATAAAGAACTAAAACCGTTGAAACGGTTAACAATATGGGCTTTTCTTTCATTAACACCTCGATTAATCGAGGTGTTAATGGAACAACATGATATATTTCAACCGTTTTAACGGTTTATCAAATAGTGCGGTCAACTTGAGTCTGTACAAAACATTTCAATAAAAGCGAATCGGTCATGAAAAAAATAATTCTACTACTGTCACTTCTTGTCTTTGGTCTCTCATCTTTTGCTCAAACCTTTGTACCTAAACGTGAATTTAGGGGTGCATGGATCGCCACCGTAACAAATATTGATTGGCCTACGCGAGGCGCTTCAACAGCATCGCAGAAACAAGCGTTGATAGATCTTCTAAACGGACTTAAAGCAGTTAATGTTAACGCGGTTATGTTCCAGATAAGACCGGAATGCGACGCGCTTTACAATTCATCAATCGAACCCTGGTCTTATTGGCTTACCGGATTCCAGGGAGTTGCCCCAAGTCCTTATTACGATCCTTTACAATTTGCAATAGATGAAACACACAAACGGGGAATGGAACTACACGCATGGTTTAATCCTTACCGTGCAGAGACGAACGTTGGAAATTATTCAACAGCCTCAAATCATATTTCTAAAAAGCATCCTGAATGGACATTTGTAAAAGACACAAAAAGAATTCTCGATCCTGGTATTCCACAAGTGAGAGATTATGTTTTATCAGTTATTATGGATGTTGTGAGAAGATATGATGTGGACGGAATTCATTTTGACGATTATTTTTATCTTGACGGGATGCTCTCGGAAGATGCTGCAAGTTTTGCTTCATACAATCCCGGGAATATGACACTTGCTAATTGGCGCAGAAATAATGTGAACACGCTTGTAAAAATGATAAGCGATAGTATCACCGCAGTAAAACCTTTTATTAAATGGGGAATTAGTCCCCGCGGAATTTGGCGTCCCGGTTTTCCTTCAGGAATTACCGGTGCGGATAATTATAATCAAATATATTGTGATGCGATGGCTTGGTTACACGATAAATCGATCGATTATATTAATCCGCAACTTTATTGGGCATTTGGCGGCGGGCAAGATTACGGCAAGTTAATGCCCTGGTGGGCAGACTCCGCCGGAGCTAACGGAAGGCACATGTATGTTGGTCATGCGGTTTATCGTATTAATAATCCTTTTACTGCAAATGAACTACCAAGACAGATCCGCTTAAACCGGACGGATAATTTTTGCCAGGGAAGTGTTCTGTACAATACGAGTTCTACTTTAAATAATTTGCTGGGCTTCACCGATTCACTAAAAAACACTCTTTATAAATATCCGGCATTAACTCCCATCATGGATTGGAAATTGAACAACGCTCCAATGCCGCCGGTGAATTTACGGATAGAAAAAGATTTGGCAACTTCAGCCGCTAAACTTGTTTGGGATAAAGGAGAAAATGATCCCGACGGTGATTCTTCTTTCTTTTATGTGTTATACAAATTTACTAACGCTACACCATCGCAAAGTGAAATTGATAATAACGAAAATATTCAGGACGTAACTACGCTTAAAGAAATAGCGCCAAAAGATCTTGTTGCTTCCTCCGGTGATCTTTTCTTCGGTATAACCGCGTTAGACCGGTATGGCGCCGAGAGTCCTCTTTCAAACATCGTTCAACTTTTACCTCCTCCCGCTCCATTGCTTGCTTCTCCTGCAAATGATGATATGCAGCAGAAAGATACAATGAAGCTTGCCTGGAATTACGCAACGAATGCTTTCCAATATCAGTTACAAGTTTCAGATAATAATGCGTTCACAGGAACGTTGATAGTGAATAGTGTAGTCGTTGATACTGCCTACGTTCTAACGAAATTGGCGGGGGAGAAAAAATATTATTGGCGAGTTAAAGCAAGTAATCCGGCGGGAGAAAGCGGATATTCTGCAACGTTCAATTTTACTACCGGCTTCCCGGCGGCAATAACACTGCTTGAACCGGCGCATGCAACTACCGGTGTTTCGCTTAATCCAACGTTCAAATGGGCTAAGTCAAACACAGCATCGTCATACCGATTTATATTTGCATCAAGTATAACCATTACACCGCAAACAACTTTGCTTGATACGGTTTTAACCGATACAACTCTTTCCCTCTCAAAGTTAGTTTTGAATAAAAACTATTTCTGGCGGGTTGCGGCGAAGAATCAATATGGAACAAGTCTCTGGTCTTCTACCTTTGGATTCAAAACGCAAACCTCGGTTAAAGTTGAAGATGAACATGTTGTTCCCGATTTTTATGAGCTTGCGCAGAATTATCCTAATCCGTTCAATCCTTCAACAACAATAGGATTTGCAATTCCTTTGCCGGAATATGTGGATGTGCAAATCTACGATATGCTGGGAAGCGAAGTGATAACGTTAGTTAGTGAAGATATGTCTGCCGGAAAATATTCTGTTGAGTGGAACGGCATTGATTCTCTCGGTAACCATGTTCCAAGCGGAGTTTATTTTTATACCATCCGCGCCGGAAAATATCATGATACGAAGAAGATGATTTTCCTTAGGTAATTAGATAGTTAAAAAATGTAATTGCATGGATGAATGGAAATGAATGAATGAATTTTTTTCATTCAGACATGCAATCATTCAATTTTAACTGCCAAAGGTGGTCATATAATGGGATAATTTGGTTCTGGTTTGTCCAGGTTA
>Ga0209211_10013154_pt1 | contig 10298 bp, 8 predicted proteins | sample RifGroA2_FD_183992 | JGI IMG/M metagenome (GOLD analysis project Ga0209211, IMG submission 183992) | Groundwater microbial communities from Rifle, Colorado, USA - Groundwater A2 (SPAdes) (version 2) | ecosystem: Environmental > Aquatic > Deep subsurface > Groundwater | place: Rifle, Colorado...
AGCCATATCGCCCGCATCGATACGCAAAGCGGGATGGCCACGGTCATCAAGCCGCCAACTGCCGGCCAGGGCGCGCGGCGGGTCTGGGCCGACTCCAAGAGCCGCATCTGGGTAAGCGAGTGGCACGGGGGAAAACTGGGCCTCTATGACCCCGGCAAGGGGAGCTGGCGGGAATGGCAGGTTCCCGGGGCTAATCCCAAGCCGTATGCGGTCTACATCGATGACCGGGATCTGGTCTGGCTCAGCGATTTCGGCGGCAACAGCTTGGTCCGCTTCGACCCGGCCACCGAGACCTTTACCGCCTTTCCCCTGCCCAGCGAAAAAGGAGCCATCCGTCAGATCCTCGGACGGCCTGGGGAGATCTGGGGGGCCGAATCGAGGGTGGACAGGCTGGTGGTCCTGCGTATTCCGTAACACGGAAAAACCCCGTGCAACCCTGGAGATAAGGAAACCGGTCATGTCCATTCGCCGTATCGCAAAAATATTAAAGAGCCGCCCCACCATCGAAGGGGCCGGGGTTCATCTGAAACGGGCCTTCGGCTATTCCCAGGTGCCTCAGTTTGACCCGTTCCTGATGCTCGATGATTTCCACACCTCCAACCCGGCCGAATATCTGGCCGGATTCCCGTGGCATCCCCACCGGGGCATCGAGACCATCACCTATGTGCTGGAAGGGCTGGTAGAGCATGGCGACAGCATGGGCAACCATGGGGGTATCGGGGCCGGCGACGTACAGTGGATGACCGCCGGCAGCGGGATCATCCACCAGGAGATGCCGCAATTGAGCCCCACCGGCACCATGTGGGGATTCCAGTTCTGGGCCAATCTGCCTGCGGCCCAGAAGATGATGGCACCCCGCTACCGGGACGTCAAGGCGGCTGATATTCCGGAGGTGCGGCTTGCAAACGGGGTGACGATCAAGATCATTGCCGGGGATATGGAGGGCGTGAAGGGGCCGGTAGGCGATATCGTGATCGAGCCGGAAATGCTGGATATCAGCGTCCCGGCGGGGACCGTATTCTCCCACCCCCTGCCGCCTGGCCATACCGCCTTTGCCTACATCCTGTCCGGGGAGGGCTATTTCGATGATCAGCGCGATGCCTACGCCTATGAGATGGTCGGCCACGGCTGGTCGGATACCGAGCGCCGCTGCGTCTGCTCGGCGGAAACCGTGGTGCTCTTTGCCCATGCCGGGGCGGCGGTCAAGGTAACAACGACGGACAAGCCGGTGCGCTTCCTCTTTGTTTCCGGAAAGCCGCTGGGCGAACCGGTGGCCTGGTACGGCCCTATTGTGATGAATACCCAGGAAGAGTTGAAGACAGCCTTTGAGGAATACCAGAGCGGGACATTTGTCAAATAAGTCCCGGTCTCCGACCGGGCTTTCAAGCCCATGCCGTTGCCGGCAACGAAACGAAGCACAACCATTAAGATGTCACACCACTCAACAGCTAGTGCTTAAAAGTTCGCCGCAGACAGAAGGCAAAAAGGCCGCTGATCGCCGCCCAGCTTATGCCCATGAAGATCCAGCCGCTAATTGTCATTGGTGCCTCCGTTTCCCTGTAGTGCAAGCGCCCGCCGCTTCCAGCTCTGTCGGACCATCAGGGTCAGCCCGGCTAAAAGTGTCAACAGCATCAGTCTGGTGCCGATGATAAAGGGAAGATTTTCCTCGGCAACTCCCTCGCAGAAAAGTACCGGCAGCCAGTCCTGAAACAGCCAGATCCCCAGAATGAGCAGGAGAAAAAGCGGGGTGACGTACTTGATGATCCAGCGGTAGAAACGGGGGATGATAATGTCCGAGCCTCGGTGCAGCTCCGTCCAAGCCCGGTCCATGCCGAAAACCCAGCCGAAGAGAATGGTTTCCACCGTGGCGAAAACAACCAAAAAAAAGGAGCCGCCCCAGAAGTCCATCTCGTCCACCACCCCCCGACCAAGGAAAAAGATGGCCGGCTGAGAGAAGAGAAAGATGACGCCCATCAGGCTCAGTACCGACTGCCGCCGGTTCAGATTGAATTCGTCTTCGAGAAAGGCAATGGCCGGCTGGGCCAGGGAGATGGAGGAGGTCAATCCGGCGATAAAGAGAAGAAGAAACCAGATAAAGCCGAAGAAATTGCCGTGGGCGATCTTCTGGAGTACCAGCGGCATGGTGACAAAGCCCAGGTTGAAAACCCCGGACTGGGCGACAACCGTTACCGCACTGGCGCCGAGAAAGGCGAAGGCCGCCGGAATCACCAGACTGCCGCCGAGGACCACCTCGGCAAATTCGTTGGCCGAGGCGGCGGTGAGGCCAGAAAGCGCAACATCGTCGTTTTTGCCGAGATAGCTGGCATAGGTGAGGATCACCCCGATCCCGCAGCTTAAGGTGAAGAAGACCTGCCCCGCTGCGGCCAGCCAGACCTTGGCCCTGGTCAGCGCCGACCAATCCGGGTTCCACATGAAGCCAAGCCCGCCAAGCACCGAGTTCTCCGGTTGGGTCGGGTCAGGGGCTCCGAGAAGAAAAACCCGGACCACCAGGATCAGCGCCAGAATCAGGAGAAGCGGCACTCCGTACTTGCAGACCCGTTCGATTCCCCGCTGTACTCCGAAATATAGGACCACCCCGTTGATGACAAAGGTGAGCAGGAAAAAGGAATAGGCAGAACCCAGGCCGGAGAAAAACTGATTCTGCTCAAGCCCCTGGTAGCCTTTGAGAAAGGAAAGCATCAGCTCGCTGGTGGTGCAGGCTTCGTAGCTGCCGGCCAGGGCGAAGAAGCTGTAGGCCAGCAGCCAGGATTCGATGTAGATGTAGTAAAGAGAAATGACAATCGGGCCGAAGATGCCGATCACCCCGAAATACTTGATGAAGCGATTCTTCTCCCACATGGAATGGAACATCCCCGGCGCGGTGCTGTGGCCGAAGCCGCCGCCGAAGCGGCCGATGGTCCACTCAATCCAGATCAGCGGCAGGCCGAGGAGGAGGAGCGAGATGAAATAGGGGATCATAAAAGCGCCGCCGCCGTGCTGGGCCACCTGCCCCGGAAAGCGCAGGAAATTGCCCAGGCCGATGGCGCTGCCCGCCACCGCCATGATCACCCCGATTTTGCTGCCCCACTGTTCCCGCGCCATGCTTGCCCCCCGGAAAAGATGAGATTTAGAAAAAACCCGGCCGGCAGATTACCAGCCCCGGCTTGAGCTTGCAAGCGCCTCAAAACACCGCAGCAGAACCTCAGCCGAAACAGAGCCCGCAGTCCGGGCAGGTTGTGGTGGTGGTGACAAAGGCAAAGCCGCAGGCCGGACAGACTGCCTCCTTGGCTTCCGGGTTAAAAACCGCCTCGGCATGGGTTGCGTCATGTTCGGCCAGGGCGCAAGCCCGGCGATGCTCCTCGGCAAGCACCTGCAGGGCATCCTGAATCTCTTCCTGCCGCACCAGAAGCTGAAACTTGGGGGCGCAGCCGCCACTGGCGCAACCCTGGCCGTCCTTGCGGATCATGGCGCCGATATGCTCGGCCTCCAGCAACGCCATAAGATGCTTGAGGTCGGCCAAAGAGGCCTGGGAGATGACGACCAGCTGGTCATCCGGGGTGAGGGCTCCCTTCCGCTTCCGGCGAGAACCGCTTTTATTCTTTTCCATCGCTGCCAGTTCCGCACCCAAAATGAGGGGCAGAGCACAGACCGCACAGGTCTCCATTTCCTGCCGGTACTCGTCCCGGCATTTCGGGCAATATTTCAAATCGTGTTCAAGCATGCTGGCCTCGTTGATAAATTATGACAGCTATCAGCAGATAGCTGAAAAATAAACCGGCTCAGGCTATATTCTCGCCTTCGGATGAGCCCGGTCGTAAACCTCGTTCAGATGATCCATGTTCAGATGGGTATAGCGCTGGGTGGTTGACAGGCTGACATGCCCCAGAAGTTCCTGCACCATCCGCAGATCCGCGCCCATTTCCAGAAGATGGGTGGCAAAGGAATGGCGCAGGGCATGGGGCGTTACCCGGGCGGCGATTCCGGCCCGCAGGGCATAGAGTTTCACCAGCCGTTCAATGCTGCGGGTAGTGAGCCGCAGCCCCCGGTGGTTGAGAAAAACCGCCTTATTTTCCGGCGCATCCCCGCGGGCGATCCGTCCGCGGATCAGCAGGGTCCGCTGGGGAAGATATTGACTTAAGGATTCCAGAGCCGGACGGCCCACCGGCACCAGACGTTCCCGGTTGCCCTTGCCGGTAACCCGGAGCATGCCCTCTTCCGCATCAAGACGTTCCAGGTTCAGCGCCGCAAGCTCGGCAACCCGCAGCCCGGTAGAATAAAGGATCTCGAGAATCGCCCGATCCCGGAAGGCAAAGGCATCCTCGCTCCCCGGCATTTCCAGCAGGGTAAAAACCTCATCAACCGTGAGAAAAACAGGCATGTGCTTTTCCTGTTTCGGCGTGGCAATGGAGGCAACAGGATCCTGGGCTATGACCCCTTCGCGGAGAAGGTGGCGAAAAAAGGTGCGGAGGGCGGAAAGTTTCCTGGCCACGGAGCTGCCCTTGTTTTTGCTATTCAGGGCATAGACGTAGGAACGGAGGAGACGGGGCTCGATCTGACGGATATCCTGATCAGGTTTGACAAACGCGGCAAACTCGGCAAGATCACGGCCATAACTTTCAACGGTCTTGAGGGAATAGCCCTTTTCCACGGTAAGCCAGCGGCTGAATTTCAGAATAAGGTCGTGCAAAGTGTATGGCATGAAGTTTTTTTAAAATCGTTTTGAACCACGCGGCAATGATTGAACACTGCCCGACAAGCTACCACACTCATGTTTTTTTGGAAAGACATTGCCCGGAAGCCCAACTTCATTTATTTTAAATAATTCATTCTTACTTGCCGACAGACGAGGGGTATTCTTTTTTGAGGAACCTCGGGAGGAATCATGTCCAAAAAATCTTTTGAAGAAGCCCTGGAGTCGCTGGAGCAGATCACCAGGGAGCTGGAAAACGGCGACCTGAGCCTGGAGAAATCCCTGAAAAAATTTGACGAGGGAATAAAACTGGCCGAGCTGTGCAACCACAAACTTGAGGAGGCACAGCAAAAAGTTGATCTCCTCTTAAAAAAAGACGGCAGACTCACCAGCGTTCCCTTTATCGTCCCTGACGCGGCTCCAGATGAAGACGACGCCTGACCTCTTCGCCTGCGGGCACCGGAAATTTCTCAGCCATGGACTTTAAAAGATACCTGAGCGAACAATGCCTGGTTGTCGAACAGGCCCTGGCGCGCTATATGCTGCCCGACGAGGGGCCTCTTGCCGACCATATCAAGGCCATGCGCTACAGCCTGTTTGCCGGAGGCAAAAGAATCCGGCCCATCCTGGCCCTGGCCGCGGCAGAGGCCCTGCACGCCCCAACCGAACAACTGTTGCCCGTTGCCTGCGCCCTGGAATGCATTCACACCTATTCCCTGATCCATGACGATCTGCCGGCCATGGACGACGACGACCTGCGCCGCGGCAAGCCAACCTGCCACGTGGTCTTCGGGGAAGCAGCGGCCATTCTGGCCGGAGACGGACTGCTCAGCTTCGCCTTTGAGCTGCTGAGCCATCCCGAGGCCCGGCAGGCCATCCAGCCGCCCGACCAGCTCCGGCTGATCAACCTCATTGCTCAGGCCATCGGCCCCAAGGGCATGGTCGGCGGCCAGTCCCTGGACCTTGCCGCCGAAGGCCAGACCATCGATTTTGCGCATCTGAGGCTGATCCATGGCTGTAAAACCGGCGCCCTGATTACCGCCTCAGTGCAGGCCGGGGCGATTTTCGGGCAGGCAAGCGAAGAGCAGTTTGCCGCCCTGAGCCGATACGGGGTGCAGATCGGCCTGGCCTTCCAGATAATTGACGACCTGCTGGATGTGGAAGGAACCACGGAGAATCTCGGCAAGACAGCCGGCGCCGACGCCCAGCGGAACAAGGCAACCTATCCTGCCTTCTTCGGCGTAGCGAAAACAAAGGTCATGGCCCACGAAGCAGTCGAGGCAGCCGTGGCCGCTCTGGAGATTTTTGACGCCCAGGCCGAGCCGCTCCGCGCTCTTGCCCGCTATATTTACGAACGGAACAACTAACCGGACCCCATCAGGGTAACCCCGGAGGAAAAGGCCACAATGAGCCATACCCCTTTACTGGACTGCATCAATTCACCGGCCGACCTGAAAAAGCTTTCCGTGGAACAACTCGGGACGCTGGCCGCGGAACTCAGAGAGACCATCATCCAGACCGTTTCCAAGACCGGCGGACATCTGGCCCCCTGCCTGGGGGTAGTTGAACTCACCCTGGCCATCCACTATGTTTTTGATACCCCGGAAGACAAGCTGGTCTGGGATGTGGGCCATCAGAGTTATGCCCACAAGCTGCTCACCGGCCGGAGGGAGAAATTCCACACCCTGCGCCAGTACCAGGGAATCAGCGGTTTTCCCAAAAAGGAGGAAAGCCCCTTCGACTCTTTTGATACCGGCCACAGCAGCACCTCGATCTCGGCCAGTCTGGGCATTGCCACGGGCAAGGAATTGAAAGGCGACCGACACAAAAGCATTGCCGTGATCGGCGATGGTTCCATGACCGGGGGCATGGCCTTTGAGGCCCTCAATCAGGCCGGTCATCTCCACAAGAATCTCATTGTCATTCTCAACGACAATGAGATGTCCATCTCTCCCAATGTGGGGGCGCTTTCCAGCTTTTTAAGCAGAAAACTGACCAGCAAAACCGCGGTGCGGGTCAAGAAGGAGATGGAACATTTCCTCAAGTCCTTCTCCAACGTGGGGGAAAACATCCTTTCCGTTCTCAAGAAAAGCGAGGAGAGCTTCAAGGGCTTCTTTACCCCCGGCATGCTCTTCGAGGCCCTCAAATTTGAATACATCGGCCCCATCCCCGGCCACAACCTGGAAAATCTCATTGAAGCCCTGAGCAATGTCCGCGATTTCAGCACCGGCCCCACCCTCATCCATGTCCTTACCACCAAGGGCAAGGGCTACGAACCGGCGGAAAAAAACCCGGGCGATTTCCACGGGGTCGGCCCATTTTGCATCGAAACCGGTCAGCCCCTCCCCTCGCCTCCTGCCCCGCCCAGCTATACCAAAGTTTTTGGCGAAACCCTGGTCGAGATCGCGGAACAGGACCCGCGTGTGGTTGCCATCACTGCGGCCATGCCGGCGGGCACCGGCTTGAGTAATTTCTCCCAACGGTTTCCGGAGCGTTTTTTTGATGTGGGGATTGCCGAACAGCATGCCGTCACCTTTGCGGCAGGCATGGCAACGGAAGGATTGCTGCCGGTGGTGGCCATTTACTCCACCTTCTTCCAGAGGGCCCTTGACCAGATCATCCATGATGTCTGCCTGCCCAATCTGCCCGTTACCCTGGCCATTGACCGGGGCGGCCTGGTCGGAGACGATGGGCCGACCCACCACGGGGTATTTGACTTTTCCTTCCTGCGCTTCATCCCCAATCTGGTGATCATGGCCCCCAAAGATGAGAATGAACTGCGGCACATGCTCCACACGGCCATTCTCCATCCTGGCCCCGCGGCAGTCCGTTATCCGAGGGGAAACGGGGAAGGCGTTTCCCTGGACGAAGTGCTGCAACGCCTCCCTCTCGGGAGAGGCGAGCTGCTGCGGGAAGGCGAGGATATTCTTTTGCTTCCCGTCGGCAACAGGGTTGCGGCTGCCCTGGAGGCGGCAGCCGGCCTGGAAAAACTCGGGATGGAGGCGGCGGTGATCAACCCGCGTTTTATAAGGCCTCTGGATGAAGAACTGATCTGCGAATGGGCCAGGCGGACCGGCAAGGTAATAACCATTGAGGATAACGTGAAAAAAGGCGGCTTTGGCAGCGCGGTGCTCGAACTGTTTGCCAAAAAAAATCTCTGGGGTGTGCAGACGAAAATACTTGGCTTGCCGGATAAATTCATGGAACACGGTACCCAGGCTCAACTTCGCCATAAGGGGAATATCGATGTCCCGGCAATTATCGTCGAGGCCCTTGCTTTGTGCGGGCAGCACCGCTAGCAGCTCCGAGGAGCAGCTGAAAATTCGTAAGCGTTCAGCAGCACCACATCTGCTTTGTCATCGGCCTGCTCATGTGCAATAGCACACTTCGCAGGCCTCTTTGTCGGACACTTCTGCCGACGACTGACACGCGCATCTGCGGCACTGCTGAACGCTTACATTCCTGAGTTTATCTTAAATTTTGGTATCCCTGGTGAACGATTACGAAAATTCGCTTAACTCTGACTAACCTCTCTGTCTTCTCCTACCCTTTCCAGTTGCGGACAAAATCAAACAGGGTGCGCACCGCTATTCCGGACGGCCCTTTGGAGATATAGGACTTCTCGGTAAAATCCCAGGCGGTGCCGGCAATATCCAGATGGGCCCAGGGGGTTTTCCCGACAAATTCCTTGAGAAAGGCGGCCGCGGTAATGGCGCCGCCGTCTTTTTTCCCGACATTCTTGAGATCGGCGATCTCGGACTTGAGCTGTTTGCTATACTCCTGGTCCAGAGGCAGCCGCCACAGCGGTTCGCCACTGCGTTCCCCGGCAGCGAGCAGCCGGGCGCACAACTCATCATCATTGGCCAACAGGCCGGTGCGGTGATGGCCAAGGCCTATTATGACGGCGCCGGTCAGAGTGGCAACATCAATCACCATGTCCGGCTTGTATTTTTTGATGCCGTAGGCCAGGGCATCAGCCAGAATAAGACGGCCCTCGGCATCGGTGTTAACCACCTCCACGGTTTTGCCGCCATACTGGGTGATTACATCCCCAGGCTTCAGTGCGGCCGGGCCGGGCAGATTCTCGGTGGCCGGCACAATCGCCACCAGATTCAAGCCTTTGAGCTTCGCCTGGGCAACCGCCTGCATGGCGCAAAGGACCGCCGCCCCTCCGCACATATCGTACTTCATCTCTTCCATCCCGGCGCTGGGTTTAAGCGAAATCCCGCCGGAATCAAAGGTAAGTCCCTTGCCGACCAGCAGCAGGGTAGGCGCGCTTGGCTTTACTGCATACTCGAGAATGATCATTTCCGGCGGCTGAGCCGTGCCCTGATTGACGCCGATAATCCCGCCCATCCCCAGTTTCTGCATCCGGGCCTGATCCAGAACCGTACATCTCATCCCGTGGGCGGCGGCCAACTGCCTGCCGTATTCGGAAAAATGGGCCGGCGTCCAGTGGCTGGCCGGCTCGTTGGCCATGTCGCGGGCCAGGCAGGCGGCCTGGGCAGCGATTTCCCCCAGCTTGAGCGCCTTGCCTACCCCCCTGCTGTCCGCGGCATACAGCGCAGCCTGCTGCAGCATCTCCCCCGAGGCCTCCGGGTCTTTCCTGCTTTTGTATCTCCTGAACCGATAGGCGCCCAGCACCAGACCTTCCGACAACCCCTCAACCATCTCCGCCATATCACAGACAAGGTCCGGCAAAACAAGCAACAGCTCCTGGGCCTTGCTTTTCATGGCCAGGGAGGAGATGCTTCCGCCCGCCTTGCGAAACAACTCCTTGCTCAGCTCTTCTTGCCCCAGGCCGACAACCATTATCCGCTTGGCGTCCGGAAGGCCAGATTTCCCTTTTTCCGGATAAAAAAGCAGGTGCTCCCCCTCTTTCCCGGAAAAATCCCCAAGCGCATGCACCCGCCGAATAATCTCATCGACCGCCCCACAGGCACAGCGGGGAGAACCCTTGCCTGGCTGACGTACCAGATAGACAAGAAGGTCGCCGGCATAAATCTTGGGTCCAACCTTACTGAACTGCAACATTGTATTTTAGTCCTCGCAACTATCCAGCTCGAGGCCGGGAATAAGAATAACCACCAAACTAGGAAGCGTCAAAATCACAACAACAATTATTGTCTTGGCCATTGCCTTTCGACACGATGCCTGGTAGCAGATCATAAAACAGCGCGGAAAAGAATTCTATAATACGGAGAAATCTTTCCGCAACGATAATTACATGAAAAAATCTAATAATTGCGTTAGATTCCAAGCTGATATTGTTCCCAGAGCTCCATTTTTATAGTCAAAAACCACAGGAGACCCCCAATTGATCGTGCTATTATGTCTGTCCGTTGGCCTTGCCATCGTAATCTCCGCGCTCTGCAGCCTCAGCGAAGCCTCATTCTACTCCTTACCGATGAGCCACATTGAAATCATCAGCCAGAAGCATAAGCGAATCGGTCGGATCCTCCTGGAGATGAAAAAGGATATCCACCGACCGATCACCGCTGTCCTCACCCTGAACACCATTGCCAACACGGCTGGCGCCACAATCTCAGGGGCTGCGGCCATAGCGGGGTTTGGCGCCGACAGCATGGTCTGGTTTTCGATACTCTTC
>Ga0209211_10013156_pt1 | contig 10297 bp, 11 predicted proteins | sample RifGroA2_FD_183992 | JGI IMG/M metagenome (GOLD analysis project Ga0209211, IMG submission 183992) | Groundwater microbial communities from Rifle, Colorado, USA - Groundwater A2 (SPAdes) (version 2) | ecosystem: Environmental > Aquatic > Deep subsurface > Groundwater | place: Rifle, Colorado...
CGGGCGTCCCACGCTCGAGCACAACATGGAGACGCTGCACTGGGTGCGCGACTTGATCGAGCAGGGTCCGCAGTGGTTCGCGAAGCACGGCCGCCACGGCCGCACCGGCCTTCACGGCACGACGCAGGCGCAGCGCCTTGGGCTCGCCACTTGCAGCGCCCTCGCCAACGTCAAGCAACGCCGCGGCCGGCCTGCCGCGCACACGGGCCAGGTCCACCGGGCCGAGCTGCCGCTGGATCGCGGCCGCCGCCGTGCCGCGCGCGTAGTCCGCGGCATAGACCTCGCCTTGCGCCAGCGCCGTCACCGAAAACCAGACAGTGACCGGCGTGGACCGGCCATCGGCGAAGCTCACCCGCACCGGCACGCCGACGCGCGGCCGTAGCCAGGCGCCCTGCATTTCGCCAGCCTTGATCTCGACCGCGCCAGCGGCCGGCAGGGTCAAATCGCCGACATGCCCCACCAACGCAAACGTGGCCGCGATCTTGTCGCTGCTCGCCTTGGCTTCCAGCACCGCCTGCGCAGCCGCGACGATCTGACTCGCGGGCACGACCTGGCGTTCGGCCGCCCTTACGGGCAGGCCAAGCGCAATCAACAGGACGATGGCGAGGAAGCGGATCATCACTCAGCGGCGCAGGTTGTTGATGGTTTCGAGAATCTGATCGGCCGCCTGCAACACGCGTGCATTCAACTGATAAGCGCGCTGCGCCATCACCAGGTTGGTCATCTCATCGACCAGGTCGACGTTGGCCATTTCCAGGAAGCCCTGCCGCAGCTTGCCGAAGCCGGTATCGCCGGGCTTGCCGAAGCTGGCTGCGCCCGACGCGTCGGTCGGGGCGAAGGTGTTCTGTCCGATCGCGGCGAGCGCATCCGACGACGGGAACGAAGCGAGTTCCAGCGTGCCGATCTCGGAGCGCTCGGTGTCGTCACCGAGCCGCGCGGTGATTTCGCCGGTGGCGGAAATCTGCAGGTCCTGCGCATCCGGCGGAATCTGCACGCCCTGGGCCAGGCGCATGCCGTTGACCGAGGTCAGATAGCCTTCGCCGTTGATGCGGAACTGGCCGGCGCGCGTGTAAAGCTTTTCGCCGATATCATTTTCCAGTTCGAAAAATCCGGCGCCTTCGATGGCGATGTCGGTCGGATTTTGCGTGGTCTTCATCTCGCCTTCGCTGAAGATCGCCATGGTCGACATGATCTGGGTGCCGCCGCCATTGAACTGCGGATTTCCCGCCGCCTGGGCTTCGCCCGGCACGCCGGTCATCTCGGCAAAATTCACCCGGCTCTTCTTGAAGCCCGGCGTCTGCATGTTGGCGACGTTATTGGAAATCACGTCGATCTGTTCCTGCTGACTGCGCAGGCCGGTGGCGGAAATGTAAAGTGCGTCGATCATCTCTTAGTGCTCCAATCAATTTTCGCCGAGGCGGTTGATGCCGGTGTCCATGGCTTTGTCATAGATGGAAATGGCGCGCTGCACCGATTCCACGTGTCTGGTCAGTTCCATCAGCCGGATCGATTCGTCGGCGACGTTGACGTTGGTGTGCTCGCTCGCGCCTTGCTGCACCTTGCCCTTCCATTCGCCAAGCGCGCCGTCGTAGCGGAAGCCGCCGTCGACCGGAACCAGCTTCGCCGGCTCGGCAACATTCACCAGCTTCAGCTGGCCGAGCGATTGCTCGCCGGCCCAGATCTGGCCCTTGTCGTCGATGCGCACGGCTTCTTTTTCCAGGGTCAGCTCACCGGATACGCCGAGTACGCGGTCGCCATTGGCGTTGACCACGCGTCCCTCGGTGTCGAGGCGGAAGTTGCCGGCGCGCACCAGCAGGGTTTCCTCGCCACGCAGGATGGAGAAGAAGCCTTCACCGCGCAAGGCCAGGTCCAGCGCGCGGCCGGTCTGCGACAGCGCGCCATCGCGCTGGTCGATGGAAACCATCGAGCCATCGCCGCCCACTTGCGACTGAAAGCTCGGCACCGAACGCTCGGCGCGGAAGCCGGTCGTGTTGCTGTTGGCGATGTTGTGGCTGATCGCGTTGAGCGTCGCGATATCGGCGCTCAGGGATTTGCTGATGGCTTGGATGGTGTCGGACATAAGGAACTCAGTTGACCGTGGCCATGGACACGGCGGCGAAAGATCGGACGGTGGCGGAGGACGGCACTTCGTTGAGGCCGACCACTGAGACGTAGGGCAAGGAACGCATCATCAGGCTGCGCAGCGGCCGGCGGATCGGCGACGGGCACAGCAACACCGGCTGCAGGCTCTTGCCCATCATGGCTTCGGACTGGCGTGCCATGTTCTTCATGAACGCATCCATCTGCGCCATGTCGCCGAACACCGCACCCTTGGTTTCGCCGCCGCGCAAGTTGCCGAGCAAGGTGCGCTCGACATCCGGCGACAGCGTCATCACGTGCATCTCGCCCTTGGCGTCGCTCAGCTTCTGGCAAATCGTGTAACCCAGCCGCTCGCGCACGCGCTCGGCCAGATCCTCGGGCGCCTTGGTCGCCTTGCCGGCGTCTACCAGGACTTCCAGCACCGATTCCATGTTGCGCACGCTGACCTGCTCGCGCAGCAACAGCTGGATGACCTTCTGGATCTCCGAGTACGACAGCACGTTCGGCACCAGCTCGTCGATCAGCGAGGCATGCTGGTCGCGGATGCGATTGACCAGGCGCTCGGTCTCGGCGCGCGTCAGCAGGTCGGGCGCATAGCGTTTGACGATTTCGCTGAAGTGGGTCATCAGCACCGTGTCCGGATCGACCAGCGTGTAGCCGGCGCCGCGGGCGAACTGGCGCTGGTCGCGGTTGATCCACTGCGCCGGCAGGCCATAGGCCGGATCCTGCGTTTCCACGCCATCCAGCTTCGGCCGCTGGCCGCCCGGATTGATCGCCAGGATGCGATCGGTCTGCAACTCGCCGTGGCCGACGCGATTGCCCTGCACCAGGATTTCATAGGTGCCTTCGCGCAATTCGGGCTTCGGACCCAGGTGCACCTTCGGCAGGATGAAGCCGAAGTCCTGCGCAAACTGCTTGCGCAACGTCGCGACCCGCTCGCTAAAATCGGAACCCGATGCCAGCAACGCCGTCGCCAGCGACGGACTCAAACTCACTTCGATCGGCTCGATGCGCATCAGCTGCTGCAATTCGTCACCGGGCTTGCCGGGCGCCGCCGCGGCCGTCTCTTCCTCTTCCACGGCCTCGTTCTTCTTGCGGCTGGCGACCACGGCCATCACCACCACGCCGATCAGCACCAGCAACACCGGGATCACCGGGAAACCAGGCAGCAGCATCAGGATCAGCAGCGCCATGGCCACCACCATCAGCGCGCGCGGATCGGAGAACACCTGCCGCGGAATTTCCTTGCCCAGCTGCGCATCGGCGGCAGCGCGGGTGATGATGATACCGGTCGCAACCGCGATCACCAGCGACGGGATCTGGGTGACGATGCCGTCGCCAATCGTCAGCAAGGTAAAACGCGCGACCGCTTCCTGCCACGCCATGCCCAACTGCGCGATGCCCACCGCCAGGCCGGCGGTGATATTGATCAGGATGATGATGATGCCGGCGATGGCATCGCCCTTGACGAACTTGGTGGCGCCGTCCATCGCGCCGTAGAAGCTCGCTTCCTTCTCGATCTGCGCACGGCGGCGGCGCGCCTCGTGCTCGTCGATCAAGCCCATGTTCATGTCGGCGTCGATCGACATCTGCTTGCCGGGCATGCTGTCGAGGGTAAAGCGCGCGGCCACTTCGGCGACGCGCTGCGCGCCGTTGGTGACCACCACGTACTGCACGACAACCAGGATGAAAAACACCACCAGGCCGACGATGTAATTGCCGCCGACCATGAACGTGCCGATCGCGTTGATCACCCGGCCGGCGTCGCCGCCTTCCAGGATCAGGCGGGTCGCCGACACGTTCAGCGCCAGGCGGAACAGCGTCGCCAGCAGCAGGATGGTCGGGAAGGTCGAGAACTTCAGCGGCGTTTCGGTGAAGAAGGTCGCCAGCAGGATCAACAAGGCCAGGGTGATGTTGATCACCAGCAGGAAATCGAGGAACGGCGACGGGATCGGTGTGAACAGCACCATCAGGATGCCGATCATCAGCGCGACCAGCACCAGGTCGCGCTTGCCCGACCACAGTTGGACCATCAGTTCTCTCATGCCGGCACCAATGCGCGTTTGCGGCTGAACAGCCAGCGGTAGACGGGCGCCAATCTGGCGTACAGAAGTTCAGGCACCGGCTTGTCGATGTCGACCTCGCGATACAAGGCACGCGCCAGCGCGGGCGAGCGCAAAATGGGCACGCCATGACGAGCGGCGACTTCACGGATGCGCCGGCTCATGAAGCCGGCGCCCTTGGTCAGCACGATCGGCGCGCGCATCGTCGCGGGGCGATATTGCAGGGCCACGGCGTAATGCGTCGGGTTGGTAAGGATCACATCTGCTTCTGCCGCTTTCGGAACGGAGCGCGCCTTGCGTAATAGGTCGCGAATCAATTGCTTCTGCTTGCCCTTCACATCCGGATCGCCGTCGCGCTTCTTGACCTCGTCGCGCAGTTCACGGCGGCTGGTGCGCATCTTTTTCATGAACTCGCGGCGGGTCATGATCATGTCCAGCACCGAGAGCACGGCCAGGATCAGCAGCACGTACAACGACACCTTGATGAAGGCTTTCAGCGCCAATGACGGCAGCAGCGCCGGCGCCGTGGCCGCCACGCTTTCAACCAATTCGCGCATCTGCCCGAAGATGAAATAGCCAAGCGCGGCCAGCAGCAGCATCTTCAGCACCATCTTGCCCAGCTCCCACACCGTGCGCATGGAGAACAGGCGCTTCACGGTTTGCGCAGGATTGAGCCGCTTGAAATCCGGGCTGATCGGATGCGATGAAAACACCGGGCCGGTCTGCACGACATTGGCCAGCACCGCGACCACGATCAATGCCAAGGCCAACGGCGTCAGCGCCTGCCAGAGCGGAAAATAGGTTTCGCGCAGCCAGGCCACCAGGCCTGGCCCGAGCACCGGGTTGCTGCCGGCCATCGACAAGGTGCTGCGCGTGGCCTGCGCCAGCGTCAGCATCACCCAGCCCGCCGTCATCGCCATGGTCGCCGCGAACGCGATCATCACCATGGTGCCGACGGCGTCGGCGCTCTTGGCCACTTCACCGCGCTTGCGCGCCTCGTCGAGGCGGTAGCCGGTTGGGTCTTCGGTTTTGTCCTGGTCTTCGCTGGCCATCTCAGGTTCCGAAAACCGCGGGCAGGCGCGAGAACGCATCCTGGTACAGACGGCCGATCAGCGTCGGTGCGAAGGCCAGCGTCATCGCCAGCAGCAACAGGGCAATCGCGATTTTCAGCGGCAGCGCCAGGAAGTAGACGTTGGCTTGCGGCATCGAGCGCGTGGCGTACGCCACGCCGATGTCGACGGCAAACAAGCCGAGGATGACCGGCGCCACCACCGCCACGCCGAGCAGGAAACTGGTGCCGATCATGCCCATGAACGCATCCATGTCCAGGTGCAGGGCCATCATGCCGAGCGGCATCACGCGCACGCTGGCCGTCAATGCCTGGAACAACAACAGGTGCAGGTCGAGCGTGAAAAACAAGACCGTCGCCGCCAGCAGCAGAATGGTGCCGAACATGGATTCCGGCTCATGCTGGCCACTGGGATTGAACAGTGAGGCGGCGCTCAGGCCAGCCTGCGTGTCGGCCAGGCGTGCCGACATGCCGATCGCCGCATTCGGCAGCAGGATCGCCAGGCCGAAGGTCAAGCCGATCAGCAGTTCGCTGCCGCAGGCCAGCATCAGGCCGACCGGGTTTTGCCAGTACGGCTGTGCCGCCATCGTCGGCGAGGCAAGCACAGTCAGCCACGACAGCGACAGCAGCAAGGTGATGCGCACCACGCCGGGCGCCCAGCTCAGCGGCGACAGCGCGGGAATGGCGAGCACGGGCAGATAACGCAAGGATGCGAACGCGAACATGGCCACCAGCAGTTCGAGATCGTTCATGGCGTCAGAGCGTCGCCGCGAATTCGAACATGTGCTGCGCCAGTTCCACCATCACCGAGATCATCCAGCTGCCGAGCATCAGGCAGACCAGACCCACGGCGATGAGCTTGGGCACGAAAGTCAGCGTCATTTCCTGGATCTGCGTGACCACTTGCAGGATCGATATCAGCAAGCCGACCACCAGCGTCGCCACCAGAAATGGCGCCGATACTTTGACTGCAGCAAACAGCGTCTCAGCCAGGAGGCGCATGGCCGTATCCGCATCCATGGACTTAGCCGGCCTTGCTGGTAAAGCGCGAGCGAAGATTGGTGGCGAATTCGCGGATGCTGGTTGTCATCGGCATGGGCGAGTTCGCCATCAGGCCGGCGAGCAACTTGTCGGCCTCGGCGGTGTGCCCGCTATCGGACAGCAGCAGGGTCCTGGCATACAGCGCCGTCGCGCATTCCGGGTTCAGGCGCAGCGCGCGCTTGATTGCCTGGTCGGCTTCTTCGGTGCGGCCCTTCAACGCGTGGATCAATGCCAGGCCGCCGTGCGAGTCGGCGAAATTACGATCCAGGTCAAAGGCTTGCTGATAGCTGGCTTCAGCCGCATCGATGTCGGCAAGCAACAGATCGGTCCAGGCCAACGCATGCCAGGTACCGATGTGATCGGGCATGGCGACGACGGCGTGCGCGAGTTGCTTGCGCGCCGCCGGCAGATCGTTGCGCAGCATTTTCAGCTGGCCGTAGCCGGACAAGGCGCGTCCGGAATTGGGATGGCGGCCGAGCGCACGCTGGTGGTAAGCCTCGGCGCGGTCCAGGTCCTGCTTCCACAAAGCGACGGTGCCGGCGACCAGCAAGGCTTCGTGCTGATCGGGATACAGCGCCAGGCAAGCTTCGGCGGTAGCGTAGGCTTCGTCGGTCTCGCCGGAATCGAGCAAGGCCAGCGCACGCAGGCCGCGCGCCGTCGAATGATCCGGCGCCAAGGCCAGCGCTTCGTCGAGCGCGGCATGCGCACGCGGGTAGTCCGCGTCCATCAAGGCGACGCGGGCGCGAACGATGGCGAGTTCGGCATTGCTGCCGAAGCGTGCCACGGCTTCGTCGATCGACTTCGCCGCGTCGGCAGTCTGGCGCAGGCACAGTTGGCAGAAGGCCAGATCGTGCCAGAGCGCGACATTTTCCTGGCCGTCGGCGATCAGGCCGCGCAGGGTGTCGGCCGCGGCCGCGTAACGCCCCATGATCAGCGCGCAACGGGCCTGCCGAAAACGAACGCCGGGGGCCGACTGCGCCTCCGCCGGCAAGTTCGCGATCAGTTCGTCGGCTTCGGCATGGCTGCCGGCGGCAAAAAGGGCATCAACCGCATCACAGGCCAGCAGCGCATTACCTGGATCAGCACTTAGGTACGCGCGCAGCTGAGCCGCACGCTCGATCAAACCGGTCATCGACGAATCCCCAAAAACACGAGCAAAAATCCACGGCCGGCTAAACTTTCCCCCCAAGCCGTGGATAGAATGATTACAAGTGAGGTCGAACGGGAGAAATCGTCTGTACCGGCCACTGACCGGGGTTCCCTGACGCGTAGCATTCGCGCTTTCCAACCAGCCCGCGCGGGCTACCTATCGTTCAATCGGGGCGGAGTTTAGGGGTGAGTTGTGATACAGGTCAAACCAATTTCGCGACGTGGTCGAGCCTTTGCATAGCAATCAACGCTTTAGCTCGGAAAGCAATTGTAGAAACTGAGCTTCATGCTGGGCATGACCTTCCAGGTTCTGCGTGATCGATTCCAGCATCGGCTGCCATTCAGGATGCTCGCGCAAAGCGGGCCCGAATTCCCACAGCAAGATGGCCCGCACCACCTGCGGACGCACCGCGCGCACCGCCGCCGGATCGCCGATGGCAACCGGCTTGACGATTTCCGCCAGCTGCTTGCGCAATACCTTGACGTCACGCGGCGCCGCCTCGGGCGTGGCCGCGGATTCCGCGCGTTTCGATGGCTTCTGCCCTGCCCGCTCGTTGCGCTGGCTCATCTCGGCGCGCAGCGCCGCAATGATCCCCGCCGCCGAACTGAGCTTGTCGATCGCCATTGGCGCGCTTAGCTACCGGACTTGCCGTAGTTCGACAGGTACATCGGCGCGGCCGAAGCCGGCGTACCGACCGGCGCCGGCGTCGCATCGCCACCGCCCAGCGCCAGCAGGTTGTCCAGCACCCGTTGCATGTCCGCAGCCAGCGCCGGGATGTCCTGCTCGCAGGCCAGGCCCGTCTGCAGCTGGCGGATGGCTTCACCGATATCTTCATTGGCCGCCGCGATCAGCCCCTTGGCATACCCCGACAAGGCCTGCCCCGCCGGCAAATCCGCCAACGGCGCCAGCACGGCCTTGGCCGAAGCGGCATCGCTCTTGGTCAGGTGGATCTGGCCGAGTTGGAACCGGGCCATCGGGAAGTCCGGGGCCAGCTCCACGGTCTTGCGGAAGCCGTCCTCGGCGCGGTCCATCATGCCCAGCTGGGCATGTTCCGCCGCCAGCAGGTAGGTGCCGAAGACATGGCGCGCATCGCGCTCCAGCAGCGTCTTGAGCATGGAGACGGCGTCGGCGTGACGGTCCTGATTGATGGCGTCGAGCGCGATCCGCAGCAGCTCGTCGTTGTCCAGCTTGTCGTAAGTCATTGTATTTCCGAGAGAGAGTGGGTCGGCCGGAGGTGCTCCGGCCGACGCTTTGGGTAGTTGGCCCTGGATGGGCGAGCTTCAAGGAGAGATTCCCTGGCAGGGGGCGAGAGTTTAGCAAGGGAGGTGTGGCGGAGCGAATCGGAGGGGTCGGTCCCAATTGGGTCTGTTTGCATAATTTCGCGTAACGTGCGCGAGTTTCCATTCGCAACGGGCTAGAGCTTCTGCACATCCGTCGGTAGCAACTGCGCGGTATGCATCACTGTCACCACATCGATCTGAGTAGGCAAGACGCGATAAACGATGCGGTAGTGACCTTCAATCAACTCGCGCACATCATCGCGGGCGTAATCGGCTACGCGACGGCCCGAGTGGGGGAACACTTTGATTTGCATCGAACGGCGCACGATCGCATGCACGATGCGCAATGCCGCGTCCGGGTTATCTTTGGCGATGTAGGCTTGGATCGCATCCAGGCGCGCCAGAGCGCGCCTCGTCCAATGCACCTTCACTCATGCAACCCGTAGCGCCGCATGACCTCTTCCACCGGCACGGTGCGTCCCGCCTCGCTGTCGGCCAGGCCGGCTTCGATTTCGCGCCGGAATACCAAGTGATACAGCGCTTCGTCCGTGGTCGCCGTTTCCGGCAGCTCATCGGCCAGCGCATGCAGATACTGTTTGAGCGATTGCGGGTTGGCGGCGGCCATGGCGGCGGTCTCGGTCGGGATTAGCTGGATTCTACCCGACTTGTGTGGCCAAGCATTAATGGCCGCTAGCCCGGCCAACAGACGACAAATCCAATTCCAGCTAGGGAACGAGCCCTTTGGCGTGATCGCCGAGTGCTGCCTGTTGCCTTCCCCGCTAAACATTGGCCGCGCCGCGGGGAAAGACAGGGCCCCTCCCCGATTTTCTCTGATGCTCGCCCTCGTACTGGCTCTACTCTGCCTTTGGCTCTTTCGGTTCGGCTTCGGGCGGCGCCGGCCATATCGGCGAGCGCGGTCCCGCCCCATGCCGGTCCAAGCCGCGCCAACGAACTTTCCAGCGCGCAAACCGGACTGGGTCGGTCCCGCGGTGCTCGACTTGCGCGAGCAAACGGGCCTGTCGCATCGCAAGCTGGCTGACACCTTCAACCGCCTGTACTTCGCCCGCACCGGCGTCTCGGTGGGACGCACCTGGGTCCGCAATTTGCTCGCCCAGCAAGCCTATCGTGCCCTGCATACGCAACAACAGTTCAAGCACCGCGTGCCACCGGCGTTGGCGAACAATGTCGAATGGGGTCTCGATACCACGACGCTGCGCGATGCCGGGTCGCAAGCGCACATCGTGTTCGGCCTGGTCGATCACGGCTCGCGCCTAAACCTCATGCTGCGCGCCCTGCCGCGCTTCAACACCTGGACACTGCTCGGCGCCGTGTTTCTTGCCATTGGAAATCATGGCAAGCCAGCGGCGATTCGGCTCGACAATCATCCGGTGCATCATGCCAAGCGCCTCAAAACCGTGATGCGCTGGCTGGGCATCCGCCTGCGCTTCAGCCAACCGGCCTCGCCGTGTAAGCGTCCGGCCGAGACACGTTCCAGTCAACCCACGGCATGCCGCACTCTCGCGCAGGATTTCCAAGGAGCGAGACGATGGGTGTGCACAGTGCGAGCAAGGCGGCGTTGTGGTCGACGCGTATG
>Ga0209211_10013158_pt1 | contig 10297 bp, 10 predicted proteins | sample RifGroA2_FD_183992 | JGI IMG/M metagenome (GOLD analysis project Ga0209211, IMG submission 183992) | Groundwater microbial communities from Rifle, Colorado, USA - Groundwater A2 (SPAdes) (version 2) | ecosystem: Environmental > Aquatic > Deep subsurface > Groundwater | place: Rifle, Colorado...
CACCCGGGTGCGTGAAGGGACGGCAATCTGAATCAAGCATACCTGCCGGTGAAACTCAGGGTATTTCTCCAAAAAGCGCTCATAGGCCAAAAGCCTCTCAAGAATCCCCTTGGTGTAATCGAGCCGGTCCACGCCTAGGAGCACATGCTTGATCCCCATCTCTTCCCGGATCTGACGGGCCTTTTCTTTTACCGAAGCGCTGCAAGCCAAGTCATCCCACTTGCGGAAATCGATGCCCACGGGGAAAGCGTTCACTTTAATGATGCGGCCATCGTATTGGATCGAACCGCTCTCCCGATCTACCGGGATCTTCAACACGTCCTCAACGCACTGGAGGAAATGCTCGGCGTGGAGGGGAAGATGAAAACCAATTAGGTCGCTTCCCAAGATCCCGCGCAGGATCTCTTCACGCCAGGGAAGGATCCGAAAGACAGGAGAGGCAGGAAAAGGAATGTGCCAAAAAAAACCGATGGGAAAATCGGGATGATCCCTACGCAAGAGGCCGGGCAGAAGGGTCAAGTGGAAGTCATGAATCCAAACAGGTTCTCGATTGCTGGATCTCTCTCCGTAGACCTTCGCAAACTTCTGGTTGACCGCCTGATAACCATTCCAGTATTCGGTCTCAAAATGGCACCGGTCCAAGAAATAGTGCGAGAGCGGCCAGACAATCCGATTGGAAAACCCGTAATAATAGTGCTGGACCTCTTCTTCCGTGAGGCGCACCAGGCGAAGAGAATATCTAGGATTTTCTATGGGGATTCCGACCGAATCCGGCGTCTCCCCCTTTTCTCCCCAGGCGATCCAGGCGCCTCCAGACTGGCGCATCACTTCATCTAAAACAGAAACCAACCCCCCGGCATTTTTTTCACAAACCACCTGTCCGAACTTTCGCTTCAGCTGGTACGGGGCGCGGTTCGAGATAACCGTAATAGGCTGCATACGTGCCTTATTTTTGGCAGCTTTTGTTCGGCGGTGCTCCTTTCCCTTCTCCGCTCACCGGTACATCAGTTCCCTAACCCGTCTTGGAGACGTGAGCGCCGATATCAACACGATCCCCAGGAATTCCTTAAGAAAGATAACGGCGAAATCGTGGAGGAGATTCTCGCCATAAGCCAACCTAAAAGAGCGAATCAACGCGAAGACCACGGCCAAGACAAAAACCGCGTGCCAATCAGGCTTTAACGGTTGCGGGCATCCCTTTCTGAGCGCGGTAATAAAGGCGACAATCATGTAGGTTACGCCGTAGGTCATAGCCCCCACAACGACCATCCACCAAGAATGGAGCATCAGCTCTCTGACGTAAATGATCGACCGTCCTTCGCCTTTTTCCCATACCCCTAACCCATAAAGCATGGCGAGAGCAACCCCAATAATCCCTAAGAGAGAGAAATAGAGCCAGCGCAATTCCCGGGGTGAGAATCTATTTTGGTTGTGAGAGATCATGGTCTAAAAAATCACACCTTCAGCCACTGGCTGACAAGGCCAGGCGGAAACGGAACATGCATCTCCAAAAACTAGACCTGAGGCATCCTGCCCCTTCACGGGATTGGGATAAGGGGTCTGTGGACTCAATCAAAAGATACTTTGCCATGACTGCGCCTCCCTTTTGTCTTTTTTGCGATCCATTTGACCCATGCTCACGGCCCCTTCGTTGGTTAGGCGTTCATCACGCGGTTCAGGGTCCTTCAGCGGCGGACGCTAGGGCTCCGTCCCTCTGCTTTGGGCGGTGGGCATGCCTGAAATAGAAGGAGTCGCCTTCTTCAAGTACCGGTAGTAGTCACTATCTGTAGTAAGAACCAAGACCGCATTTTGGTTTTTCCCTTCCTTGAGACTCTCAAGGGTCCGAGAGAATGCGTAAAATTCCTTGTCCCGGCCGTAAGCGTCGCCGTAAATCTTGGTCGCTGTGGCGTCCCCTTTGCCGCGAATTTCCTGCACCTTCCTGTAGGCCGTCGAGCGGATCTCACGAAGCTCCTTCTCCATGTTGCCTAAAATCTCGGCGCTCCGCCCTTCCCCCTCAGATCGAAAGCGGGCCGCGATCCGCTTGCGCTCGGAGATCATACGGACGAATACCTTTTCCCTGACGCTCTCCACGTAGTTAAGACGCTTGATGCGAACATCGACCACCTCGATCCCATACTGCGGGGTGGTCTTGCGCGCCTCGGACAAAATGGCGCGGGTGAGCCCTTCCCGTCCGAGGCGGATTTCTTTCTTCAGCTCCTCCACCACTTCCTTCGAGACCTCCTCGAGGATCTCCCCTTTGGGAGTTTGCCAGGACGAACTTCGAACCAGCTCGACCAGAGGATTGGCAGAGACGAGATCCCTCACGACTGAATCGATGATGTCATCGAGCCGGGACTGAGCCCCTGCCTCCGTGGCAACGCTCTCGAGGAACTTCAACGGATCCACAATGCGCCACCGCGCGGTGGAGTCTACCCAGATAAACTCGCGCCCCGCCGTAGGGATCTGATTCGGATCGCCGTCCCAGATGAGCAGACGCTTATCGAATCGTCGAACCTCTTGGATAAACGGGACTTTGAAGTAAAGACCCGCCTCGGTCACGGGGGCCCCCACGGGCCGGCCGAATTGCAGGATGATGGCCTGTTGTCCCTCCTCCACGACATAGAAGGTTCCGGAAACCGATAGAAGCGCTACCGCCAATAAGATAACTAAACCATACGTCATCTGCGTCTTCATGGCTTGGGTTCCTCCTTGAGATCCTTGAGTGGCGGGGGGCTTTTCGCCGAATCTATGGAAAGCCATGGAATCAATGCCCGCTGCGCACTATCCACGATATAGACTCCCTTCGCCTTGGCCAGCACTTCGCTCATAGCCTCCAGGTAAAGGCGTCGTCGAGTCACTTCGGGCACACGCTGGTATTCCGCCAGTACAGAGGAGAATCGCGCAGCTTCCCCTCGAGCCTGGTTAATGCGCTCGGTGGCGTAACCTTCAGCCTCCGCGATCGCCTGTTTCGCCTCTCCGCTGGCTTTAGGAATCAACTTATTCGCCTGCTCCTGCGCTTGATTCACCGTACGCTCCAGATCCTGCCGCGCTTCGTTAACCTCGTTGAATGCTGGCTTGACCTTATCCGGAGGAGTGACGTCCTGAAGTTCTACCGTGACGAGTCGAATTCCGGTTTCGTAGTCCGACAGTATTTTCTGCATTTCCTCCTTTACCTCGCTGGAGACGGCGACACGTCCCACGGTCAACACATCGCTCCCCAACCGATTCCCGACCACGCGGCGCATAACGGCCTCGGCAATGTCCCGAAAAGTGTCGCGTTGTTCACGGACCTTGAAAAGAAACCGGACTGGGTCCTCCACGCGGTACTGAACAATCCACTGCACATCGATGACGTTGAGGTCTCCGGTGAGCATGAGGGACTCGTTAGAAAAATCACCGCGCTCATATTTCGTCTGACGGCCCGCCGCTGTCGTCCGAAATCCAAATTCCTCTTTCAGAACTCGCGCCGTAGGCACGAGTTTGACCGTTTCAACAAAGGGAATTTTAAAAAAGTGAAGTCCGGGCGTGGCCGTTCGTAGGACTCGACCAAAACGTTGAATCACTGCCGTCTCCTCCGGCTGCACCGTGTACCAGCTTGACCAGAGAAAGACGAGAATCACCAAGGCAGCAAAGATCGGACCTATTCGGCCGGGGCTAAACCCGCGTAGCTGTCGTTGAGCCTGCTGAAGGATGTCTCTCAGTTCCTCGGGCCATTGTCCGTTGGGCATGCATACACCTCCTCTAATTTCTATTTTGCTCCTTTAGTCCCATTTAATCTCAGCTTGAAGATCTCGTTCGAATCGCGCCGCTCGACGTCTGACCGCGCAGGGATTCAATGGAAAGAGCCAATCTTTTCTTGCCGCGCTTAACCATGACTCCTTTCCTCCTTATCTTAGACCTATTCAGATTACCTCACGCGTCTTATTCCTCCTCCTTTGCCTTCCTGAGCTTTTGTGCGGCGCGAGTTGGTTCTCCAATTCGGCAATAGTAAGCGCCTGAGTGTTTGGAGTCAAACTGGCGACGATCTCCTTCACGATAGCGCTTTGATTCATGTCACCCCGATCAGCCACAATAATGATCTGCATCGATCCATTTATGTCCCTAAGATTGAAGACCGTTTCAGCCAGGTCCATTGTCTTGCCAGTTGAGACAACCACTGCTGCATCAAAGAGCTCTCGTTGAGCCCGGGATACCGCGGCTTGACCATCGCCAACCTTGACAACCCAACGTCCCGCAACGAGAAGGCATTTTTCCACTTCATCACACGCTTCTGAAGAGACAAGCATGACTCTTTCCCATCTCATAAGTGACGCTGCGGTCCCAGGTGGTATAGACCTTATTTCTCCGACTGCTGTTCTAACCGCTCGTTTCAGCTGTTAGCGACAAGTTGTGAGTGATTTGGGCGAGCGCTCTTGCGCGCCTTGGCTTTGCGGCGTCTTGCTTGTTGTTTTTGCTTCCAACACATCAATCCCTTACGCAGATAATCGGCATCAACTCCCAACAACCCGCAGATATTCTCGAAGGAAAAAAAACAATCGCTGTCTCGCTCCAATATCCAGTCTTCAGCATCCCGAAATAGATTCTTACCCCTTGAGTCTCTGGCAAAAACATACTTCTGGAAGCAGGCGACGGCATCCTCCAAAACCGCGAGAATTAGCATCCTTTCCGGTTCCAGATCGGCCTTCCTACGAACGGTTTCAAGATACTGAGCAGAAAGAAGGACGTCCGGCAGAAAAAAAGAGGCAACTCTGGTCTCCATTCTCAGGCTTCCGCCGTAAAACATGAAAACACCTGCTTTGATCGAAAGAGCAATCGATATGCCAGGAATGCACTTTTGCTGGAATTACAGAGACTTACAATACAACGGCGGGAAATAAAGGGAGACAACCCAAATAGGCGTGTGCAGAATATTTACAATTTTATGAGGGTCGCCTGACCTAGGAGTAAAGATAATTTACACGCCTCATGAACTCGATCGTCTTGGTCTCGCCCTACTGCTTCTTTTTTGGCCTTTTGCTTTTGGTGTCCGTTTCTCTGGTCGATTCGCTCTCGGCTCTTCGCGATGTTGCTCCTCCCAGATTGCCTCCGCATTTCGCCAGTGTTCCAAATCGTGCCCGTGCGGCCGACCCTCCTCTTCCCAAATCCGATAGGCAATCAAGCCTATTTCTTCCTCACGGTCTGCCTCGCCCTTGAACCTGGTGAGAGCGCCTTCCACGCCTTGCTTTAGTTCATCCCAAGCTCTATCTATGCCCGTCTTGAGGTATTCCCACGCCTCTTCGCCCGATTCCTTTAGCTCCTGGAGTTTCTTCTGTGCAGCTTCCTGTTTGCCACGCAATGCTTCGATCTGCCGATGATACGTAACCTGGGCATCGGCCGCCAGCTTTCCCGCCACGCTCTTGAGCTGGTCAATCTTTCGATTCCACTCCTTCAGTTGCGCCTCTAATTTTTCCTGATAATCCTCTTTTAGTCCCATGGTTCTTCTCCTTTAATAACCCGTGCCTTTTGAGTTTGTTATAAAGCGCTCGTCGGCTGATCCCCAGTATCGCGGCTGCCTCTTTCTTGTTCCCGCCGGTAGAGGCGAGAGTCATCTGAATAAATTCCTTTTCCACGGCCTGCAGAGTCATGCCTAAGTGAATGGGGAGCACTTGTGAATCGCTATTCGATCCCGCCCCCTCCCTAATTCTTGCCGGAATCAGATCAGGCGTCAGCTCTTCCCCTTTCGCCATCAGGACTGCTCTCTGGATTACGTTCTTCAGCTCTCGGACATTTCCAGGCCACGGATAACGTCTGAGACACCGGTAGGTTCCCAGAGGGACGGCACGAACGTTCTTTTTGTATATGGAATCAAAGTAAGAGACGAAATGATCAGTGAGAAGAGTAACCGCTCCAGGACGGGCTCTGAGCGGAGGCAAATGGATGCGAAAGACATCAAGGCGATAATAGAGATCTTCTCTAAACCGTTTTTGTTCGACCGCCTCATCGATATTTTCGTTTGTGGCAGCGATAACGCGGACATCCACGTGGATGTCCTTTACACTCCCAACTCGACGGACGATCTTCTCCTCCAAAACTCTAAGAAGGCTCGCCTGGGTCTTATCATCCATGGTGCTGATCTCGTCGAGGAAGATCGTCCCGCCGTGGGCTTGCTCAAAAAGACCCGCTCGCGCGTCAAGGGCACCAGTGTACGCGCCCTTTTCGTGACCGAATAGTTCGCTCGCTATTAGCTCCGGGGCCATTGCCCCTGTATTTACCGGCACATAAGGCTTGTTTTTTCTCTTGCCCCTATTGTGAATGGCAGCCGCAACCAGCTCTTTTCCCGTACCCGTCTCGCCTGTCACCAAAACGGGAATGTCGCTTGAGGCAGCTTCCATGATCTGTTGAATTACGGCCCGCATGGGCAAACTGACCGCTATGATTCCTTCAAACTCTACCGGCACATAAATGTCCGGATGGAGATCGTTTTTTCTCATTGTCCTTCCCAAGAGGCCTGCTATTATAGGCAAAATTGCATTAAAGAAGCTACCCAATATTTCTTTTCGGAGAGGCTCATGGCCATTCAGTTTTTCGGTTCGCCAAAACCAACGATTGGCTGGCACGGCGGTTGACGGTTTATGGGCTTCACGTCCATATCGGAGTCGAAAGCGGGGAAAAGGCCGTCGCCATCTCCAATGCCGCCATTCGCTATCTGCCCCATTTGCTCGCGCTTTCCGCAAGCTCTCCGTACTGGGAGGGTCAGGACACGGGGATGCAGTCCTGCAGGGCAGGAGTCATGCAGTCCTATCCGATTTCGGGCTTGCCCTATTATTTTCCTAGCTGGCCGGAGTTTGAAAGATATTGCGATACTCTTTTGCAAACCGGCGCAATCATCTCTCTCAAAGACCTCTAAAAGACCTCTATTGGTTCATTCGTCCCAGTCCCGGCTATGGGACGCTGGAATTTCGTATCTGCGACGGAATACCGACCTTGTCTGAAACAATGGCTTTGGTGGCGCTTATCCAGGCCTTGGTAGTCTGGATTGATCGGGGCTTTGCCGATGGAAGCCGCTCTCAGACCATTTCCATGCGCCGCTACTGGATGGCTCCGGAGAATCTCTGGATAGCGGCTCGGGATGGCCTCGATGGGCTGATCATCGTGAGCGAAGACGGCAAGCGGCGAAAGGTTTCGGAGGACATCTTAATTCTGATGGAACATCTGAAGCCGGTCGCAAAGAAACTCAACAGTTACGAAGAACTGTTGAGCGTCCAGGACATTATCCAGCGCGGATGCAGCGCCAAGCGGCAGCGGGCTGTGTTTTCCCGGGAGCGCAGCCTTCCAGCCGTTGTAGACTCGCTCGTGAAGGAATTCGAAACCGATACGCCAACGCCTGCAGCTAATTTCTAAAGCCCGTTACCCGTCAGGCCGAATACTTTATCGGGATCGTGATGCGGAAGGTAGAGCCCTTCCCGACTTCGCTCTCCACTGCAACCCGTCCATGGAGGAGGTTGAGCAACCTCTTGGCTATACTCAGGCCCAAGCCCACGCCTCCATGACTCCTGGTAAAGGAACCCTCCGCTTGTCGAAAAGGCTCAAAGATAAAAGGTAGAAAATCTTCCGGTATCCCCACTCCCGTATCCTTGACTTCTATCTCGATCTGCTCTCCTCCCTCAACCGAAGAGACAGAGACCTCGATCGTGCCGCGATCGGTGAATTTAACCGCGTTTAAAACGATGTTGCTGAGAATTTCTTTGATCTTGATCTTGTCCGTCTTCAATCCAGGAAGCGGCGTCTTAACCTGCCAGCAAAGCGCCACCTCCTTGCCGCTGAGCCCGGTGCGAAACAGCATTTCCAATTCCTTCCAGACATCTTCGAGAGAGAACTCCTCCACGCGAACGACAACCTGACCAGCTTCGATCCGGGAGAGATCCAAGAGACTGGTAACTAGATTGAGGGCCTCTCCGGAATTACGCATCGCCGTTTTCAAGCTCTCTTTCTGACGGTTATTGAGTTCTCCCAGAAATCCCCCCAGAAGGATATCGAGATTGCCGATGATGATGTTGATCGGCGTGCGCAGCTCATGGGTCATGGTGGCGAGGAATTCCGCCTTGATCCGGCCAGCCTTCTCCAGCTTATCGTGCAGGCTCTTCACCTCATTGATCAGCCGGGCATGATCGATCATAATCGCAACCGGACCTGCGATCGCGGTCAGCATGTCCAGGTCTTTGTCGCTAAAGCTCCCTACCCTCTTGCTGACGACTTCAATGACGCCTTTAAGCTCGTCCCGGACCCGAAGCGGCACGCAGGCGATAGAACGGGTTTTAAAACCGGTTGCCTGATCCACCCGCTGGGAGAAATGGTGCTCCCGGGTAACGTCGGAGACAACCATCGGTACCCCGGTCGCGGCCACATATCCGGCGATGCCCTCCCCCTGGACAAGAGTGATATTTCTTAGCTGTTCCGCTTTTTCTCCCAGGACGATGTAAAAACTGAGGTTGCCGTCTTTGCGGTCAAGGAGCAGGAGAGAAGAACCATCCGCCCCCATCATAGCCGAAGTGAAGCGCATGGCCATAGTGATCACCTCTCGGAAGGGCATGGAACTACCCATGAGCTCGCCGAGGGTGGCGAGGATCTGAACTTCGCTTTCCCTATCTACCGGGATCGGCTCGGGCTTCATGATTCCCCCTTCCCCAGAGTCTGGGAGCGACGAGTGGCCTGCAAGACCGCCTCCATGACTGTCCCGCGCATCCCTCCCTTTTCCAGGGCGTAAAGTCCCGCGATCGTAGTCCCACCTGGTGAGGTAACCTCATCTCTCAACTCCCCCAAATGCTTTCCGCTCTCGAGTGCCATCCGCGCAGCCCCGTAAACGGTCTGGAGGGCCAACTTTAGAGCCACATCCCGACTAAGACCAACCTGAACCCCGCCGTCGGCCAGCGATTCGATAAAGAGAAAGACATAAGCCGGACCGCTGCCGCTCAAGCCGGTTACCGCATCCAAATACTTCTCCTCCAAGGGCAAGGCAATACCAAAACTGTTTAAAATCAACCCTACCCTTTCCAGGTCCCTTGCACTCGCGTGCGCCCCACCGGCATAGCATGACGCCCCGGCTCCCACCACACAGGGAATATTGGGCATGACTCGCACCACGCGAGCGCCTTTTGCCAAATTGCCCTCGATGCGGGAGAGCGGAACGCCGGCTGCGACCGAGATTAAGAGTTTCGCTTTGCCCAATTTTTCTGTGATTTCTTTGACTACAGGATCCAGAACCTGAGGTTTGACCGCAAGGATAATGATATCCGCGAAGTCACACACTTTCCCGTTGTTCGGCGTAACTTTGATCCCAAGCTCTTTGGCAACGGACTGTCTCAGGGCCCTGCTTAAATCGCTCGCCATCACTTGGTCTTTACGCACCAGACCTGCCCGAATCACCCCACGCAGGATGGCAGAACCTATCTTACCGGCCCCGACCACACCGATTTTTTCTCTTAACATAGGCGGACTTTCCCTGGGAGGACCCACTTAAAATATGATGAGGGAGAATTCCACGAACAAGCTGGAAACGCAAGCTCTATTGGACACTCTTCTAGTTCATCCTCGGGTTGACACAAAAGCAGCTTATCGGCTACCCTCTGTTCCAAAATCGCCATCCGGGGCCGGCGCGTCATCTTTGGCAACCACATCGGGATCTCGAGCCGGGCCTGGAGGCGGTTTATGAAATCTCAATCGCCATATCGTAACAAGACATTCCAATCACCTTAACCTTCTCCCGCCGCTTTGGCAGAAAGGCGACAGCCGGATGATGCAAGAAAATTTCGCTCATGTCCTGGAGCGTAACGCACATCGCTTCGGAGATAAAGCCGCCCTGGTTTGGGAAGAAGGTAGCCTTTCATGGACTGAGCTTGACCGATGGTCATCGGGGTTTGCCCATTCTCTGGCCCGGCAGGGCGTAAGGCCCGGGGACAGGGTTGCTATGTTGATTCCGAACCGATGGACATTCCCGGTCGCTTTTCTGGGAATTCTCAAACTGGACGCCACAGTGGCATCACTGAATCCCGCTCTTAAGGGAGAGGGGCTTACGGAAATCTTGGCAGACCTCAAGCCAAAACTGGTCATTAATGAGGTGCAGGTGGAGGAGGGTAGTTGGGAAACGCCGGCGCTTACGGCCTCCCCCGCGTTGATCGTATACACCTCCGGAAGCACGGGGCGACCAAAAGGAGCCGTCTTCAGTCACGAGGCATTGGCATTTGGTATCCGTGCGTGGGCGGGACCGGTCATGGGTCTCAAAGACGAGGACGTGATTTTAGGAGTGCTCCCGTTTGCGCAC
>Ga0209211_10013160_pt1 | contig 10296 bp, 9 predicted proteins | sample RifGroA2_FD_183992 | JGI IMG/M metagenome (GOLD analysis project Ga0209211, IMG submission 183992) | Groundwater microbial communities from Rifle, Colorado, USA - Groundwater A2 (SPAdes) (version 2) | ecosystem: Environmental > Aquatic > Deep subsurface > Groundwater | place: Rifle, Colorado...
AACCCAAATCGCAGAAAGGTAAGGGACTTTTTCTGTTGTCACCCAAGGAAAGAAAGCGGCAATATTCAGAATACAAAACAAAAGATTGGCGAGAGTCCCTTCCACCAGATAAGTGGAGAGGATATCAAGGTAATTTGCCTTCCGAAGGCGTTCAATAACACCAGGGATCGCCATAAGGATGGATTTCATAGTTGCCAGAAAGCCAACCAGAATTGCCGAAACGCTGATCGATGCCGAGAGTAGCGACGTAAACCTCGTGTCGTCGCCAAATGGAAGGGAAAGGTCAAGCAGCCACCCCAGAGTGATGGCAAATGCCCCAAAAATCCATGGGTAGAGGCGCTCAAACGTTAAACTCACGGAATAACATGCCTTCCAGACCAAGTTGCAAATGCTGCTTCAAGCCGCGCATAGCGTTCGGAGCGAAGGTAACGCAACCCGCCATCCATCTCGATTCCGCTATAGCTCAGATCTTCTTTTTCGGCAAGCAGATCTATCGGCTCGATGCGTTCGTACTCATCGTTACGGCCACTCACCTCCAGATGCTTAATTGCATCGCGATCCTCAGAAGCCAAACGCCGAATTGATTTCATCCATTCCTTTAGCTTAAGCGAACTCTTTGTGTGGCGATCTAGTCCGACCTCGATCGTAATAACATCACCACCAAAGTTGTCGAGCTGGTATTGCAGCGCTTGGCTTAGAGCGACATTCTTCGCTCGGAAGGTATCAGAGAGGTTAGCTGGTGCAACTTTGATCTCAAGCCGAGTGAAGAGTTTCTTTTTCTCCAAACGAGCCATAGCATCATTTCGAAGCTTGATTCGGAATTCATATGAGGACACGGCCTTGTGGTCAAACACACTCAGATAATCCGCAATCGTTGTTGGTCGAGGGCCGAAATGATTGTATTGCACAAGGATATATCGACTGGCGGGGTGGTACAGAATCGCTGTTTCTTCTGAAAAACCTTCGCCAGCTTCCAGATCAAAGCTCCGGGTTGGTTTCTTGATGCTGGCCCGTCCTGGACCGCCATCAAAGCGCAGCTTTGCGAAGTCCATCAGCCAATATGGGCGATCAGCGCTTGGCGAGAGTATTTCATTTTCGACGCGGATTTTTGTACCTAAATCACGCTCTCGATGATCGAGTTCCGTATCCGCAATTTCGGACAGTCGATCTTCGAGTGGAGGAGACTCGTCACTACGGATCACCTCATACAAATGAACATGCATTTTTTTCTTTGATTTCATCGTCGTTTCTTTTTATGTCGTTTTACATTGCGTGCCGAAGCCCTGTTACCAGAACCAATTGCACCAACTCCATACCCCTGTGTGCGCTACCTCCTATTACTTGAAAGTCATCACCCGTAGTTTCGAGAATGTCTTCTCATCAGCCTTACCGAGTAGCTTCCTGCCATCTTCGAACATCATGATGAATGTGACTTTCTTTTTCTTGCCGCCGAGCACCAAGCCGGCAAACAGACCTACCGGGCCGAAGACTGCGGCACCGGCCAGGCCCCAGCGATGGCGCCGCCAGTTTTCTTGAAGCTCTCTTCGCTGGCGACCTCTAGAGGTGGCTCCGCGAATCAGGACATCCGGTTAAGTGAAATCTCTGCTTCAATGGGCGATGGGAATCGCCTGCCAAGGAGCAGAAGCAATGAGAAGACCCCGTCGTAACCACACAGCCGCCTTCAAGGCCAAAGTGGCGATCGCCGCCCTCAAGGGTGAAGAGACGCTTGCCGCGTTAGCGGAGAAGTTTGATATTCATCCGAATCAAATCACGCAGTGGAAGACGCAACTGCTGGAGAACGCCTCCGGTGTGTTCGCCACAGCGGCCGAGAAGCAGTCGGCGACACCGGACCTGAAGGACTTGCACGCAAAGATCGGCCAGCAGGCACTGGAGATTGATTTTTTGGCCGGCGCGCTCGGTCGCATCGGCGATGCGAGCGCAAAACGATGATCGACAAGACCCACGACCTGCCGGTCGTCAGGCAAGTCCAGTTGCTTGAACTCTCCCGCTCGTCCGTTTATTACCAGGAGCAGCCGACGTCAGAGAGCGATCTGAAGCTGCTGCGACGGATTGATGAATTGCATCTGGACCATCCCTTTGCCGGGGCGCGGATGCTGCGCGACATGCTCAAGCTGGAAGGCCATGAAATCGGCCGCAAGCATGTCAGCACGCTGATGAAACAGCTCGACATCCAGGCCATCTACCGCAAAGCCAACACCAGCCGGCGCAACCAGGCGCACCGCATCTATCCCTACCTGTTGCGCGACCTCACCATCGATCGTCCGAATCAGGTTTGGGCCATGGATACGACCTACATTCCAATGCGTCGCGGCTTCGTCTATCTGAGCGCAGTGCTCGACTGGGCGACCCGTCGTGTGCTGAGCTGGCGCGTCTCGAACAGCTTGACGGCCGATCCGTGCGTCGACGCTCTGGAAGAGGCCATCATGAAATATGGCAAGCCGGAAATCATGAATACCGACCAAGGTAGCCAGTTCACCAGCTCCGCCTTTATTAGCCTCCTTCAGGAGCACAGCATTCAGGTCAGCATGGATGGCAAGGGGTGTTGGCGCGACAACGTCTTCGTCGAGCGCCTCTGGAAATCGGTTAAGTACGAGGAGATTTACCTGCACGGCTACGAAACCGTTTCCGAGGTTCGGCAAGCGCTCGCCCGCTATTTCGATTTCTACAATCGCCGTCGCCCGCACTCAACGCTTGACGGGCAAACCCCGGATACGGCTTACTTCAACCTGCCGCTGCTCGCCGCAGCGGCTTAACCCGCAGAGAGTTCACTTAAGAAAACCGAATTTCTGTCCAACTGCGCGGGGCCACCTCTTCTAGACAAGCAACCTCCTTGGCGTAAAGCATTTCGCCGAACCCCGAGCCTGTGCTGATGTGGAGTTCCCACTCAGTAAAGCTCACTGTTCCCGTCAAAAAATCCCCCGCAAGAACATCAAACGTGTCATCGGCCATTTTCATTCCTATCGATTTGGGCACTAAGCGGCGTTTAACACCCTCCAGAATAAATTTGCGCGGCTTCGCCTATGAAACGACCCCAATTTGTCCTAACGAAGCTCACAGCGCACAAGCAAAAACCTTTCTGATTTTCTGACTAAATAATCAATCTTTAGCGGTCGCGGCGGGATAAAGCCTACACGCATGGCATTAAACATGAAAGAGATTTGCTGCCGTAATTGCCATGAAAAGCTGGGGACGCTGACTATAGGCAACTCAAAATCAAGTGTCCCGTCGGAACGGCGACCACGGCACCACAGCGCCGACGGTCAGAAGGTGATGTTATCGATCAACGATCACCCCTATACCCATCACTGTTTTGACGGCCTAGTGACGCACGAACTGAAAATCAAATACAGCGTCGGGCGGCACATTGAGTCGCCACCTACGAATGGCCACTTATCAAACGACCGCTCTTGACCGGGAGGCGCCTGAGAGCCCCAAAGCCGCATTGCAGTCATCGGAGTTGCAAGCAGGAATCTCAATGGCTGCTTACGGCTGTTCCTCAGCGACGCGTACTACCGGCCATGAGCCGCCGGCCATGGTTACGTTCCAATTTCTACATGTAGCGGCCCTGTGATCGAGATGAGTGTCCGCTATTTGGCGATCAAATTGATTGTGGCACTGCCGCAACTCGGCCAGGAGCCGACGTAGCCGGCACGAAATATAAAGCTATACGAACGGCAGGTTGCTATTCAGCTACCTGCCGTTCGGCGTTGCCCCTGCTTACATTCGTAGTGTTTATGCACCCGGTAATGTTTTTCTGTCATGCGCCATCTCGAATCCGTCTGGAACCGGTTTAAACGGCCCAGGGGGAGAACGATAGCTGGACTGGAACTGGCGTAATGCCTGAACATCAATTTCACCAGTGACGCAGTAGTCGTCGATGCCACCTTTGACCCGCAGTACGTCCCGACGCCAGATGTCTTTATTGGGTGCTCTGATCCGACTATCACCAAATTGGCGATCATTGCACTGGACGATATAGGCATGAATGTCTAGCGCAGCGGATTCAACCAGAGAGTTGAAGGTTTCAGTATCCTGGTTCCATTCGGGTACGAAAAGCGCGTCTACTTGGCCGCGTAAATTTGCACGATAGCTGATGTTGGTTAGCTCGCTGCAAACCAACAACCCAAAGCGGAAATCTCCGTGTTGCACAATAGGTGGCGTTTTCCAGATTGTCTCCGGCTTCATCTCCAGACCACTTAGGCACTGCAACTCTTGTTCCTCATGCAAGGCCGGTCGCTGCTTATCTTGGCGATAGATCATCGTTGAGCGAAACCCCAGTCCATCATGCGACAGTGCTGCCCAGAGCTGATTACGTACCCGTCCCTTGCTTGTGTGCAGGTACTCGATACCAGCAATGAGCGAAATGCCGCGCCCTTGCAACTTGAGGGCCATCCGTAAAAACCAGTGCGCCGGCAAGGCTAATTCTGGCAGGACAAAGTAATGTGCACCTTTCGGTTGCGAAATAACGCTGTTAACTAGCCGATTTAGGCGGGCATAACGACCTAGATCCGGGTCGGGCATTCGAGTAACGGAAGCCACCCAACTGTTGTATTCAGTTTTCCAACTCGACACTGCGATGATTTGCCGATCCCGAGCTCCTCCATCCGGGATTTGCAGCACATTTTGCTTATCCCATCGTGGCATTTTTTCATTTAGGTTGAAACCGCGTAACGCCATCACCACCGATTGCATCTTCGGCAGATTGATCGCGGCGAATGGGTCTTTGGCCAGTACGAACAACTCGGCGAGGTTGAACGGTCGGGTGGAAAAAACCAGCCCATAAGGCAAACCATTGTTGAACTTTACCCAGCCCGCCAAAGTGGAAATACCTTGAGTAATCTTGCCAGGCAATAGATGTTCTGCCTCCTCGAATATACGAACATTTTTTTTTGGCGGAATCCCTCGCTGCGAAACCATCTCCTTTGGTAGGCCGACAAAACGGAACGGCATGTGTGCTAAGTCATACGAGAATAACCATGCGTGCGCCGCTTGAATGTTCTTTATGTCTGCGGCCCAATGGGGATGAAAAACGAGGCTAGGCAAGGGAGCGTACCAACTACACTCAAATTCTTTTTGCCACGCAACTTTGCCTTTCTTGGACAAGCGAGGCGGGAACGCAGCGAGAACACTTTCGTAAACAGAAAAGAATAGCTGCCAGTGCCAGCGTAATAGCACATTGGCTTTATCAGGGAGTTGTGCTTTCGGGCACGATTTGATGTCGACGATGCACCGCTCCTCTACCGTCGCATAGACATTCTTCAATGCTTCTATGATCTTACGTAGATGCCAAAAGTCCTCACAGGCAGTCGCCAGTCGTACCACGCGAGGCAGGTATACCGCCAATTCGAAGAAGTGGGGCAGCACCAGAACATGCTGAATAAAAGCCGAGAAAAAGGCATGACGATGATCCTTCCAGCTATCTGGAGGCAGGTCACGTTCATAGGCCTCAAAGTCGCGCAACTTGATCGCGAAGCCTGCACGACGCATGGTTAGAGCATCTGTTTTTCGCAGGTTGTCAGCGATTTCACCATCACTTTGCGTCGCAGCAATTAGGTCGGTACCAACATAACGGGCCGAAGTAGGTAAATTCGGCATGGCACGCCATTCGCTGGCGCGCAGGTGAATCTGGTGAGAAATGGAGTCAACCAGCGTCTGACCTGTTTCTCCTTCCAGCAAGAACGCCTTGTTCTTGTCATTTGCAAAGCAGATCTGGCTATCGTCCAGATAATCTGGCCGGTAGCGGATTTTCTTTTGCCCATTGTCTTCAATCCAACCGAGTTTGCCGTTAGAACGTTCAAACAACCATGTCCAAAGCTCGTCGGTAGAGTGAAAGTTTGCGCCGTTCTCCATCACCAATAGAATGTCGTCAACATAACGGCCGTAATACAGTGGTACTACTTGCTGCTCGATCAAGCGATCCAACTCAATCAGCGCCATGTTGGCAACGACGGCTGATGCTGGAAGTCCTACCGGTAAACCTTTACCCAGCGGAGTTTTTTTGGCCCAGGTTTGCAGTGCGGTAATAAACAGTCGATGCAGCTTTTGCTCGTCGTCCGACAACTTGATATCGAAAAGTTGGTTGAACGCATCGTCTAACATGAAGTCGGGGTTCAGCTCGTGATAGAAGCTGGTGACATCCGCTGTGAGTGCGATAACGCTCTTGCCTTGCTCTAGAGAACTGCGCATAGCCTCGATGCCACCATCACGCCAATTTCGGAATGGCTTCAAGTAAGGCTTGAACGATCCAAATGACAATGGATTGACATTGCCATCCTGCCCTCTGCGCAGGCGATTACCATAAGCGCAGCCACTCAGCAGTTTGTCGTATTGCTGGCCGACTTTGATCATCCACAGTGTAGATAGAACATGAAAGTCCAAGCTGCACTGAGCCATCAGGCGAAATTCAGCCTTAGGCTTGTTCGTTAAATCTATTAACGCAGCATGATCGCAAATATGCTGCCACTTTGCGATCGGTGAAGCAAAGACGAGTCCATTGGCATGTTTGTCGATTGTGGGTGGCTCAATGCTCTTCGGGGTCAAGAACCAGTTACCGAGAAAGATATCAGTCTTGACCCACTCTTCGTCAGCGCCGTTGAGTTGTGTCAAAAGCGACTGAAGCCTATCCAGAATCTGACTTTCGTAGTCAGCGATTGCCAATAGGGACGAGTGGGAAGAGTAGTACAAATCTACCTTCGCTTTGCGGTAGGCTAGGCCAAGGTCTGCAATTGAGAAGTTCATGGGACCGATTCTTTATGCCAATGCTAATTTTATGCATCTATCTTCCCATGCTTTGTTAGATGCAAACTTACAAAAGCGTCTTTTGAGCGCTCGTTTGGACCAGGAAGTTCCTATTCGAGAACAAAAGAGCGCGAACCTTTGAGGTATCTCGAAAAATTAATGCCCAGAGAGGCAGCTTTGTAAGCGGTAAGCCGACATGGCCTATTCATAAGTCATTAGGCAGCAATGGGCACGCAGCACTCAGTGACGACTGGCTGCTTTCGGGAAGCTGAACCTCAGTGACTGCTTTCCGCCGATGAATCTGAAGGGAGGACGGTTCCCTTCGTGCCCATTATAGGCCGTAGCCACTATTGGAAAGCGGTCACTCAGAACGTCGGAAGTAACAGGCCTGCCGCGGCTTTATGCGGCAGGTCCGGTTGACTGAAGGGTTCGGCGTCATGAGGGCAACACCGTCTTGTAGTTCCAACCACGAGCTTTGGTAAGCGTTCTGTCGTAGTTCTCTTGTCGGTCCGTCAGGCCCATGCTGGCGGCCGCCAAGGCCAACAACTCAAGGACTCGCCAAGACTCGAATTCTGATTTGTTGAATGCATCTTCAAGCGCGTCCAACGCTAGCTCCAACTCATTGTGTTCGAGATACCCGAGAAACTCCTGACTTTCGTCTGCGCAGATGCCCTCTGCTGCTTCAGACAGGTGAGCCCTGGCATCAAGCAGAAACCCTTCTGTTCGCTTCCATGAGTTCAAGAGATCGTCAGAGGTCATGAGGTTTGAGGATTCTCACGTAGAGCGACAATCTGTTCAACCGTGACGTCGCCGATCTTTCGCGGCCCTTCCATGAAGTGTCCTCGCGTTCCAACCGCGATTCGTGAGCAATGGATGGACGCACGCATTGCGGGAACGAGCACCCACATAGTTGCTTTTCCTTCCAAGGGGACGGGAAGTCCTTCATCAAGGGGACGGCCATCCCGTTCGATGAACTCTGGGTGGATCATGAATATGCCATCTTTCACCGGATCATCACCCTCGTACATGAAATCACATCGAAGATGCTGGTATGTTGCCTTTCGCCCACCCTCGGAGGGTGAGTAGAGGCGATAGCTCACCACGAAGTCGGGTTTGTACCCTCGGATTTCCTCGTACGTTCTCACGAGCCGCACAGTCATGACGCCGAACGTTGAAAATCACCGGACGGAGGCAAGCGTAGCTTGCCGGAGGTCCGGTGAATTGGAATGTTCGGCGTCACTGCTTGCATACTTGAGTTTCCCAGCCGTCGTACTCACCGCCATTCTCACGAGCGGCACGACTAAGCTGAAGCGTAGTTCTATTCATTGAGCGGTAATCTGGCAGGCCAACATGATTCAGTTTGGCGGTGAATTGGCCACCCTTCGCTTCGGGCGTTAGATAGAGATCGATGCCCTCGAATACATCTTTGACGCTGGCGATGAATGCGGCGCGTTGAGGTTCTGTTTTGAAGTAAGCCCAGTGTTCAATCGGACGTGGTGTTTGAAGAGAATCCCCTTCCTTCACAAGTGCGTTCTGAACGCGCAAGTCCAGAATGACTTGCCAGTCGTCATCTGTCGGGAAAAGGTCGTTCCAGTAATGCGACCTCTGTGGGTCTGGCTCGTGAAATAGCTCAATTCGATGACCATGAAGAGAACCTGCGCTCTTTGTAAGAGCCGCGCATGCGGAGGAGCTTAACGATGTGTAGAAACAAAAATATCTATGACCATTAGTTGTGACGCGGCCAACTTGAAGTCCATCGCTTGGTTGGAGTTGAGCGGAAAGAAAGTCTTCCACTTCGTTCAAATATGAAAACTCGTTTCCGTGCGGCAGGCCGCGATCATCGGGGTCGAGCAAGGCCACATTGAAGCGAGCAAAGAATTCGAATGGTAACGATTCGAGATCGGCCCTCACGCCGTGGTCATAGGCGATGAAGGCCGAATGGTCACCAATCGTGCAGGGAAACTGCTCCCAATGGTCGCTCATGATATTGACGCCGAACGTTGAAAATCACCGGACGCAGGCAAGCGCAGCTTGCCGGCGGTCCGGTGGATTGGATTGTTCGGCGTCATTGGTCACCCGCAAGAGCTTGGAGTTCGTGGCGAAGAAACGAGGCGCTTCCTATGTTCTCAATACCGTAGGCAGCGAATGCCTTCGATTCTTCAAAACGTCCCTCGGCCTTCCGCATAAGCGATAGAGCAAGTGCCATCCGAACCTTGGTCGTGCCGAATCCCGCGAAGTCATAGGCCCCAGAGCGAAACTCGGTGGGTGTAACAGTCATCAGAGGGGCAGCCGGCCCTGAGATACGTTCGAGAATTAGACGGCCCACATTCAGATAAACTTTTGCAGCCGCCTCCATAGCGGAAACCATACTTTCGCTAGTGGCCTCGTGCGTCCACCATTGATCGCTCATTGTTTCGGAAAGGCGGCATCGAAATTCACAGAGTTCCGCTGTGATCTTCTTCGGATCTGGCGAATTGCCTCGTAGGTCAGGTATTGCCATTGGATGGATGGCAAGGTTGATTGCGAACCTGCCGCCATACCGTGAGCCTTGGATATTGACGACTTGCACCCAACCATCTCTACTTCGACGGAACGTTCTGCCTGAGCCGGCGAAGCCATCTTCCCGTAAGAGTGGCATTAAGGTTGAACGAATTGCGGATTCAAGGCGGGGAGCGGCGGTTGTATTCATGACGCCGAACAGTCATTCACGAGCAGAAACGTCCGGGTTATTGCTAATAATACGGACACGATTGAATCGCCTGTAAGGTTTTGAATGACATAGAGATTATCCCATGCAGGTCTCCTTATCAATCAGCAATCAAACGGACAGAGCCGATGTCCGCTTTGGAGCAGTTTCTTGAGTGGCTGCTCCTGGCCGATTGTGTCAGCTCGCCAACGACCGCTTAGTAGAGCTCCATCTTGTAAAACACGGGTTTGGCCGAATGGCAGCTATGGAGAAACCTGGATGGCCGGAATGGGCACGGTCCGGCCATCTGCTTTTCCCGAGAGCGGCCATAGCTACAAGCGACTGCTATCACGTATAGTCCGAGCCAAACGCAATCGTCAAGCAATTGGAAAGCGAATATCCTTAGCAAGTTTCAGCAATTGTTCCCTTCCAATTGATTTCTTTGCCGGCATATTGAGCAATCGCGGTCGGGATTTGCCATCGCGTTCCGCGCATAGTGTGCGCTGTGAACGAAGGATGAATGATGAGCGATACACAGGCAAAAAACCACGCGAAGCGTTTCGAGAAGGTGCTCGACTACATCGAGTCCAATCTAGACGAATCGCTAAGCACTGAATACCTTAGCCGGATCGCGAACTTCTCCAAATTTCACTTTCATCGGCAATTCGCCGAATACGTCGGTACCAGTGTTGGACGATATATCCAGTTGTTGCGTTTGCGGCAAGCCAGCTATCAGCTCGCCTTCAGCCCCCTGAACAAGGTTATCGATATCGCCCTAGACGCTGGCTTCGAAAACCCGGAATCGTTTACGCGCGCCTTCAGGAACACTTTCGGCCAGTCGCCATCAGAAT
>Ga0209211_10013161_pt1 | contig 10296 bp, 9 predicted proteins | sample RifGroA2_FD_183992 | JGI IMG/M metagenome (GOLD analysis project Ga0209211, IMG submission 183992) | Groundwater microbial communities from Rifle, Colorado, USA - Groundwater A2 (SPAdes) (version 2) | ecosystem: Environmental > Aquatic > Deep subsurface > Groundwater | place: Rifle, Colorado...
CGCTTCCTCCAGGCTGGGTCAAAAGCCGAAGGCCGGCAGCAGCGCTTTGATCAAAGGCGCGATCCTGATGGCAAAAACGGATACGGGCTGGATCTACGAAGGCCTGTCAGCGGATTAAAACCGGCCTATCGAGTTGAAGCGGCCCTGGAGACGGTCTCCCGGGCCGCGCTCCATTGTACCCAGGGCCCCATGGGCCCAATGCGGGGCTTTCGCGGGACCAAAGCCTCTTAAAATAATGTCCCGCCTCCGGTATAATTTATAGACAGTTTAAAGGCAGGCCGGAGGTTAGATGATAAAAGTAATACTGCTGTTGATACTTGTTTTGGCTCCCCGCATAGTTTCCGCAACCGAAGCGTTCGAGCTGAACGGCCTCAAGGCGGACGAGGTGAAGGCCTCAGGCCTGTCCGTCCCCGTGGCGGCTCTTCCCTGGGCCGTCGAGGAAAAGAAACCCGCGGCCCGGCCCGGATATACTGTTTATAACCCTGTGGGAATTTCTTCGGTGACGGTGGACAACCGCAGCGGCCTTATGTGGATAACCAACCCCGACGATGCCGGGATAGGCGGGACCTATGATCGGGCCGGCGCCGTAATGGCTTGCGACAACCTGGTTTATGCCGGCTACAGCGACTGGCGGCTGCCGAAGCCGTCGGAGCTGACGGGCATAATTAACGTCAGCGGCCCTTATCCCGCTAACCAGGGCTATTTCATGAACACTAAAACCAAGTACTGGACCTCCGCCCACCCCGTGGCCAGCGCCGCCTATGCCTGGGGCCTGCAGTTCGCGGTGGGCAGCATGTACAATATCGGCAGCGCCGGGCTCAACCATGTCCGCTGCGCGCGCTAATTAACTACGGGCGCCCGGCTTTTATAAAGGTGCCTTTGCGGTATTCCTCGAAAGCCCTTTTCAGCTCGGCTTCCGTGTTCATCACTATGGGGCCGCGCCAGGCCACCGGCTCTTTCAGCGGCTTGCCGGCTATCAGCATGAAGCGCAGGCCCTCTTCGGAAGCGGAGCAGCTGACGGTCTCCCCCTCCTCCAGCACTACTAACTGACCCGGGCCCGCCGCCCGGGTCTTCTCTTTGTCGAACCAGCCTTTCCCCTCGAACACCGAGCAGAGAACATTGTCTTCCGGCCTGACCTTAAGCTTGAACACAGCGCCGGGCTCCGCCTGCACATCGAAGAACCACGGATCGATGATTATGTCCTGCGCCGGGCCTTTGACGCCGCCGTAATCGCCGCAGATCAATTTCATTTTAAAGCCCTTGCCCTTGTACTCCGGCATATCTTCGGCCCGTATATCCCGGTAGCGCGGGCTGGTCATCTTGTCCTTCTTCGGCAGGTTGGCCCAGAGCTGGAAGCCGCGCATGTTCCCTTCATAAGCCTGCGGCATTTCCTGGTGGACGATGCCGGAGCCGGCGGTCATCCACTGCACCTGCCCGCTCTTAATGACGCCGGAGTTCCCGAGGGAATCCCCGTGCTTCACCACCCCTTCGATCATATAGGTGATGGTCTCGATGCCGCGGTGCGGATGCCAGGGGAAACCGGCGATATAATCCGCCGGGTCCTTCGAGCCGAAATTATCCAGGAGCAGGAAGGGATCGGTCAGGGCCGTATCCCCGAAGCCGAAGATGCGCTTCAGTTTAACGCCCGCGCCCTCCATCACCCAGTTGCCTTCTACGATAGTCTTGATTTTTCTTTCTTTCATAGCCCGCCTCGCTTTTCCTGCGCCTTAAAATCCGGAACAAAGAGCTTCCCGTCCTTCATAATACAATACTTGCGCGGGCCCCGTATCGCGCCGCCAGGGGCACGGGTGGAGAAAAGTCAGCACAAATGGGAATCCGCCAATGGCAGAGAAACTCCGGAGGGGCTATACTATAAACAGGCCTTAAAGGGCGGGAAAACAGGCGGGGTTATGAAAACTGCGGCCATCAAACTATTTTCCGCGGCAGCCGCTTTGCTGCTGTGGGCGGCCCTGCCAGGAACGGCGGCGGTCAGAAGTTCCGTGTACGAGGAGCTTTCCGGGGAGATAGCCGGTTACGCGAAAACGAACGGCATCGATAAGCTGGTCGTAGCCGAGTTCGCGGCCAAAGCCGGCGCGGAAAGGTTCGAAGCGGAGTATATTTCCGAAAAAATAAGCGGTTACCTGGGCGCGGGCGGCCCGCCCGAACTTATGGACCGGGATTACCTTCAGAACCTTCTCTACGAGATACGGCTCTCCTCGGCCGCCGCGGCTTCCGCCTACAGGGAAAAGCTGCGCGGGGAGATACTTTCCGTGGACGCCGTAGTGACGGGCGCTGTTTTCGCGGCCGGGGAGAAAGTCAGGATACTGTTAAAGCTGGTCGACGCGAGAAAGGGGAAGATCATGTTCTCCGCGGAGGCGGAGGCCCGGCGGGTCTGGATGGAACCCGCCCCGGAACGGGCGCCCGCGCGCGACAGGGCGGTTGCGGGAGGGGTCTTTTTTCTTACCCCCGAACTGCCCGGCATATTAATACAGGAAATGCCTCTTGTCGCGTCCGCGCCCGGCCGTCCCTCCGGATTCAGGGACGCGGTCGCGGAGCCACCCGACAACTCCTGCGCCTCAAGGCAGCTGACCATCGCCGGGCGTAATGCGGCCCTCGTGGACGCAAAAGCCGCGTATTGGGCGGCCAAAATGCGCGAGCCCGGCTTGAATGGCGTGCCCCTCGGGGCGAGGCCGGGCAGTGAGATAACCGACCCGCAGGTCAAGGCGCGGTTTTACGAACTGCTGAAGAGCTACTATAAAGGCGGACGGGCGGACCGCCCTGATACCGGGCGGCTGGACGAAGTATTAATTTTAATGGAAGACGAGGCGCGCCTGGCCAGGGAATGCGCCGGCCAGTGAGCCTACGGCGAAGTCCAGGGGCTGCCTTTTATTTTACCTTTTACGAAAACCCTCAGACCGTGGGCGGGGACTTCCGTTTCTATTGCGCCGTCTTTTACTTTAACCTTCGCTCCCGTATAGAGCTCGCGGTAGCCGCCGACTGGCAGGCCGGCGGCCTTCAGCCGCGCGGAGCTCCCGTCCTTGTTGAGGAAGACTACCGCCGTCTCGCCGCCATAATCCCGGCGGAAAACATACTGATGCGCGGCGGCCGACAGCCGGGTTTGAGTTCCCTTCCTGAGAGGCGCCGCCGCCTTTCTTACGGCGTTGAGCTTCTTTAAATGGCTATACACCGGGTCGGCCTTCGCTTTCTTTATCCCCGCGGCGCCAAGGACCCTGCGGTTGTCGGGGTCGCTGCCACCGGGCATGCGGGTCTCGGTGCCGTAGGTAATGCACGGGATCCCGCGCGCGGTAAAATAAAAGTTCAAGGCGTCGAAATACTGCTCCGCCGTAGCCGGAGTCCCGTCGTTCGGAGCGCCGTTGAAGCGCGGCTTGTCGTGGTTGTCCAGATAGGTCACCAGGTAAGTCGCGTCCTTATAGGCGCCGTCGCGCTTCAGGATCTCGTCGGCCCGGGTGTAATCCCCGCCCTTGAAGACCTCTTCCATCGGCCCCCAGGTCCCCATGGAGGAGAGCGGCATATCCACCACGCTCATAGCGCTGTTCATCGGGTCCCCGGGCGAGAGCCTGGTGTAGCCGCCCAGCAGGGCGAAATCGTCCCGGCTCCAGGCCTCGCCGAACATGAAGAAATCTTTTCTTCCGGCGTGCAGGGCGGCGGAGAAATCCCGCCAGAACCCGTCGCTCATCCAGACCAGGGTGTCCACGCGAAAAGCGTCCACGCCCAGGGCCTGGTAGTTAAGGTAGATCCCGGTCAGCCACTTCAGCACCTCCGGGTTTTCGTCGTTGAAATCCAGCAGGTCGGCCAGGACCGGCCCCTTGCGGTTGAACCAGTTCTTAGCGTCGGCATAATAGTCGTACTCGCGGCCGAGCCCGCGTATCTTGCCGCGGTCGGCATGCCATTTCACGGAAGGGTGTGTGTCGCCGCCGTGGCCGTGGTTGGCCACTATATCCTGTATGAGCTTCAATCCTTTGGCATGGACGGCTTTTATCAGGTCCGGGTAGGCGGCGCCCCTGGATTCAAGATGCGGGTCTATCTTCGAGAAGTCCCAGGCCCAGTAGCCGTGGTAGCCGGCCGCGTCGTAGGTCTGCGAGCTGTTGATGTAGCGCCCGGGCGGCTGCATGACGGGCGGGGTTATCCAGACCGCGGTGAAGCCCAGGTCCTTTATATGGTCCAAATTGTCCATCAGGCCGCGGAAATCCCCGCCCTGGTAATATTTCAGGTCGCCCGGCCGGTACTCGTCGCCGTAGATATCGTTATTGGAGGGGTCCCCGTCCGCGTAGCGGTCGGTGACCACGAAGTAGATGGTCTCGTCCCTGAAATCCCCGGCCGGGGCCGGGGAGGCCGCCAGCAAAAGCGCCAGGAAGACAGCGTTCCTCATCATACCCCTAGTGTAGCAAATGGAGCCTTTGCCCTAAAGACCTGCAAGGACCATAGGCCCGCCGGCCCTTACGCGGCGGCGCAAAGGTATTTATAATATAGGGGATGGTTTCCCTATGGGGGTTTTAAAAATGAAAATATTGTCAGCCCTGTTTTTGCTTCTCTCCGTTTCTCCCGCTTTCTCATTCGACCTGCAATCCTTGGACCTTTCGGCCATAAAAGCCCTGGAGCCGGCCGCCGTTTCCGCCCCGTCAGCCCCCAAAGCCGCCAGCCAGCATATCTGGATGAGCGTCCAGCATAACGCCTCCTTCAAAGAAGCCCAGGCCAATGACTGGGGAGCGCGCATAGAGACCCGCGTGCGGGAGACCTTCAAGGACAGCTACGACGTGAGCATGCGCACCGACTCCGATTCCACCTGGGCCTCCGTCCGCAAGTCCGGCAGCTACTACAGCCTTTCCGGGGCCGGCCTTTACCTGAACATGAGCGGCTCCAACGGTTCCTATTTCGTGAACGGGAACGTGACCGAGAACGGGAAGACCACCATGGTCAGCGTCAATATCAGCAAGCGCTTCGACGACTTCTCCTATAACGTCTTCGGCTCCGGCCTCAACCTCTATACCGACAGGAATTCCATCAACGGCAATTTCGACTCCGAGCGCTTCTCGAAGAAGGCCGTGGCCGCCGTGACCTCCCTGCTGCTGGCCGTGCAGGTGGAGAAAAGCCAGCCCAAACCGGAAGCCAAAGCCGCAAAGAACGCCGAGCGGATCTGGCTCACCATACGCCCCGGTTTCGGCGGCTGGAACACCGTGGAAGCCAGCGACCCCTTCGCCCGCATAAACGTGAACCTCAGGAAGATCTTCGACAAGGAATACGACGCCGAGATAGAGACGGACAATAACCGCCAGTGGGGCCGCGTCAGCGGCTTCTTCTCCCGCCGCCTGGAGCTGCGCGCCGGGCGCACCGACCTCCGTATGGAAGAATGGGCCGGCCGCTGGGAAATAACCGGCAGCGTAGAAACGCAGGGCGTTGAGACCGGCGAGAAGGGCGTGAGGCTGGAGATGCGCGACCGCTTCGGCGACGGCTCCTTCTATATCTGGGAGGACGGCATCCGCCTCAATATCGACCGCAACGGCATCAGCGGCGACGTGGACACCAAGCTTTACCCCAAGGAAGTGGTCGGCGCCATCACCGCCCTGGTGATGACCTACCAGCAGATAAATTTACCGCAGCAGCCGCATTAACCGGCATTAAGCAATAAAAAAAGGCCGGGAGACCGGCCTTTTTTATTTTCTCGAGTTCAGGGTTATTCCCGCCGCCTGGATTGCCGCTTGGCGCCGTTTTTGGAACCGCGGCGGGCTTTCAGTTCGTCCCGGCCGGCCGCCCCGGCCGCCAGGGACTCGGGATGCTTCAGCATCTCCGTAAGATAAACCTCCAGCAGCCCGCGCAGGCGCGCGCGGGAAATAGAGTGGGTCTGGCCGGTACGCGCGTAGAGCCAGTCGCTGAAGGCCAGGAAATTATTGAAAGGGGAAGGGCCGGCGCAGATCAGGGCCGCGGTTTCCGGGAAAACCCCGCTGTTGGCCACAAGGTCCCAGTACCGCGCGAAGCGGCGCAGGCGCTGCATGGTGAAGAAATCCAGCAGGCCGTTCTGCCGCAGTTCATAAGGCGGGTTCGGGCTGTAGACCATCTTCCACTCCGCGTCGTGGCGGGAGATGGGCGCGCCGCGCAGGCGCTTCAGCAGCCCCACCTGTATCTCCTGCGGCCCCAGGGCAGACAGCCTGTCGAAACCGGCGGCGAAAGAGGCCAGGTCCTCGCCCGGCAGGCCTATGATCAGGTCCGCGTGCAGGTGCGCCTCCGTCTCCTTGCGCAGGCGGAGCAGGTTCTTCTCCACGGCGGCATTATCCTGGCGGCGGCCTATGCGCGCGGCCGCGGCTTCGTTGAAGGTCTGAACTCCGGCCTCGAGCTGCAGGGAACCGGCCGGGAACTTCTTCACCAGCTCGTAAAGTTCCTCCGGGAAACGGTCGGGGACTATCTCGAAATGCAGGAACAGGCCGGGCCGGTACCGCTCGAGAAAGAAGTTAAGGATAGCCGTGGCGCGCCCGGTGTCCAGGTTGAAAGTGCGGTCGGTGAACTTGAATTTTAGCGCGCCGCGCGAAAGCAGCCCTTCCCAGGCTTCGAACAGGCTTTCAAGGGGAAAATTCCTTACCGCCTTATCCAGCGAGGACAGGCAGAATTCGCAGGCGAAAGGGCAGCCGCGGGAAGCCTCGGCATACAGCACGCGGCCGGCTATGTCCTCGCCGGTGTACAGGCCGTAAGGCAGGGCCAGCTTCTCCAGGTCGGGCGCGGGGGCGGCTATGATCTTTTCCGCCGGAGCGCGGCCCGAAAGCAGGGCCAGGCACAGCTCGCGGAAAGCGTTTTCCCCCTCGCCTTGTATGACGAAATCAGCGTCGCGGCAGACCTGCTGTTCCGAAGTTTCGTAACTTACCTCCGGCCCGCCGAGAACTATAACCAGTTCCGGCCTCAGCCTTTTCAGTTCGGCTACGAGCATTGCGCTTTCCAGGGCGTTCCACACATAGACGCCCAGCCCAAGTATGCGCGGCCGCAGCGCCAGTATGGCCTCGGCGGTCTCGGCCGTGCGCAGGTCAGTATTGAACTCCAGCATTCTGGCGCGCGGCGCCAGCCCGCCTAAATTGGCCATAAGGCAGCGCAGCCCGAAAGAGCAGTGCTCATAGCGCGCGTTAAAAGTGGCGAGTACGATATCCGGCATAAGCAGAGTGTATAAAATCCCGGCGGGCGCAAAAAGAAAAAAGCCCGCTCGGCGCGGGCGGCAGGCGCGGGAAAGGCCCCTTATTTAAAACCCAGCTTGAAGGAAACGTCGAAATCGCCGCCGCGCGAGAGCAGACTTATGCCTGTGTCCGCGCCGTCATAAAGCCGGCTGGAAGGGACGGTATCCGGCCCGAGGGCGCGGTCTTTTACGTAGTAGTCCGGAAAGCCGAAATTCTTGCTGAGCTTATTTTCCAGTTCCTCGAGCCCGTCGGCTTCCAGGGGCTTGAGCAGTTTATGTTCCGTATCCGAGTTGTTAAAAAGGAAATTGGTTCCGGCCTGGTTCAGGCGCGCGTCCACGTGCCAGACCAGCAGGCCGCCGACAAAGCCCTTCTCCGTATCGTTGCCTATCTTCCTGCGGTTCTCCACCAGGAAGAACTCCCCGAACGGGTTCTTGTCCCAGCCCGGAGGGGCCAGCACCAGGCACTGCCCGGCTTCCCCGGCCGGCGAAAGTTTAAAATCGCCGCCCTGCTCCACCACTTTCGGCGAGATCCAGCCGAGCATAAGCTTGCTGAAGCAGTTATGGTCGTAATGGTTGGAATCCATCATGTCTATATTGCCGACCCCGCCGGCCGGGCCCGCTTCGGGTTTATAATCGTAATAGTCAGGCAGGCCGAGGGCGTGGCCGGTTTCATGTATAAGGGTGCGGATCTTGAATTCCGAGGCCGGTTCCTCCCATTTATGAACTACGCCCATCCACGCGTAAGAGTTAAGGCTCTTGCCGCCGACCGTGAACTTTTTATCCGAGAAACGCGGCGCCACGCCCCACCAGAAAGTCGCCCACTCCCCCACCGGCCCGGTCCAGATGACGGCAAAGTAGTCTATGACGCCGTCGCCGTTATTATCGTACTGGGAAAAATCGTGATCGCCGTAGCTCAGCAGGGCTTTTTTAATGAGGGCTTCGCGGCCTTCCCTGGTCTGCACTACGTCGGCGCGCTTGCCGGCCTTATACCAGCCCAGCACATTGCCGTCTATATTGAGTTTGCCGTAGGAGGAGCGGGTATAATAGGCCCTGAGGCTTTCAAAAGGGAACTTCCCGCCCGCGCCGAAGATCCTGGCGTACATCTCTTTGATATCGTCCCCGGGCCTGGCCGGGAATTCGTCGAATTCTATGAGCAGCACCAGCATCCTGGGACTGCCCTCGGAAGGCAGGCCCGCGCCGCGCGTGCCGGCGAGTAAATTGGCGCCCTTCGCCCCGGAAAAACGGGCGCCCAGATCGGCGATAAGGTCCTCGGAAAAAGACTGGTTGCCGATGCCCAGCGCCGGGTCTATACCTGAAGCCGCGCGGCCCTTGGAGGCAAAACCCGGGTCCGGCGGCTCTACCGCCAAAGAAATTCCGGCAAAGGCCAGCAGGGAGGCGAGGATAAGACCGGATATCTTCATGTCTTATAATTATACGTCCCGGCCCAGGTGACGGCCTGAGCAATTGAACCCTCTGCCTCCTGGGCCCTTTGTCCCCATAAATAAAACCGCCCGCCGGAGCGGACGGTTTTCATGTTCTGCCAGGGGCCTCTATTTAGGGGTTTTTTTTATCTTTTTCAGGACCTTCGCCAGCTGGTCGGAGCAGGAGGTCGGCCTGTCCCCGCAGGAGATGCCTTTCAACTTGGAAATAACCTCGTCGACTTCCATCCCCTCGAGCAGGACGGCCAGCGCCTTTAAATTCCCGGTGCAGCCCTTGAAGAATTCCACGCCTTTCAATTTGCCCCCCACCACCTTGAATTTAACTTCCTTCGCGCAGACGCCCTTGAGCTTATGTTTCATGGTTTTCAGTCCTTGTAAAGTCCGCAGTCGCGGGGGCAGAGCCCGGTCCGCGCCCGCTCGAAAGCGTCGCAGATGGCGTCTCCGCAATAGCCTTGCTTCTCCGCATTTTTCCTCCGCAGGAACCGTTCAGGGACCAGGCTGCCGACCTTGCCGTAGGTGGAAGGCAGCGGTTTCAGGCGCGGCACCTCCTGTCGCGGGGGTTCAGGCTGCTGGACGCTTTGCTTCTCCTCGTTCTTCGCTTTCTCCGCTTTCCCGGCTTTCGGCGCGGGCTTGAGCACTTTTTCGGCCAGGAGCTTGCCGTCCACTACCGCCGACACCGTGCGGCTGCGCAGGCCCTGCGGATCCTCCCGCCTGAGAAAAGACAGCCAGGAGTAAAAAGCGCCGAACTCCGAAGGGGAACTTTTAAAGGAAACCCCGTAAACCCCCAGTTGCAGCTCGAAATATTCCTTTTTTGCCGCCGAGATCCCGGCCTTGTCCCCGGGATTAAAAGAGGAAAGGCGCTTTATCCCCGCTTCGGTTCCGCCGGAGACGGAAAGGAACTCGTTCTTTCCTTTCTCCTCCGGCCTGCCGCAGATTTCGTGGACCGGCGCGGCCGCCATGAATTTTTTATCGGCCCCTCCGGTCAGGCAGCCGGACCTTATCCCCGGCTCGAGGCGGCCCAGGGCCTCGAAATACTCGCGGTGGCCGGGCACGGCGTCGCCTTTCCCGCTCTTTTTCCTGACGCGCGCCAGCTCTTTTTCGGACAGGTCCGAATAACCGTCCCAGGCCCTCGTATCCGGCCCCTGGTGATAAGCCCCCACCTCATGCCCGGTCTTTTTCCAGCCCTCCAGCTCCGCCAGCCGGGCCGGGTCCGAAGCGATATAGACCGCGTACTGCGCGCTGAACAGCAGCGTCAGCCGGGCCTTCTGCGCGTCAGCCAGCTTCACCATCCCCTGCAGCGCCTTGTAGGATTCCTCCAACTGCGGCTCCCCCCCGTTAAAATTGTAAGCTCCATTCTGTACCGCTATGAAATAATAAGCCCCCGGCCCCCCCGCCCGCGCGAAAACCGGCCAGAAAAGCGTTAAAGCTATTAATATTCTTTTAAAAAACATAAGACAAAAGAAAAGGGGACAGGCTACTTTATTTGCCTCAGGAATTTCACCGGAATAAAGTAGCCTGTCCCCTTTTCTTAGCTGCGGAGCTTGGCGCCGAAGTTCTTGGTGAGTTTATCCAGCACGGCGGTCATGCGGGCGCCTACGTCGGCGTCGTTCAGCGTGCCGGCCATCGACGAGAAAGTGAACCTGATGGTCAGGCTGCGGGAGCCGGCCGGGATATTCTTCCCCTTAT
>Ga0209211_10013162_pt1 | contig 10296 bp, 3 predicted proteins | sample RifGroA2_FD_183992 | JGI IMG/M metagenome (GOLD analysis project Ga0209211, IMG submission 183992) | Groundwater microbial communities from Rifle, Colorado, USA - Groundwater A2 (SPAdes) (version 2) | ecosystem: Environmental > Aquatic > Deep subsurface > Groundwater | place: Rifle, Colorado...
GCTTTATGCTTGTTGCTGCCATGTCTTTGAGTAATCACTTTAAGCGGTTTAGTGATGATCTTCACTCCGAGCGAGCTTAAATAGCCCATAAACTTCCGCTGGCCAATGGTTGCAAAATCCACACTATAGTAACGCAGCCTGCCTCCTGGGAAGGCCTTCATGATATTTTTATAGTCAAAAGTTAAGTGCAGGAGTTTGGCGCTCATTTCCAAATTAGCCGCGTCCACAAAAATGGCCAGGCGGGGCGGTTTAATTTCCGGCGCAACCAGATATGGATGATTAGCTGTTGTCCGGATGGTTTTACCGGTGACGGTCGTCAGGGTATAAATTTCCTTACGACCCATGTTCATGAGAGCCTTGATTTTGGAAACTACTAATTCACCAGTTTCTTCATTGAGTGTTTGGATTTCATCTCCCTCCTGGATCTGGTCTATCCTCACATCTTCCCAATATTCTTCCCATGTGCCGTCGGCTCTTCTCCTCCGGCGTTTTCGACGCAAAAGAGTATCCCCCGTGACACACTGTCCTTCAACATGCAACTTTGCCAGGGGTCCCGTCGTCCCGATGCCGACGTTGCCGCTTGATTGTATTCGCATGGCCTCACCACCACTAACAGTGAAGCCCAAATCGGTATTATTTAGACCTCCAACAGTTAAAGCGCTAATTTTAGCCTCGTAGCGACTACCGCCCCATCTTTCCAAGAATCTTATAGCTGCATATTCAGGACCTGGTTGAGTAGTAGCAGTTGAATCGCCTGCCTCAAGCTCAATTATGGCTTTTTGTGAAGCAGTTGTGTTGAGTTGGGAGATGGTTAGATATTTTCCATTTCCACCACCTATGCCTGGCCCCGTTGTCCCGATGCCGACATTGCCGCCGCTGGTGGCCATCGTGATGTTTCGAGTATAGTTCGCAAGTCGCATCAATTCCCGAGGCGTTCCGTAAGCATCGGACCGGAACACGATGTCGCCATAGGCGGTTGACACGGTAGGAGAGTATGATGTTTGAATATACGCGACCGCCGAGTTCGGATGATAAAGGAATTCAAATACGCTCGATGTACCGTCAGTCCAACTGGTGCGGAATCCGGCGTTTTGCGCCGGGTCGCTTGACCGCACCCGCGCCATCGTCGCGCCGCTTGAAAGAACATCCAACGAGACGCCGGGCGTTGTCGTCCCGATACCGACGTTGCCGGTGATATTGAGTCCGTCATCAGTTTGTAACACATTAGCAGCACTGCGGTATAAATTAGTATCTCCTGCAGACCCAAACTCCAAACCAGCTACTCCAGAGCCAATATAACCAATTTTAACCATCGTGGAGCCTCCATTACGGGCATAAAGCTCATTACTCCCATAAAAAGATGTACCACTGATACTACTGCTGGAGTTAATAGTCCCTACGACATCAAGTTTAGCGGTCGGCCCCGTCGTCCCGATGCCGACGTTGCCGGTGCTATCTATAGCTACACGATTAGCCCCGGACGTTTGGAAGTACATATTTGTAGCTTCCAAATTTCTAATGACTACATTTTCACTAGCATCAATACCATAAAGAAAACCATCGGCGGTTGTTACTCCTGTTGTGTCGTTAACAATTTGTTGATAAACCGCACCGCTACCTGCTTGATAGGTGATGAGAGGATAGCCATTACTTGCTATACCCCCAATTCCAAGAAAACCAGTAATGTCTGCATTGCCTGAGACAGTCAGTTTATTATTTGGTCCCGTCGTCCCGATGCCGACGTTGCCGGCATTTGTCACAACAAATTTATCCGCGGCAGTTGAGTCCGCTGTTCGTATAGAGAAAGAAGTGTTCAATTGATCCGCGCCGCGAATATAAGTATTGTGAGCAATAATATCGTTGCCTACAAAGTTGTGAGTGCCTTCAACCTCAATGTCAAAAACCTCTTTTCTGCCGGTTTCTTTAATTGCGGCAATCTCCACAAACTTGATCTTTCCGCTTGACAAATCAGGAGATTTTTGGTAATATACGGACATAATACCTGCGGTAGATCCTACAAAAGCGTCTACCGCTTTTTTGTGGTCTAAAACCAACATGTCTTTATCCCGGCCCAGATCGGTGAAGTTAGAGCCAAACAGCGATTTTAATTCTTTAGCCGTGTTATGGTGGAAAGATAACAATTTTATATCTTTCTTTTGAGAAAGCAACTGTTCAAACAGCCAGTAGTAATCTCCGTCTCCGGTGATAAAAACCGCTCTTTTGTAATTTTTCATATGTTTCATAGCCTCAACCGTCAAACGGGAGTCTACATCCACTTTCTTTTGACCGTTAAATACTTTTAACGGGACAAGTTTCAGATCATAGCCGAATTCTTTTAATTTGCGGTAAAAGCCAAGTTGTTTTTTATCTTTTTCATCCACTCCCGCGACATAAATCAGATTTGTTATTTCAAAACGATATTTGAGATACGAAGCCAGTTTTTCATAGTCCATCTTCCAGCCGACTTTCTTGGCTGCGTACATCAGATTTGAGGCATCGATAAAAGCATAAGCAGTTTCGCGGGTTTTTCTTTCAGGTACCGCAATTCTCATACCCGCTTTAATTTGGGAAACTTTCAGCCATTTTGCCTTTTCGGAAATCGCCTGCCCCGCAGACTTGCTCCTCGGGAATGCGAGGCTGGAAGCCTCCAGACCGAGGTAAGAGTTCTGTAGGGTGAGGTAAGGATGATTAAGAGTGGTTTCAATACTTCTGCCGTCAACTGTCGTGATTTTAACCACTTTCTGGAAGCCTTTATTTAGAAGTTTTTTGATTTTTCGATAGACAATCTTTCCGGTTTGCTCATCCAAAGAAGCTACCAGATCGCCATCCTGAATGTCTTTAATCGGTACCAGGAGATCTTCCCATTCCTCATCGTCATTTTCACCCTTTCTTTTTTTCTTGCGTCTTTTGATGGGCAAAAGAGTTTTACCAATGACACACTCACCGGCAACATGAAGTTTTGCCAGTGGCCCCGTTGTCCCGATGCCGACGTTGCCTGTGTTGTAGTAGATGCTGGTGCCGTTGGTGGTCCATTGGCTGCTGACGTAGGGGGCGCCGCTTTGGCGGAGAATGCCTGTGAAATTTATATCTCCCGTCACGTCTAAGGCGTAGCTTGTATTTGTGTTGCCTACGCTGAGTTTGGCGGGGAAACTGTAGTTGCCTCCGCCCTGGCTTGAGCCAAACTGCCCGGCCGTCACATTGTTGGCACCTATATAACCGCTGACTATCGGGCCGGAAAATTGGGCAGCGCTGACAGTCCCAGTGACATTCAGATTGGAAGGAAAAGTAAAATCTCCCCCGCCTGTGTTGCTGGCAAATGTGCCGGAGGAAATATCAGCCACATTTACTCTCCCCGTATAATCACGGCTGGTGATTTTGGCATTATCAAAAATCATGGTCCCGCCGGTACCCAGCCAGTTATAGACTGCAAGCCTGGCGCGGGTACAGGGTTTGGGGCTTTCGGTAGTACCGCAACCTCCGTTGGGAAGATTGGGGCCAGGGACGGCAAAAGAGCCTGAATAAGGAGTATCACGGTATGTGGAAGTGGTGAGAACATTGCTTTGAATTTCCGTACTGTCCTGGGCATCGGTTTTGGCCGTATTTCCGTAGGGAGGATAGAAATAGACCCGAAGATAGAAACCGGTGGAGTACCCTCCTTTTACATCCGCACTTGCCACATAATTTTTGCCCGGAGTGATAGGAAAAGGATCGGAAGCTGCCGCGATACCCGAGGAACTGTTGGCGGGAGTAAGAATGAGAGCAGAAGAGCCTGCATAGACACTGTTTGGGTCGGTAGAGGCGTTTACCAGTGTTACAGTGCCTCCCTGTCCGGTGGTCTCAAAGTTGGTATCCCAGTTGTCCGGAGAGGTACTGTTTACACTGCTTTCGAAGTTACCGTTTAGGATAAGGTTTTCGCCCGAAGGGGATGTCTTAAACGGGGCTATAAGCGAACCGTTGGAATCTATCCTGAGCTTGATATTTCCGCCCTGCCTGATGACAAAATGGCCGGTAGCCGGATCTGTGCCGAAACTGATAGGAGGAGGGGTAGGAGTTTGGGCCAGGACTGGCAGGGATGAAGAGAGAACCGAGATAACGGTAATAAATAGTATAAAAGTTATAATGCTTATAACTTTAGGCAGTAAAGGCTTCATTTTGTACTAAAAGACAACCCGTAAACAGGGTTGACACCTTTGAGTAGTAGTCGTATTCATTATGATATTATCTTCATCGTAAGGGATATTGAAATAGTTTGTCAAGGACTTGGAGAGGAGGGGAAGTTTTATAACGGTTATAACAATTATAACCGTTATAAAAGTTATAAATTTTATAAAAGTTATAATCTTACTTCGCTTTTTTGGGAGAAGGGGTGGGGGATGCGGTTTCTCCTTCTTTGGGAAGCAGAGGCTTTATTTCCTCAAGTTCCGCCGTCAGCTTCTTGTAGTCCTCGCTTTCGGGACTGGTCAGCTCAATAGTCTTCTGCAAAGCCTGGGCTGCCTGAGGGTATGCTTTGTTTACTTTATATAATGAAGCCAGACTGTAGTAAGGTACATTCCAGTCGGGCTTGAGATTGGCTGCCTGTAGGAATAATGCTTCTGCCTCCCGGTACTGTTTGGCACTCATCATGATATTTCCCGCTACCATTTTCGGCTGCGGAGAAGAAGGATCCAGATTCATCTGCTGATTGAGAGATTCCAGGGCTAACTGGTCTGCTCCCTGCATTCCGCCTATCAGCATCTGGTATATGGATGAAAGCTGGCCCCAGTTTCCGGCACTAAGCGGGTTTAAAGTGGTTGCACGTCTGGCATCATTTACCGCAGCCTGGGTGAGAAGATTGGCCTGTTTGGCGCTTTCTGATGCATTTTCCGGTTTACTTCCGGAAGCCACCGAACGGGCAAGCGATACTTCCAGGGAACTGGCTAAACTCAGATAATTGTCACTATCCGGATTTAACATGACCGCTTTTACCGTAAAATCATAAGCTTCATTGGCCTTCTGATTCTGGGCAAGTGACAGAGCCTGGCGGAAGTACATGTCACTTAGATAAACCCGGGACTGGATAAGGACCAGGTAAACCACAGGAATAAGTCCGATGACGAAGAGAATAGAGGCATTTCTCATGCCGGCCAGGGAAACTACTCTAGCCTTGGTCTTGGGAGCCGCTATCCCCAGTAATATAAATGTAAGCGTCAAAAGTGAGACGGAGGCAGGCAGTACGATTTCGGCAACCAGAAGTACAGCCAGGGCGATAAGTACAGGTTTGGCGCTGTTTTTGAAATCCGGAAAATCAGGGAAACGAAGTACCCTGATAGTAAGAAGTATGAAGATAACTGCAGCGGCCAGACCGACTTCAGTAGCCAGTGTCAAAAGGTAATTGGACGAACTGCCCATTACCAGTGACCAGAATGGAGTGAGGTTTAAAGCTGCCGGTTTGGCTAAAGAATATGCAAAAGGGAAATTGGCAGGAGAGACTCCAAGAAGCGCTACCTGTATATTTTTGTACATTTCCATAAGGATAATCCAGCCGGCCTGAAAAGGCAGAAGCAGAGGTTTCTGGTCGGTAAGAAGATGATACAAAGAAACCAGTCCTGTCACGGAAATCACCAAAGTGCCGACTCCCTTCAAAAGCCCCGCGAAACCGAATTCCTTTTCTCCTTTGGCATCATGCCCCAAAAGCTCCGGGAAAAATTTTTTCATGACAATTTCCGAGATCAAAAGTACGGAAACGACCAGGTAAAAGACGGTAGCTGACAGCGTGCCTTCCAGAGGGAAAAATCCCGGAAATAATTTAAACTGCTGCAGGAATGTGACCAAAGCAGCTACAGCCGTACCCAGAACCAAAGGAAGCAGGGATATAGTATTTTGGGTCAGTGTCAGAAAAAGGAGGAATAAGGCGATTAGAGTGCCTGTGGATAGAGGCTGGTAAAAAGCGTTCATTTTATTCGGTGCTCCGACTACAGTGGAGGCAACAAAGAGCAATGTCAAAACAGTCAAGTACAGATTGGCGGGAGTTTTCACCAAAGTCAGTTTCTTTTCCGACAAAACCCTGAGTACTGTCAATAAGAAAAGCACTGAGGCTGCAGTCACGAGCAACATGTGTTTATCGACAGGAGTATTGGCGGATCCGAGAGGCAAAGTGTAAAGCGGAAGAAGAAATAAAAATAAACTGAATACGATTTTGGTGGTTTTGTTTATCATGGGCAGTTTTAGAATAAATTTATAATATTTTTACCGTATAAAATAATCTAACATAACAGGGAGAGTAAGTGTCAAGAGGGAACTTGGGGAAACCGGATATAACGGTTATAACAGTTTTAATAATTATAACGGTTATAAATATTATAAAAGTTATAGCTGGAAAAGGATCAGAGTCTTACTCGCTGACGGAGGGGGTGGCGGGTTTGGAAGGAACGGAGCTGGGTAATGTGACTTCGGTAGGAGCAATCGTCGGAAGGGCAGTCGGCATGACAACTGTAGGTTGCGGAGCCATGGTAGGAAGAGGCATGGCGGGTTCTACTCTCAAAGCCACGACATCGCGGGCTACTGTGACATCTTTATCCGTATAGACGGTGACCTGTGTTCCGACTTCCAGGTCTTTCAAAGACATCTTTTCTACACTGGGAGCAGCAGGGCCTTCTGAAGGATTGGCTTTGGGTGCCCCGTATCTGCTGATTTCCGTGGCATCCGTCACTTTCACCGTATAACTGGTCTCACTGGGACCTTTGGACGCTTCCATGACAGCTCCCGGTTGCTGTATGCTGGGAGCGATCACAGTGAAAGTATCTCCGGCTATTTTCGTGATACGGCCGCTGAATGTATTTATGACGGAGGAAAGATTTACTGAAGTGGCTTCTGCACTCTCTCCGCCGGTTCTAAGATCTGTATTGGTATTTACACTGATATTTTGACCGATTTTGAGATTGGCTATGGTTAATTTGAGCGGAGGAGCGGGTGTGGTGGTGATCAGAAGGTAAGGGATATTTACAGGAGGTTGCGTAATTACTGTATTGTCTCCTACGATAAATTCTCTGGTAATTTCGCGTGTAACAGGGGTGGGAATTGGTGCCGGTGTGCCTGCTTTGGTATTCGCTACTGCCGGTATAACCATCGGTGCTGAATATGTATATTTCTGGGTGATCCAGACGCGATTTCCTGCAACTTTGGATACTTTTCCCGAAAAACTGGTGACAGGTGAAGTTAGGAAGAGTACATCAGGTGAAACCTGGGGGAGACCAACCGTGCCTTTTTTGTTTTTTACTATATAAAATCCTGTACCGAAAACGATAATGAGGGCAAGTCCAAATACGATATAAAGAACGGGGGGGGCAGTAAGAGTTTTCATTATTTAAACTATAAGGCAGAGATAAAATCCTTGTCAAGAGGGAAAATGGGGAAAAGTTATAATACGAGGAGGCGGCCGGCGGTCGGGGAGTCTTTGGGACAAAGTGTGCAGAGAAAGTCAAACGTACCTTCCCGGACAGCCTGAAATTCCAGGAGACGGCTTTCGCCCTGAGGTATGGTCTGCTTAAGATGCAGGACGGGGATGGAAATGTCATAGCTTTTGTCTTTTGATTTGAAATTAATACTGACTATGTCGCCGTGGCCTACAATAATTTCCCGTGAAGAAAAACTGTCTTTTTCGGCCACAATCTCGAAACTTCTAAATTTACTTTTGGCGTTTGAAGTCTCTTCGACCGATTTGGGGATGGCTATATTTTTATCGGAAGGAGTGTCGCGGGGTTCGGGGATTTTCGGAACTGTTTTTTTCACCTTATTATTTAAAGTAATTTTGCCGGAAACTAAACTGCTTTTGACGCCCTGGATCACAGAGTCAGGCAAAAGAAGAATGGAAAGAGAAAGAAAACCAACCAGTATTAATATAGTTACTATAATAATAAGCAGTATGTTTTTCCCTGAGGAGGGAGGCTTATCATTTCCTGTGATAAAAACCTGGTCCATGAGAAGAGTATAACATATAGGAATTTTTAATTTTTAATTTTTAATTTTTAAACAAACTTTAGTCAATTTTTAATTTTTAATTTTTAATCAAACTTTAGTCAATTTTTAATTTTTAATTTTTAATTTTTAATTAATTTTTAATGACGGCCCGCGGGCGGAGACTATCCACCAGTTGAAGCGGATGTCGTGGTCGATGGGGGAGTCGAGGGCTACCCTGAAGTAACCCTGCTCTTCCCCGGCTGATGCCTTTTTGGCGGTGATAAAAAGGACCTTATTTTGTGTGGGTGTCGTCGGAGTAAGATAAACCAGGCTTTGGTCAGTCATTCCCGGATTGTAAACTATGACCTCCGTTTCTCCGGCCGGGACAAGTCCGACTCCTGTAACTGCGTTGGTTTCTATAGCGGGGGCAAAGATGCCGTTTTTCCTGAAATTATCCGCGGCGGCAATAATAGTGCTTCCTGTGGCCGTGAAGTCTCCGGGAAGAGACAGGCTTTCGGCGGTAAGGGTACCGCTGAAAGTTGCACTTCGGGCATTGATATCGCCCTCAGTGTAAACATTTCCTGAGGCGTCAATTGAGGCGACCTCTTTATCATCTATTCCTTTAATCAAAAGCTTGCCGAAGCCTCCCGTCCTGGGACTGGTTTCCGGTGAGGTAGTATCGGGAAAGTTACCTATTGATTTATTATTTGACAGATTGATAGTCAAATCTCCCTGCTCCGGACGGATTTCATTGGTGGTCACTCCGCCAACGGCCACAAGATTCCCGACAGTCCGGATATTACCTTTTTTATCGATGATGACTTGACCGCCCATGATATCTATATTTTCCGATGAAGTTATGTATAAAGGTTTACCCATGGCAGTAAGACTGCTTCCTTCGATAAAGAGATAACCGCCTATGGATAAGCTGCCGGCAATGAGAGTATCTTCAAGCGATGTCTTACCAAAAACTGAAAGAGATTCGGCAATAGAAGTATTTTTCAAAATCCTAAGTGTTGTTTCGTCCTGAATAATGGGAAGATCCTGGTAAACAGGAGTGTAATAATCGGGATTTGGGGCAGTCCAAGTGGAAGATTGGCTAAGAAGAGCGGATGCAGAAGATTCGGGAAGACTGAATTCTCCCGAGCTTGATGCTATTTCGGGATGCAGAAGTTCATCCAATAGATCTTCCAAACCGGCCGAAGCTGTCGCTATACTAAAAAAACTGCGGTTTGTTTCAGTATCCACACGTAAAAATTCTGATGAATTTTCAGTGTAAACCCATCTAATCCGCTTTGCTGCCCCTTCGGGTTGCAAACCGGAGTAAGATGGGTATACACCATCATTTAACTCCGGGGGAGGGACAAGATCGATAGGAGTGGGGGATGGAGCTGTCGCGGTCGGAGTCGCCGGCGGAGAAGCAGAATCAGAAGCAGAATCAGAAGAATAACCGTTATAATCGTTATAAATGTTATAAATATTATAAACTGCGGATGGGGAAGAGTCTTTCAGAAGATCGGAGAATTTACCGTTTTTCGTGACTACATCATCTGTATAAAGCGTACCGGAAACGGTGGCATCATTGTAAACTTCCAAACTCCCGGAAGAAAGCGTACCGGCAAATGTGGCGTCGCCTTCTGAGTCTATGGCGGCCACTATTTCATCTTCTTTACCCCGGACTAAAAGTTGGCCGAATTCGGGTGAAGAACTGGCATCGCGGCTTTTTTCCAGATCTATAATAACGTTATCAGAAAGTGGAGAGATAATCCCGGTTTCTATTTGGGAAAGCTGAGCAGTACCTGTGGCGACCAGATCAGTAGTTTCAACCAGAGGTGAAATAAATCGGTTGTTTACTCTAAGCTCATCGGTCTTGAGGAGGCCGACTCTGAGACTCGCGATAGCTGCCTGGGAGAAGTTGATGATACGGTTTACTATCCGGCCGGCAGTATCTTTAATAATATATTCAGAATCAAGAGAAGAAAGTTCGGCGCTTTGTGTGGAAAGGGTAAGATCGCCTAATTGGTCCAGTCCAATTTCAGATTCATACCAGGAGGGCCGGATGAAAGCAAGAATTTTATCCTTTTTATCATTTTCTTCCAACGGCTCAAGAGCCCGTCCTATAATCTCGCCGCTTCGGGTAGCAAGCATGGCAACACCGGCAATCGATGAAGAGGTAAGAGGATCGCCCAGCCGGATAGGACCGTTTTCAAGCGAAACTTTGGTGGGGATGCGTCCCAGGAGACCGACTATTTTACCTGTGACGTCAGTACCGTCTGCTTTTCTGCCACCGACAAAACCGGCACGGTCTGTGATGACCCCTAATATTTTTTGTGAATACGGAGTTTTTACTTTATCTACTTT
>Ga0209211_10013165_pt1 | contig 10294 bp, 11 predicted proteins | sample RifGroA2_FD_183992 | JGI IMG/M metagenome (GOLD analysis project Ga0209211, IMG submission 183992) | Groundwater microbial communities from Rifle, Colorado, USA - Groundwater A2 (SPAdes) (version 2) | ecosystem: Environmental > Aquatic > Deep subsurface > Groundwater | place: Rifle, Colorado...
AAAAGAAGAAAGGCTTCAAAAGCTGATTCAAAAATATAAAACGTCCAAAAGCAATACCAACGTTGATACTATCCCCGGCCTGCAACCAATTTTTAAACACCTATATAAATCCATCTACCCCACTTCTGAAATTAAAACCCCGCAAGTCATTATCGACATTAAAAACGGAAATTATAATCCGTCGAGGGACCAGCTGTTACATGCTATTTCTTTATGCGAGGATCGGCTTAATCAGTTGCGTTCTCTTGCGCCATACATAAAGACGCTAAGAGAATTGCCTTCTATCTCCCGGCTTATCCGTTTGGGTTCAAAAAACAAAATCTTCAACCATATTCTTTGGGAAAAGCTGGGGGATTCCTGGCGCAACTTTAAGCGCGCCCTCCATCCGCCCCTGACTCAAAACGCTCTCGTTGTTTATCAAACTGTTTCCGGAAAAACGCTGACCGCCCCCCTATTAACCTCCACTGTCTACACCGCCTTTAAACAGCAGGGCGAATCTTTGCGGCAATACAATAAATCGCTCTGGAACGCTGTCGTTGTGGAAAAATCTAAAAACCCCCAGTATAGAACCATATTTCAGGCGGCTAAATATATCGTTCAGAAATACCGCTCTACTCAACTAAAAATTCGCCATGCCGAAGAAAAATTGGGGCAATTAAAACTGCTTGCCAATTCCGGCCTATTCTGGGATCCAATAGTTTTTATTGAGAAAATAAAGCACCGCGAAAAATATGTTTATGACTTGCAAGTTGACAATGGTGTTTTCTTGGCCGGCCACGGCGGGATGTTTGTCCATAATTCCTATTTTGTCAAGCTCGAGGCCCTGCGGTCATTAATGTTTGATACCGAAGTTATTGTGATTGATCCGGAAGACGAATATCACCGGATGGCCGACGCCGTCAACGGCCAATATATTGATTTTAGTTTTTCTTCCAAAGTCAAAATAAACCCCTTTGATCTTCCCTCCTACGCCCGCGGAGAATCCGGACAGGCCGGAGAAAACGAATTATCCCAAAAATTGCTCTCGCTCCACGCCTTAATGAAAATAATGCTCGGAAGCATGGACGCCACCCAAGAAGCTATTTTAGACCGGGCATTAATTGCCGCCTATAAAGCCAAGGGCATCAGCCCCAACCCTGAGTCGTTTAATAATGAACCGCCTCTTTTGGAGGACTTATATAAATCCCTGATCGGGATGGAAGCCCCGCAGGCCGAGGATTTGGCCGCCAGATTGGAAAAATATGTCAAGGGGAGTTTCCGCGGATTGGTCGATCAAAAGACTAACGTTAATTTAACCGCGGATTTTATTGTTTTCGGAATTAAAAATTTGGAAGACGAACTCCGGCCGGTAGCCATGTTTATGATTCTGGATTTTATCTGGACCAAGGTAAAGTCCCAGCTCAAGCGCCGGCTGTTGATAGTCGACGAGGCTTGGTATTTGATGAAAAATCAGGATTCAGCCCTATTTTTATACTCTATGGCCAAACGGGCCCGCAAATATTATTTAGGATTGACCACTATTACTCAAGACGTTGAGGACTTTTTACACTCGGATTATGGAAAAGCCATCGTTACCAACTCCAGCATTCAGGTTTTAATGAAACAATCGGCGGCGGCAGTCGACTCTCTTCAGGAGGCTTTTTATTTATCCGCCGGGGAAAAACAACTCTTAATGGCTTCGGAAATCGGCGAGGGTTTGTTTTTTGCCGGCCAAAACCACGTCGCCATCAAGGTTATCGCCAGCCCCGAAGAACATAAGTTAATCACCAGCAAGCCGCAGGAAATTTTGGAGATGAAAGCTAGTCTTGAACCGGAAATAAAAACCGGGGAATTGAAAATTACTCCGGAAAGCAATTATTGGAAACCTCCAAAACCGGCCGGCCCGGAGCCATTGGCTCTAAATGAAATCGAAGTTGATATTAAAAAGGCGATTCCTCCACAGTCCAAGGCCCCAAGCGCCGCCATTCAACCATCAATCGAGTTTACGTCTATCTTTGAAACTCAGCCGAAGAAATCAGACCCCGGCTAACGGATAAGAAACATTATCCCTTCCTCCCAATCTTTCCAAAACCCACATCCTAATCAGCGTTGTTGGCCCGATTCCCTTTTGATGCGCCTCCACTCTTAATTTATTCGATGTCGCCGGGTCAAACCGCACCGTCACCCCCTCCGACAAATTCTTGGCAAATCTCACCTTGACGGTTTTAAACTCGTCCCAATGGTCGGCCAAACTATGGGTATCCCAAAATTTCGCCTCTTCCTGAATAGATTTAAACACGGGAATCCTGCTTTTCTTTTGTGAGGCAATTTTTTTATTAGACACATTCATGTTATCCCACCCCCTTTCTCTAATTGATATGCGCGGCGCTCTTTGCGGTCGGCTGTCCGAGCTGTTACTACAAAGTAGGTATCTTCTCCCTTTGGCGCGACCACAATGGCTAAAATTCGTCCCGCCGATGTTAACCCAATCAACATAAGTCTGTCCTTATAGCTCTCGCGAACAATATATCTGTTGCCAAGACAGACTTGTTCCACCTCGTCGGGGATAACGCGATGGCGCCCAACATGCGCCACATTCCACTCATCCCAAATCAAATGCTTAACCGTCATCGATAAAATTGATTGTAACACATTGCATGACAAAATGCAAACTAGTCAAAGGAGGCGTCAATTCTTCATTTCTGCACTCTCACCGGCATAATTACGTGGAGATAATTTTTTGATTTAAATACCCCGGGTTTTAAAGAATTTATCATGCTGAAGCTTATGATTTCTTCCTCTGTCGACCCTAAATAGTCTAATAAATAGCGGCCGTTAAAAGCAATTTCCCCATCCCCTTTTCCCTCAACCTCCAAAACTGTTTCGTTCTCGCCTACTTGAGGAGAATTGGCCGAGATTTTTAATTTTCCGGATTTAATTTCCCATTTAATTATATTGGCCGCGCTCCGGGCAAAAATAGCCGCCACTTTTACCGCCCTCTCAACGTCTGAGCGGTTTGCGGAAATTGTCAGATCAAAAGTTTGAGGAATAATCTTTTCAGCCGGGGGAAATTCTCCGGCTAACGTCCTCCCCGAAAGCCAGCCGGCCTCTCCGATAACCCCCACCTCGCCGGACTTGCTGATACTCAAATTAATTCCGGCTGCCCCCGGGAATTTGTCGGCTTCGGATAAAAACCTGGCCGGGACGATGGCCGCTTCACCAATTGATCCGCCGGCGGACGCGGTTACAACGCTAAGCCTGTAGCCGTCTGTTGCCATTGCCTTTATCTCTCCTTTTCCTGATTCAGAGAGCTTAATTCCGGTCAGCACCGGCCGGGAATCGTCTTTGGCGGTGGCAAAAAGAGTTCTTTTTAAGAGGAGGAACAGATCTCCGGCTTTTATTTCAAGGCCATGGCCGGACGGAGGCTCGACTTTAGGAAAATCCTCGCTGGACGCGCCAACCAACCGGGCCCTAAACGATCCCGACTTGACTGACAATGAGTCTTTTTCTGACAATAAGTCAACTTTCCCCGCTGCCAACTGAGAAATCAAGGCCGAAAATTCCTTTGCCGGAACAGAGATTTCGCCGTCTTCCTCAATTTTTCCTCCGACTGTTAATCCCATTGAAATTGATAGATCTGTGGCCAAAAAAAATATTTTTCCATTTTCCGCCTTTATTAAAATATTAGCCAAAATCGGCAACTGTGGCCTTGATGATACGATTTTAGAAATCGTTAAGGCTGCCTTGGCCAGGTTTTCCTGCAAAATTGATATTTTCATATTTCCGTTTTTTCCTTATATTAATTAGCCCTAGTATATAGGAATGTGGATTTGTCGAGAACCCTCAAAAATACGCCCTGCGCTGGTCATTTTGCTTATCAACGTTTGTTTATAAATAAGTGGATGAATTGTTAACATCTTGATCTTTCCGATAATTATAAACATAACATAAAAGTTTTCCGCGACTAATTCACCGGTTATCCACATAGTTATCCACGGGTTGTGGACAACTTAAGTCATTCTCTTTCTAACCTCGTCCAAAGCTCCTCTTAAATGGGCGTTAGAAGCCAGCTCGGCGGTTATTTTATCGGTGGCATGAATTACGGTGGAATGATCTCTGCCTCCAAAAATCCGGCCAATGGAAACCAGCGGCAGCCGGGCTTCAGTTTTTAAAATATACATGGCCAAATGACGCGGAATAATCAGGTCTTTTTGCCGCCTGGCTCCCTTAATTTCGGCGGATTTAATTCCGAAAACCTCGCAAACCGCGGAAATGACGCTGTTTGGAGAAATTTTAGTTAAGGGTTGATTCCGGTCGTTGCCCTCGGGCATATTTGCCTTGAACGACTTAATTACTTTCTCGGCAATTTCAAGAGTGATGGCATTTCCGTGAATTTGAGTTTCCGCCAGGAGTCTTTTTAAGACTCCTTCTAAAAACCTGGTACTTTCAATATTCCCGGCAATCAGTTGGGCTACATCCATCGGGATGTCTATCCCCCACGCCTTAGCCTTAATTAAAACGATAGCGGCCCGCAACTCAAAACTTGGTTGTTGGATATCAATGGTCAGGCCGCCTTCAAACCGGCTTTTCAATCTGGCCTCCAGGCCTAAAATCTCGCTCGGGAATTGATCGCTGGTTAAAACAATTTGGCCGCCCTCCTGATGAATGGCATTGAAAGTGTGGAAAAATTCTTCCTGAACCTTGTCTTTACCGCCGATAAACTGGATATCATCAAGCATTAGGGCTTTGACAGACCGGTACCGTTTGCGGAATTCGGCCGTGGTTTTATATTGGATTGCCTCTACGATTTCATTGGTAAACTCTTCGGAACTGCGGTACATGACTTTTGTTTGAGGATCGGCTTCTAAAATCCGGTGGCCGATTGCCTGCATTAAATGGGTTTTTCCCACCCCGACTCCGCCAAACAAAAACAACAGATGGTAGGCCTGGCCCGGATTGCGGCTGACGGCTTGGGCGGCAGCATAGGCCATTTCGTTAGTAGAGCTAACGGCAAATTGTTCAAACGTAAAATCCGGCCTTAAATGGGCGGCGGCAGCACTGCGGTGATAGGCAGCCCCGGAGTCTTCCTGAGCTGAAAAAAGCGGCCCGTATGAAGACAGCGGCAGAGATGGCTTAGAATCAGGAGTGGCTAAAGTAAATTGCAGATCACAGCTTTTATGGGTTACTCTTTCAAATGCATCCTTGATCTGTTGCCGGCAGTGGTCTTCAATCCATTGGCGGTGAAAAATTGATGATGCCGCCAATAGGGCGGAAATTTTTTCTTCGTTTTCCTCAACGCTTTCCAACTTGGTTTTGGAAATGAAAGAACTAAACGTTCCGGCAGACAATTCAACCTTTAAATCTTCCTGCACAGTTTTCCACAGTTCAACCGTATTCATATCTGACGTTAATTTATAAAGTTTTCCACATTAAGTCAAGAAGAAAAAAAGACGAAGGACTTGTGAAGTTGGCTAAGACCAAGTAAAATATAAAATATGGCAAAAACAAAAAGAACTTATCAGCCCTCAAAAGTTCACCGGGCCCGGGCCCATGGATTCAGAAAAAGGACTTAATGTTAATTCAGAATTCAGAATTCAGAATTCAGAATTTTCCCAAGGCGGGAATTATTGTTAGTAAAAAATTGTCAAATAAGGCGGTGATAAGAAACAAGTTAAAACGGCGGCTGCGGGCGGCGTTGCAAGGCATTTTGCCGGAAATCCATTCAGGAAAACATTTAGTAGTATTGCCCAACCGAAGGGCTTTGGAAGTTTCTGTTGCCGACTTGGAAGAAGAGCTTAAATTTTTGAACATTGGGTCATTGAAAATTGATTGAAAATTGAAAATTGTAAATTGAAAATTAACAAAGCGGTAAATTTTCTAATATCCTTTTACCAACGTGTCAAATACCGCTTTGGCATCCCCTCTCCCTGCCGCTTCTCCCCCACTTGTTCAGAATATACAAAACAAGCCATCGCCCGGCATGGTATTATCAGAGGATCGTCGCTGGGGTTTAAACGAATCTTTCGTTGTCATCCGTGGTCAAAAGGAGGATTAGACTCAGTGCCGAAATAAAAAAATTTACAATTTACAATTTTCAATTTTCAATCAAATCTCAATTAACCAATTTTCAATTTTTAATTAAATGCTTGTGTCATTTAAAATTCATTCTTTGAAAATTCATTGTAAATTGAAAATTGAGAATTGAAAATTAATCAAGCCATGTTCAACACATATCTCTATCAGCCAATTTTACAGTCGTTGATTTTTTTCTATCACCTTTTAGGCGATTCATTCGGCTGGGCGATTATCGGGATGACTTTTGCCATCAGATTAATTTCAGCCCCATTGACTATGCCGGCTATGAAGGTTCAGCAAAAACTTCAAAAACTTAAGCCTGAATTGGACAAGCTGAAAAAAATCCATCCGGACAAAAAAGACCTCCAAAAAGCCCAACTGGAGCTTTATAAACAACACGGAGTCAATCCCGGGGCCGGCTGTCTGCCGCAAATCGTTCAGATAGTGATTTTAATCGCCCTCTATCAAGTGTTTATGAATTTTTTAAACGGCGGAGTTATTGACGGCCAAACAATCAATATGAATTTCTGGTGGTTGGACTTGTCTAAGCCGGATAAATATTATATTTTACCGGTTTTGGCCGGAGTTTCCCAACTGGTTTTTTCGATGATGTTAAAGCCGGGGACAGAACATCCCCATAAGATTGAAAAGATTGCCAAGCCAAAAGACATCAAAGAAGAGAAGACAGAAATGGATATGGCAACAGAAATTCAAAATCAAATGTTATTTATGATGCCCTTAATGACGGCTATAATTTCGTTGAAATTCCCCTCAGGCCTGGCGCTATATTGGGTAATGACCACAGTTTTTTCTGTCATCCAGCAATGGATAATGACCGGTCCGGGCGGCCTCACTTATTATTTTGCCAAATTGAAATTTGCCCTGCCCCGACGGAGTGCGCCATGAGCCGCGCTTCGAATGAAGGTAAGGCGATTGGCAAACGCATGTCTGGGGTTGGTATAATTGGGATATGGAAGAAATGAATAAAAAAATAAAAACGGTTTTGGAAGAATTATTAAAATTGATGGGAATTGCGGACTTTTCGGTAGAAGTCAGCCAATCAGATGAAGAAAAGATGGCGGCGGTGACGGTTCCCCAGGAAGAATCAGGAATTTTAATCGGTTATCACGGCGAAACCCAGTCGGCCCTACAATACTTAACGGCCCAAATAGTTAATAAGGGACAGGAAAAGTGGGAAAGAATTATTGTTAATATCAATGGATACCGGGATCAGCGCGAGGCCCAATTGAAACAAATGGCCAATAACGCCGCCGACCGGGCAAAAGCCACCGGAAATGAAATTGAGATGCCATTTTTAACTCCGGCCGAAAGAAGAATTATTCATATGGAGCTGTCTGTCCGCCCTGATATTTCTTCTTTTTCCGAAGGCGATGGCCGGGATAGAAGGCTGGTTATCGCGCCTAAAGCCGCCGATCAGGACCAGGCCTAAATAAATTCCCAGGATTATTCTGTTTTGTTGAGAGGTCAGCCAGTAGTGGTCCAAAAGCGAGGTGGAGAAAACGGCTATCAGTCCCGGCAAAAGTTCGGGAGCTCTTTTTATTACAGGATAAATTTTAAAGAACCCGGCCAGTAAAATTGTAAAACCAAATAGGCCGGTTTCTGCCAGAATTAAAAGAAAAACGTTGTGCGGCGGCTGGATGTTCCAAAATCCGGGCGGGAAATAATCCGGGAGCGCTGTTAATAATTTCCCCGGGCCAATTCCAAAAACCGGAAATTCAAAAAAAACTTTTAAAGAAGCATGGTTGAGGACGAGGCGTTCCCCGGAAGAAGCATCGGGAAACGAAATTAAAGATTGAAAAAAATTCCGGTTTGCAAATGCGGAATAAGATATTGCCCCGATCAGGATTGCCAAAACGGCATTTCTGGAAAATGTCAACAAAACCCCACCGGCGGCCATTAACCGTGCCGGCTTGTTATTCCATAGAATAAAAACCGCCAACAACAGCCATCCGGCCAAAGCGTTAGGATGAGAAAATGTCGCATAGGGACGCAAAAATTTCTGTCCCAAAAGATCAATGGCGGCAATATTCGGAGTAGACAAAGAAAAAGTTCTTTCCCCGAAAATCCACCACCATCCGGTAGATTTTTTTATTGCGAACTGCCAAATTTCCAAAATTAAAGTAAATATCAAGGGGCAAGTTAAATATTTTTTTATGCGGCAGGAAAGATTAAAATCTTTGCCGTTGATATAAATCATCCAGGCCAAAGCCGGAACTTGGAGATATCTGAAGGACCAATAAGCGGAAGAAATGGCGCCTTTTCCCGATAAGAAAAATAGTCCCAAAAAAATTGAGGTTAAAAGTATGAGAAATTTAGACTTATGGAATTTTATAATTGAAACAATTAATAGCCCCATAAATATTAAATCGGTTAAATAAACAGTTGGAGACAGATAATCAATTTTAATTCCATTGACTAAGCTCCAATCCGGCCAGAAATGAAATCCCAGTTGAGACGGGGATAATAAGACAATCAGGATTATTAACCAATAGACGATTTTCATCTTATGTTGATACAATATCACCAAATGAAATTAATCATCCACGCAGACGGGGGCTCACGCGGAAATCCGGGGCCGGCGGCTTATGGCGCCGTTATTGAAAACGAAACCGGGAAAAAAATTGCCAAGCTGGGAAAAGCCCTGGGAATAAGGACAAATAATCAGGCAGAATACGGAGGGGTTATCGCCGCCCTGGAATTTATTAAAAGATTTTTATCGTCCGGAAATATAATTTCAATAGTTGAATTTTATTTAGATTCCGATTTGATAGTCAATCAGCTATCGGGGAAATATAAAATCAAGTCTCCGGAGCTGGCAATGCTGGCGATAAAAGCTAAAAATATAGAACGGGAAATTTCAATTGCCGTAAATTACAATCATATCCCCAGAGACCAAAACAAATTAGCTGATAAAATCGTAAATCAGGTTCTGGACTCAAAAATGCCGGTATATGAAATAGATTTAGCCTGATCCCAGCCAATCTATACAAATGTTAAACGACCAAAAAATTCGCGAACGAAATTACAATTACCGGCGATAGCAGTTTGGGCAACCCTCAGGCTAACCCGAAAAACCAAAAAAGCTTGTAATGAATGACAGACGTAAAAATTTCTGGTAGAGTAATATGAAAGGATGAAAGACTATTCAATGGAGGTAGAAACGGTTGGCGATGACATTAGGGCGGTTATTATCGGAGGAGGATATATCGCAAAAAAATTGTCCTGGATTTTATATAACAGGGGACTGGGATGTACCTTAATTTCCCGGGCGATCCACCTTGACCTTTCTTCAATTCCGGAATTTATTTTTATATTTAACAATAATAACGGGGATATTCCGGAAGCCGTTTTGAATTTTGTTGAAACCATAAAGTCAAAATTAATTATTGTTTCAGTCGATAAGCCGTGCGGAGATAATTTAATTAAACAGTGCTTAGACAAGGACATTAATTTTTGTTCGGTTTCGGCTTACGACGTTTTTGGAGGAAGCGGAACGGGTTCGGCCCTGGAAAATGTTTTTCCCGGAGCGGGAAAAAAGAAATTAATATCTTTTAAAAATGATCAAGTTCTGGTGACCCCGATTTTTGTAGACGACGCCGCCGAAGGTCTTTGCCGGATAGCATTTTTTACCCAGACATTTAAGAAAAAGTTTTTGATAACCGGAAAAGAAGAAATTCCCCTGGTGGGATTTATTAACAGGGTATCGGCAGAAGCGGGCAGGATATTTGGATTTATATTAAAGCCGGAAGAACAAAGCGAACCATATCCGGAGGCTGTTGTCCGCCATGAAAAAATTATAAAAAGAGACGAATCGTATTTACTGCTTAATTGGCAGCCGGAAGTAAATTTGGCGGAAGGAATTAGATTAAGCCTAAATAGTCAGCCCGAAGCGGTTGAAAAGGAACAACCGGAAGTTAAAAAAAAAATGATTTTAAGCCCATAAAATCTTCCTCAAAACCCCGATTAAAAATTCCCAAAAAAATTATTGTTTTAACAGCCTTATTGTTAGGCGTTGCCTTTTTGCCGTTATTAGGCTTATTGGGAATTAGGATGGTGATGACCAAAATAATGGACTCCAAACCATCGGTCCCCAGATTAAAAATGATGACCGGATTATCACAAACAGGAATAATTCTAACCAGGATATATTCTCCGGTTTTACCGGAAAGCCCGGAAACATTTTTCAGAACGGCTGAAAATAAATATCTATCCGGGTTTT
>Ga0209211_10013166_pt1 | contig 10293 bp, 10 predicted proteins | sample RifGroA2_FD_183992 | JGI IMG/M metagenome (GOLD analysis project Ga0209211, IMG submission 183992) | Groundwater microbial communities from Rifle, Colorado, USA - Groundwater A2 (SPAdes) (version 2) | ecosystem: Environmental > Aquatic > Deep subsurface > Groundwater | place: Rifle, Colorado...
TGCCCCACAATTCTGGAGAGCCTGACCCCTTCTGCACCTGCACATTACTCAACTCTACATTGCCGGCATAAGGGTTGCTCACCATGTTCCAGCCGGATTTAAGGGTGACTGTATATGTTGAGTCAGGCACATCGTTATAGGCCTCCAGCCCCGGCAGTGTGGCGCTTCCATTCCTTGTCGTAAAGTATCCCTCACCGGGCTTAATCGGATTGGACGAGTCAACGAGGACATAGCCACCGTTATTTGCGCTGTCAGTAAGCCCTGAGGATACCCATTTATAAGTGGACGAACTGCCAAAGGCCGAGCTTCCGTCAAGACCTGCACCTGAAGTGTTCCTCGGCGCGCTTACCATGTTGTAGCCGTTCAGAAGTTCTACAACAGGGCCGGCTATTTCACCTGTTGTCGGATATCTGATAATAGTATTATCAGCAAGCTTTGCCTCAAAATAGTATTTATGGTTAGGCGCAGGTCCAAGCACTGTAGAATAATTGCAGGTTGCTCCATATGCCCAGTTACCTGTGCAAGTAAGGTTAACTGCATAGAAATCGCTTTCAACAGGATTGCTTCTATCAGTTATGAAGAGTTTTACATACTGCGGTTGATTGCCCGACGGGTCTTTTATGACTATTCCAAAGTTGTATGTTATGTCTATCTTTGGGTTATTGGTAGTCAGGTCAAGGTTGGTATTATCACTGCCGCCGTCCTCACGCTCAATGCCTACTATGCCGGTATCGCTTGTTGGTGTGCTTATGCCGTCTGGCGCAACAGGAGAGGCCACAGCAGTCTTGCCGGTTGATGTATTGCCGGCATTGTCTGTGGCGCAGAGACGGTAATGATAGTTCGTGCCATTGGTGAGACCTGTATGCGTGTATGATGTGCCTGAACTTGAATAGATTTCAGTTCCGCTTGAACAAGAACTCGGCACACTGTTTGTGCTATACACAAGTTTATAGTTACTTATATTGCTTAATGAATCTGAGAAACCAGACCAGCTTAATAATATTTGCCCATTTCCTGGCGATGCAGAAAGAGTGCCATCCGTTGGGGCAGTGCTGTCAAGTATGATAGCGTCTGAATATGGACTTGAGTTCACATTGCCAACACTATCCTTAAACCATATGTAAACAGTCTTTGTTCCATCGCCTGAAGATAATGTCCATGCCTTTGATGCGAAACACCGCTTGAATCAGAGGCAGAGATACTCAGGGTAACATCGGAAGTAGAATTTGTATAAGTTGCACCACCATTGATGGTGAATGAATTGAGTGTTGGTGGTGTGGTGTCAGTTGGCGCACTTTGCGTTGTCACGCTGAAGATATCGCTCACTCCGCCTATCGTCAAGGTGGCACTCGTTGTTGTTGAGTAACTGCCCGATGATGTTACCCGCACTGTAACCGTGTTACCGTTATTCACCGTGCCTGATGCGCTCGTGTATGCACCGCCATTTATAGAATATGTCCCGCCTGTAATTGAGATTGATGCTGCCGTATTGATTCCCGTCACAGTAATCGTGTTTGACGTAACTGTCGCGTTCAACGCAACCCCTGTCTGGTCTGTAAATGTAAACTGATCAGGGGTGGTGTCGGAAGGTGCCGCCATCGTTGTCACGCTGAAGATATCGCTCACTCCGCCAATCGTCAAGGTGGCACTCGTTGTTGTTGAGTAACTTCCCGATGACGTTACCCGTACTGTAACCGTGTTGCCGTTGCTAACCGTGCCTGATGCGCTCGTGTATGCACCGCCATTTATTGAGTATGTCCCGCCTGTAATTGAGATTGATGCCGCCGCATTGATTCCCGTCACGGTAATCGTGTTTGATGTAACTGTGGTATTTAATGCAGCACCTGTCTGGTCGTTGAATGTAAACTGATCGGGGATGGTGTCGGAAGGCGGAGTGTAAGTTACCGTTAATATATCAGTTCCTGTATTATTTGCAGCATCTCTTGCTGTAACAGTAATAATATTATCCCCGCTGTATAAGGTTATTCCACTTACAGACCAGGAGGTAGTACCTGATGCAGTCCCACTCCCTCCTCGATTATTCGCCCATGTGACCTGTGTAACCCCTACATTGTCAGAAGCCGTACCGCCTATGCTCAACGGTGAGCTACTTGTTGAATAGGTAGGATTAGAAGTAGGACTCGTAATCGTTACAGTCGGTGGGGTGGCGTCGGGTGCCGCCTGCGTGGTCGCAGAGGCCGTGTTGGAGTAACTACTGTTGTTGCCGGCATTGTCATAAGCCCGCACCCGATAGGTGTAGGGGGTGCTGGCAGACAAACTGGTATTACTGTAGCTGGTGGCCGTGGTCGTGGCAACCTCGGCAAAGCTCGTGCATCCGCTTCCCGTGCAACGCTCTATCTTGTAACCGGCAAGGCCCGAACCACCGCTGTCCGTGGAGGCCGTCCAGGCCAAATTGATCTGGCTGCTACTGGCAGGACTGGCCGTAAGATTCGAGGGCACCGTGGGCGGGGTAGTATCGTTCAGTACGACGAATGTTTGGTTAGTTGATGGAACCCAATAAATGTAACCACCCTCAAAATCACTTCTTCTATTGCTTCCCCACTGATACTCGTCACTTATTGGATAACCGAGATTTCCCTGCGCCCCTCCTTCAACTTCATATCTTGACCAAATGGCTCCATGCACCCAATAGGCTGTGCCGGTCCCATCACGGAGCATTAAAGCGCCCTTTCCTCCACTTCCACCATCGAAGTCCTGGGTATCGCCATTGCCCCACCGATGGACTGTGTTGATGGGGCAACCCACGCTTGCCGCACCGTTTCGGTTGTAACCATCAATAAATGGCTGAGAATTGAGTGCACCTTGGCCGACAGAAATTGCACAGCCTACTCCTACGGCTGCCCAGGCATTCTTTACTTGAGTTGCCCAGGCACCTGAAGGATCGAGGTCATTGGCAGCACTAATACTACCTAAAGAGGCATTAATAAAATCCGTTCCCGACGTCCAATAGTCATCCGCATTTGCGCGGTACATGATTTTTATAGCATTCTCGATCCCAATCCTTGTTACGGTTATACCATGGTGAGTACCACCATCTGAAAGCAAATAAAACATTTTATTAGGAATACCACTGTTAAAATGGACTCCACCATTATCATTATCACAAATAATGTAGCCATCCATATGATCTGGTTGAGAACGGTATTGTCCGCTGCAATAGCTAGTATGAGCAGGAGGGTTAGAAAGATCCCGCAGGGCATCCCCGTTCACATTAAAATTTTCGCCCTGTTGCCAATCTGGATCATTATAGGCAAACCCTATTGTAACCCCAAGCATATCGGAGAAAGATTCATTTAAAGCTCCAGATTCGTTTTCATAAACTAAATTAGATTCATAATCTGTGACTGCATGGCCCCATTCATGTGCAACAATATCCAAAGCTCCAGCCATAGACCTATATCCAGATGTTGAAGTACAGAAGACAACCTGAGAACCATTCCAAAATGCATTATTGTAACAGTTAGTAGGAGGATCATTGATAGGACCGTTAAATTCTACCGTGCTAACCATACTATTTCCTTGATCATCAAACCCATTACGACCCAGTTGGGAATTCAAATAGTCGTAAGTCCAACCCGCATATACATGCGCATCAACTCCCGGAGCTTGTGTAGCATCGTTCCAATTGTTATCCGAATCTGTCATCAAAGTACCTGGAAGGGAACCATTCCATAAATAGGTACTTATCGACGCACTACTACCCATGTTTCCATTATGCCCATGAGGGTTATTATTAGCTCGTCTTGTTGCATCTTCCAATTGGTATAAGCCATTAGATGATAGATACGTATCCACATGATTCTTAATATCTCCCATCACGCCGATTCCTGTGCCTCTTTGTGGCCCCGGATTGGCCACCGTAATGGGAGTACTGTCGTAGCCGGAGTCATTCGAGGAATTTCCGTCATTGGTAACAGTCAGGATGACCCCAATGTAATACGATCCCGCCGGGATGGTACTGGGTAGGACTGCGTTGGTATTATACGTATGCGACGCCCCCACCGCCAGCGCGCTGCGGTCCGCGTATCCAAGCAAATAATCACTGGTAGTGATCGTCGTATTGGTTGAGGCATAGAAGGTAATTCGATAGCTATCCGAGGTCTGGCCCCCAATGTTCGTGACCTGGTTATAGACCACGACTGTGGCACCTGGCTGGTAGGTCCCATTGGTCGCATCCACCGCCTGCACTGATAGATCAGCGAGAGGTAAACTCACCGTAATGGGAGTACTGTCGTAACCTGAATTGTTTGAGGAACCCCCATCATTTGTGACAGTCAGGAGAACCCCAATGTAATACGATCCCGCCGGAATGGTGCTGGGTAGGACTGCGTTGGTATTATACGTATGCGACGCCCCCACCGCCAGCCCACTACGGTCCGCGTATCCAAGCAAATAATCACTGGTAGTGATCGTCGTATTGGTCGAAGCGTAGAAGGTAATTCGATAGCTATCCGAGGTCTGGCCCCCAATATTCGTGACCTGGTTGTAGACCACGACTGTGGCACCTGGCTGGTAGGTCCCATTGGTCGCATCCACCGCCTGCACTGATAGATCAGATAGGGGAGACTGATAATATATTGTGATCGACCAATAGTCTATGTAGCCTGTGTCAGATGCAGCAAGATCACGTGCCCAGAGTGTCCATGTTTGATTAACCGGTTGACCGTTGTAGTTTGAGAGATTTGTCCAGGTCTGGTTTATGTTATCCTGGCTGCCCCCCGCGTTGTCCCAGAGAATTACTGTAGGATTGGCATCGTTATCAGTAAGAACAACTTCAAGGTCTCCAACGTAAGGGTGGACTACCTCAACGTGGACATCAATGCCGGTGACCACTGCACCCGAAGGGGCACCGTTTATGACAATACTGCTAAAGGCGGTCCAGTTGGCATTATTGTCAGAAATACTGACATTAGAGGAATTGGACCCGAATTGAGAATCGGCGTGGGCGGCGACGACCGAAAGGATGTAAAAAAAGATGGCTAACGCCTTTACCAATATAAGACGAAAAGGTAACGAATACTTTTTTTCGTGGATCGATGAAGGTATCATACGCTCGACTGCCTGGATATTATTTACTTCTGAACCGTGACCGAACCGGAACTCGGCCTTATTATTTCTCGTTCGGCATGGTCTGGGGAAGCTCCAAAGCATCCGGCTTAGGTGCTGGTGGGGCTCCCTTGGATAATAGATCTGGGGGCTTTACGCCCATGTTATCGCCAGGGGAAGCGATGCCACCACTATCTTGTGTGAGATCTGGTGCCGGGACCTCAGACAGTTGCCCGGCAGGTTTCCCCTCCATAGGAGCGCCGGGGACCACACCCTGTCGGCTATTCTCTGTAGGACGCGGTGCGACGACTTCCGACAAGGGCATCGCAGATGTTCCCTGTATGGTAGTGCCAGGAACAGAATCTGCCATTAGAAACATCACGTTGATAGACCCAAACATCGCCAAAAACACGAATGTTTTTCTCATTCCTCACCTCCGCGTATAAATATATTTTTGTTTCGCTTTTCATAAATCATAGCTGGTCGCTGGACTTTGAACTTCCCCCTAATCATTTTTTTACCGTCAACGATATATTCCAGATATATAGGATCGATTAAAATTTAATACGGTTTGCTTTATACAGGATGTCTCCTGAGTTCGCATCTATAAAATATTCCCAGTTCCCAGGAGGGATTTGTATTTTCAACATTACTTTCCAAATTAAATAATAGGTTCCTTTGTGGTCATAAATCATTAAACGTGTATCAGTTATATCTCCTCTCCCATAATTATTTTCCAAATCCGAAAAAGCGATGCTCTCTGCCGTCTGCTGTGAAACGGCTGGAATTGTGGATATCTTGATTCCATGCTCATAAAAACCATTAATTGATTTGATCCGTTTGTTTGATGTGAAGTGAACAATTAATTCACCGCCGTAGACTTCAACATCTTTATAGGTTTGCTTTAAAAAAACATGGGTCATTCCAATATCATCTTTCTTAGTCTTTTTTACAATTAATTCCTGACGAGGGTTATTCATTCGAAAAAGATCTTTGTTCTCCTCAAAAAAGGCATAGGATACATTGATTTCGTCTCCCTTGGCATCCATAGGGGTTAAGTCACCTTCGATATGGGTTGGGATCCCTACGGCATTGGTTTTAAGATTTTTCACCGTGTATCTTTTCTGCAATTCAGTCAATACATTTTCTGATTCAATTTCTTGCGAGTTTGCTGTCTCATATAGTCCTGTAAAAAACATAACAAATAACAGACAAAAAACTATGCTATTTCGAGTAGACATTGCTATATCTCCTCTCATAAACTAAAAATTTAGCTGAGTATAAACCCAGGGACAACCCCCTGTTTTTCTTAATCATAATCAGCGCATAAACAAAAACGCCTTCCCCAGAAATATTCCGGAAAAGGCGTTTATAAAAAGTTCTTTTGCAAAACAGACAAATCCCCCTGAATCCCTGTCTGCACAGGCAGGCCTCTTCCCCGATAAAAGCATTCGAGGACAAGTTTTCAAAGGGGAAACAGGAATTAATTTTTGTAAAAAGGGTATTGTTGTTGAGTTGAGTTGAGTTGAGTTGAGTTGAGTTGAGTTGAGTTGAGTTGAGTTGAGTTGAGTTGAGTTGCAGGAAATATGCCATTTAAAATCCCTCTTAAAAAAACAATGTCAACTATTCATGATGAATTTTTCAGCATGAACTAATTCTAATTCTCAAAAAAATACCCCAAAAAAGAACTTTTAAAACAGACCCTTGACAGGCAATATGTCTGTCAAGGGCAGAGCTTCTCTTCCGGGGCATTGCGAAAAACTCTGAAGTCTTTATCCCTACTTAACAATTCGTTAGCAGTAGATTAATAAATTTTTAAAACCTTGTCAATCCAATTTTAGAATTCCAATTTAGAATTCTTTAGAATTCTTTACCACAATAATCCTTGACTAACTCCCCGCTCCTTTGCTAAATTTAAAACAATCAAGGAGAGCAAATATGCTACAACAAACCGAACAGCAGAGGATACTGAACATCTTAAAAGAGCTTCCTCCCGACAAACTCCGTGAGGTGGTTGACTTTGTCGAATACCTGAAGGCGAAAGAGATGCCGGCAAAAACGAAGGGAAAACCTCATCATGTGACCATCCCGACCTTTCATCTCGGCCACATAGAAAAGGGCGCAACCGACAGGGATGCTCTCTATGGAGAATACCTTGACCGTAAGCTTGATTGACACCAACATCCTCGTTTACGCCAACAACGAGGACTCTCCATTCCATATCCCATGCAAGGCTCTTGTTGAAAAGGCTATCAGCAGCCAAATCAGGGCAGCTATCGCCATACAAAACCTTGTTGAGCTTTATGCCGTTATAACCGACAAGAGAAGGGTTGAACATCCTTTGCCCCCCTTGAAGGCAAAAGAACTTATTGATTTCTACAAAGATCAGGAAGCTATACAATGCGTTACCCCCACATCTCAGACCTTCAATACCATTACAGAACTTATCGCTAAACATAAACCCAAGGCCCAGTCTATATTTGATTATCTTCTCGCTGCCACTATGATAGACAACGGTGTTTACGAAATTTACAGTGTCAATAGCGACCACTTTAAACCTTTCTCTCCGACAATAAAGGCCACAAACCCGCTCAAGGATTAGCTTCAGAGGTCTGTTTTTCAGCTTTTCATCTCCCACACTCCTTCACCCAAAGAAGTTGCGAACCCCAGAAGCTTAAAATTTCTGCCAAACCCAGCCTTATTAAAACCTTGTTTTATTAGAAAACCCGGGAACAACCCAATCCCCCACTCTTTAAACTTGAAAACACCCGACTCCTATTAGCGCATAAACAAAAACGCCATTCCATGCAATTTGCCAGAAAAGGCGTTTATAAAAAGTTTTATTGCAAAACAGGCAAATCCCCCTGAATCCCTGTCTGCGTGCTGTCGCACAGCACAGGCAGGGAGGAATTAATTTTTGTAAAAAGGGTATTATTGTTGAGTTGAGTTGAGTTGCAGGATACACCGATTTTTAAAAGATTACACAGATTTCTAATGCCTTGATTTTACGTGATTTTTAATCAATGTAATCTGATTATAATCTGTGTAATTAAGTTCATGATGAATTTTTCAGCATGAACTAATTCTAATTCTCAAAAAAAACCCCAAAAGGAAACCCTAAAGCAGAGTTTCTCTTTTGGGGCCTTGCAAAAGATTCTGCCTCCTAATGTCCTGATTAACAACTAACTAATGGCAGATTAGCAAAAATTTAAAATCTTGTCAATCCCTCGAAAGTGGGGGTAATGAAAATGTTAGTATTGGTGTCTTTGACTTTGCTATTTTACTGTGGTATGTTTGATCCATAAATTCGCTTCGCCATAGCATTCTGGAGGAAGATTAACATGCAAAAAACCATTGAAATGCCGACATCCCTCATAGGGAAAATATCCAAGGCAGCCAAGGCGTTTGAGGCTCTTGAAGACGAGTTGGAGGATTTCCTCCTGTCAAAAGACCACGAATTCCTCGAAAAGATGCGTAAGGCCAAAAAAGCCCATCGCGCCGGCAAAACAAAACCCCTTAAGGACATCAAAAAAGAGCTATGTATCGAGTAGCTACCACGTCGGAGTTTGACAAGGACATAAAGGCGCTGGACAAGCCCACAACTGCAAGGATTATTAACAAGATAGAATGGCTTGCCTTGAACCCCGAAGTCCTCAAGCACCCTCTCAAACACATGCCTGCTGACTTGAAAGGACTGCAAAAGTACCGTGTCGGCGATTATAGAATCCTTTTTTGGGTTGACCATAATCATAAGACCATCACCTTATACGGCGTTGAACACCGAAGAACCGTTTACAAGAAGCTTTGAGAAAACCCAGGGACAACCCCCTGTTTTTCTTAAACCCATCAGAAAATAATTACAACAGAAGTAAAAAGGGGATGGTAGTAGATGCCACCATACTTTACTATTGAGGCAAACATTGCAGTTCGTATTCAATAGTTTCTGCGCTGAAGTCCTGTTCATGCGGCCACATTACCCCACCATACGCAACTTTGACGAGATGGAAATACTGCGCTTCTTGTAGTTCTTGAAAAACACCCTTGTCTAAATACGGGGAAACGTCAAATACGCCTTTTTTGCCATTTGACAACTGTATCCTAAGCCTATGGTTCTCTATAGGCTCTGCTGATATAACTTTTACCATATCACACCTCACTTTAATGGCTCAATTTTGAAAGGCTGCTGGCCTTCGACCGCCGGAAACCCAGGGGAAACCCAGGGACAACCCCCTGTTTTTCTTTTGTCAATCCCTCTAAAGTGGGTATTTTAAAAATCCCTGCCTTTGGGCAAAATGGGGGTAAGAAAATGTTAATATTTGACTCAGCGTTTCCTATTTGCTAAACTCAAAGCAGTAAATACCGAATACAGGAGGTTATCGTGCCAAAGGTTGCTATTGAAATTGATTCCGATACCCTTATTGACATTATCAAACAACTTCCCGATACGGAGAAAAAAAAGATTAGAGAAACTATTCGGCCTAAAGAACACTGGTTGAAGAGGCTCTATGACCTTTATCTCCCTGCAAGAAAAGAGGCTCAGAAATACACAGATGAAGAAATAGAAAAAGATATCCGGAATGCCGTCGTGGAAGTCAGAAAGACGCATGGTTAAGGTTGTTCTTGATACGGTTATCATAGTTCGCGCCCTAATCAAGCCTCGCGGATATAATTCAGAAATCATAAAACGGGTTAATGAATATGCTCTGTTCGTTTCAGAGGATATGCTGAAAGAGGCGGTTGATGTCCTCCACCGCTCAAGTTTGAAGAAAAAATATGACCCATCGGGTATCATAGCTATATCAGATATTCTGGATATTTTGTCTGAAGCCACCCTGATTAATCCCTCGCACAAGGTTGATATCTGCCGTGATCCGCATGACAATAAATTCATAGAATGCGCCATTGCAGCAGGCGCAGATTATGTTGTTAGCGGCGATGAAGACCTCCTTGTTATAAAAGAATATGGAAAGGTAAAAATTGTCACTGCCGACGCCTTTCTCAAGATATTGGATAGCCTGTCTCCAAAACAAAAAAACTAATTAACCCAGGAATAAGAGTTTCTCTTCCGGGGCATTGCGAAAAACTCTGAAGTCTTTACCCTATGAACTGCAAATTAACAAATTTTAAGAACCTGTCAATCCCTCGAAAGTGGGTATTTTGAAAATCCCTGCCTTTGGGCAAAATTGTTCAAAGTTTAGTTCAAAGTTTAGTTTGACACCTTAACCT
>Ga0209211_10013167_pt1 | contig 10293 bp, 14 predicted proteins | sample RifGroA2_FD_183992 | JGI IMG/M metagenome (GOLD analysis project Ga0209211, IMG submission 183992) | Groundwater microbial communities from Rifle, Colorado, USA - Groundwater A2 (SPAdes) (version 2) | ecosystem: Environmental > Aquatic > Deep subsurface > Groundwater | place: Rifle, Colorado...
TAGAAAAATTCGGCACAACTCTCATATCTCGCGAATTAGGTAGCGAGGCATTCAAGGCGTTTCAGTCAACACTTCTAGAGCTGGCGCCAAACGAAGAATTGGAAATTGATTTTTCCGGCGTATTAACCCTGTCGCCCTCGTGGGCGGATGAGTTTTTAAGCCCTCTTCTTGAAAAGCTGGGTGAACGACTCGTGTTGTTGCCAAGCGATAATCTTTCAGTACAAGCAACCTTAAAGATTCTGCAAGAGGCGAATAAACGCCCGTTCAAATTTAAGTAATATGTCTAACATCCAATCAGTCATCAAAAACATCCAGGACATTATGCGCAAAGACGCGGGCGTGGACGGCGACGCCCAGCGGCTCTCCCAGCTTGTTTGGATGCTTTTCCTGAAAATTTTTGACGACCAGGAACGCGAGCGCGAACTTATCAATCCTAAATACAAATCGCCCCTGCCAGAGGAACTTCGCTGGCGCAACTGGGCAACCGACCCGGAAGGAATGACCGGCGACGGGCTTCTGGAATTCGTCAACAACAAACTTTTCAAACGGCTCAAGGACCTGTCGTTTGACGAGTCCGAAGACCCGCGGGCCTTTATCGTCCGCGAGGTTTTTGCCGATAGCTACAACTATATGAAGTCCGGCACGCTTATCCGGCAGGTGATTAACAAAATCAATGAAATTGATTTTAACAAAGCCGATGACCGCCACGCTTTCAACGACCTCTACGAACATCTGCTCAAAGAACTCCAAAGCGCTGGCAACGCGGGCGAATACTACACGCCGCGCCCTTTGACGCGCTTTGTGGTAGAGATGGTTTCTCCTAAGCTTGGCGAAAAAGTGCTGGATCCGGCCTGCGGCACCGGCGGATTTTTGATTGACACTCTGGAATACATCCGTCAGCACGAAATAAAAACCGCGGCGGATGAAAAGAAACTCCAAAGCCAGATTCAAGGAGTAGAACTCAAGTCGCTGCCATATTTATTAGCTACGACAAATATGATTTTGCATGGCGTGGACACGCCAAAGCATTTGCGCCATGGCGATATGCTTTCCCAACCATTGCGGGAATATGGACCCAAGGATCGCGTGGATGTAATCGTGGCAAATCCGCCATTTGGAGCCGATGTCAAAGACGGCGTAGAGAAAAACTTTCCGGCCGAATTCCGCACCCGCGAAACCGCCGACCTCTTTTTGGTGCTTTTTATTCACCTTTTAAAACCAAACGGCCGCGCGGGCATCGTGCTTCCCGACGGCTCGCTTTTTGGTGAGGGCGTTAAAACCGCCATAAAGAAAAAATTGCTTGAAGAGTGCAATGTCCACACCATCGTCCGCCTACCACAAGGCGTGTTCAACCCCTACGCCGGAGTAAACACCAATCTGATTTTCTTTACCAAGGGCGAGCCGACCAAAGAAATCTGGTACTACCAGCTTCCGCTTCCCGAAGGCGTCAAACAATACACCAAAAACCGCGGCATCACCCACGAAGATTTCGATCCTCTTCGTAAGTGGTGGAAAAATCGAAAGGCAAATGCGCTCGCCCCGTTAGAGGCCGCGAGGGCTCGCAGCGTGTCTTCGCCTCTAATGGGGTGGAAAATCTCAATCAAGCAAATCCAAGAACGAAACTACAACCTTGATTTCAAAAACCCGAATGGCAAAACCGCCGCCGTCCACAAATCCCCGGAGGAGTTGGTGCGGGAGATTGAGGGAAAGGAGGGGAAAATAGTGGAAATACTTGGGGAAATTAAAAAACAGATATAACACAGCCGCCGCGAGGCGGCTTTTTCCTTTATAAATAGTTATGCACAACAGAGGGCTTGCAATTTTCTCCTTGTTTTAGTAATATGGTGGATAAGGGATAAGATATAGTCGTGCTTCTAGCGCTTAAAATAAGGGGATATTGACAAGATATTATCCAATAATATAATTAAGTTACACACTAATATGAATGAAAAAACACCACAAGAGACAAATAAACTGCTAAAAGTGGTAATTGCTCTGCTTGTGCGGAGTAATGCCCAGGATAAGATAGCTAGTTTGAGGGAACAGATCGGCATTCTATCTGATTTAGGCCTTTCGCCTTCGAATATAGCAGAAATCTTAGGTCGATCGGGTAATTACGTGAATAAGGAGTTATCCGAGCTAAGAAAAATTAATAAGAAAAAATAATAAAACTATGGAGAAAAAAATTAAACCATCAGAAACAGCGGAGGAGTTACTTCAAGATATTCTTATCGTACTCCTTGCACAAAACGGTGCCTCACAGGGAAAGATTAGGGAGATTTTAAGGGTCGATATGCATCGTATAAATCGTATTGTCAAAAACCTTAATCCAAATCGTTATGGCAAAAACAACTAACAATCATCCTCTTGGTAGAAAAATTGACCGAGTCATTTATCTTCTCGAGGCTCTTCTTGCATTAGAACTGAACCGGACAAATCTTGACCGCAACAAAATTCGAGACCGATTAGGTATTGATAAGGCAAAAGTGAATAAAATACTGGATGGTATTAAGAGGAATGACTCGGATGGGGTTAAGATAAAAGGTCCTTCGGGAAAAGCTAAATTAAGAATTAAAAAGAAAAAATAATATGGACAAAAAATTAATCAAATTACTTGAAGATATAAAGAAACTTATTATTCTCCAACTTGTAAAAGGCGGGGTAGCTGCCTCAACAAAAGAGGTGGGAGACGCGCTTGGAATTACTGGAAGGGCAGTTCAGAACATTGCTACAGCTTCTAAGAAACCAAGGAAGAAAAAAGTAAAGAAGAGTAAGAAATAACTTATGAGTGGTTCTCCAATACCAGTTTCAGATTTTCTTTCCAATCACGGCGATCAATTAGTAAACGCTGCTGGTATAATTGGGCGTTCCGCAGATCGTCAGAAAGTCTTTCAAGCGGTTTATAAGGACAAAACTCAAATTAAGACAATTGATTATATTAATAAAACAACCGGATTGAGCAACGTGCGTATTCTGCAAGAGGGAGCGAAGATGTGTCCTATGTTGATGGAAAAAGTTAAAGGTGGCTATAAGAAAAAAAACGAGTTTTCAACACGCTATAAAAGAATTCTTGCATTGGCAAAAGATAAAAAGAAAATTCAGCGTATTGCGACAAAAGCAAAGGTTGGCAATTATCAGGGGGCCTTAATTAATATAAATTTTCCAAAACCGGCCAATCGGGCAAAATTTTTAACAATTGATAGCATAAAGTCGTTCTCAAAGATCCGCGGCATTGTAAATTCTTTAGATACTACCTCTTATCGAGAAGAAAAAATAAAAAAAGCATTTCAGAAAATCGTTGGTGAGAGGGGTTTATTCAAAGATTGGGGTGGCGAAAGAAGTGATTTATATACAACGCAGATAGTCTTAAAAAACGCAAGAATTCCTGCTGCTATAGCTTTTAAGGGGAGGGGTACCAAAGGAAAGCTTGTACCAGCTAAGATGGGTAAAAACGGGGATCAAATTGGGAGGCTATTTTCTGAACCGGCGCAATTATTTCTCGTCGTTTATAATGGTCAGATTGATTCATCAATAATTTCACAAATGGAGGCTTTTGCTATTGGAAATGCGTTAGGGGGAAGCAAGTCGATTTATTTTGGTGTTGTTGACGAGAACGATTTAGGTCGCCTAGCTAATGCTTATTCCCAGGATTTTTCAAAAGCAAAATGAGTAACTATCCAACAAAAAAACTCGTCATTTATACCCTTGCCATCGTAATTGGTATAGTATTTGTTGTTGTGCTTTTCCAATTTCCTGAATATTCCAGTCAATTTGGCACGCTTGTTCTTGCTATTACGCTTGGTGTTTTGATTCTGTATGCGTATGATACAAACCGAATTGCAGAGGAATCTGTAAAGCAAACGGAATTGCAAACTAGGCCAATAATGACTCTTCACATCCGATATATAAGTGGAGTATCACAAGAAGAGGAGCAAAAATCTATAAGAGAAAAATATGCAATAACACACGTTGTCAATAATGGCACAAGGCCTTCACCATTTTTCGTGGCATTACGGAATACTGGGAAGGGTCCTGCATTTAATGTTGTGGTTGAAAGTAAGAATTTTATTATTACAAAGTATCAAACAAGGTTTTTTGCCCCTCTTTATAAAAATGAACATGCCATCAAGATAATTAAAAAACCAGATAACAAAATTCGTGATTTGGCGGAACTAAAAGACGAGATATTTGTTGTTAGGTGCCAATCTGCTTTAGGGAAAGAATATGAGTATACATTTAAAATTATTGACATTGAAGAGCGCCTTGTTGAATTTATCGTATGACTTACCCAATAAAAAATTAGTGAATATTTATGTTATTACAGATTTTTAGTCACCCACAAATACTAGGCCTGATTTTAGATATCATTGGTGTTTTTTATATTGCTAAAAGTTTTGTATTTAAAACGCCAAAAGATTTAGCGGCCGAATCTTATGGCACAAACTATCCCGATAAAGATATGACTGGTGGTATGTCGGGGAACCTATTTAGAAGTTTCTATAAGCAAGCCGTTGAAGCCAAGACTGGATTTGTGATTATTGCCATAGGCTCGCTGTGAATAATTGGCTTGGTTTTTTTCTCATTCTATCTGCCTTAATTATTCCCCAGATTATATTTAAGTGCCTATTCAACTCTCGTCGTTTAGATAAAATAGAAGAGAAAGCCGAAGATGAGTTATCAAAAAAATATGAGCAATAACTACCCAACAAAAAAACTCGGATAGCTTTGATGGGAAATTCAAAAATAAAAATGCAAAAGTCAAAATTACGAGAAAATTAGGAGAAGAATTATGAACCCAAAAGATTATTACTATAATCAATTTACCAGCGATTTAAAAGAGTTGATGAAGAAAGTCAATGTTATTGGTAGTCACGCTTTTGATTTTGTAGAGCCGTTTTCTAACGGCAAGTACGGGTTTATGATTGTTGAACTTTTCAAAAATGATAAACAAGACCCACTCGAACATATTTCAAAAGAAAATCTGGGATATTTTTTATCTGCGTTGGCGGGAACAATTCTGATAGATCAAATTATGTTCACTTATTTCGAGGGAGATTATGAAAAATTCAGAACAATAACGCTGTATCCAAAAATTAGATGGAGCCCTGGCTGGAATGCCAATATTAAACCGTGGCAGTTGTTTGAACATAGAATTGCATTGGCGCGAGGATTGCAAAATCCGGAAAAAATGAATCAATTTTCTGAATTTATGGAATTCTTTATTGCCGACCTAAAAGAGTTTTTTGATAAAAACAAATTTCAAAGTGTTAATTGGGAAGCAGTAAAAACTGAGATGTTGAAGGATGGCGATATTATGAGTACGAAATATGGAGATGGGGACTACGGAGTAATTTTTAAAAAAATTTTAGAAAGAAGTTAATATGCCCCACCCAACAAACCCCAGTAGTAGAACGCAAGGCGTTCACTACGGGGCAAGAAAACTCGGAGAGGTTTGTGAAATATTCAACGGCGTATCCGTGCCAAAGGCCGAAATGAAATCGGCTGGTAAGTTTAAGATCATCAAAAACCGAGACTATAATGAGAATGAAATATTTTGGCACAACGATGAAAACGGATGGACCGATAGAGAAGTTTCAGAAAACAAATTTCTGAAAATTGGCGACAGTCTTTTGATAAATGCCGCTCATAATAAAAGTCATGTCGCAAGCAAAATTGGTTATGTAACAATGCTAAAATACCCACGAGTAGTTACGAGCGGAGAAGTGATGGTCATTAGAGCGAAAAAAGGTTTGATTCTTCCAGAGATTATTCATTTTCAGCTTCAAAATTCAATATTTATCAATCGGTTGAAAGAATTGGTCGATGGTATCCATTTATATCCTAAGGATGTAGTAAAAATTGAAATCCCTCTCCCTCCGATCGTGGAGCAGAAGAAAATTGTGGCGAGGTTGGAGGGGTTGCTGGGGAAGATTAAGGAGGCCAAGTGTTTGCGCGCCGAAGCGCAGGAAGCCGCCCAAAACCTCCTCCCCGCCGAACTCCACCGCATCTTCACCCAACAACATTCCAACATTCTGCAGAATGTTGGAATGTCCAGTAAACAGAAATGGGAAGAAAAAGAGTTGGGAGAAGTGGTTACTATTCAAAGCGGTTTTGGCTTCCCCAAACATCTTCAGGGCAAAAACAACGGGAAATACCCATTTCTTAAAGTCAGCGATATGAACTTGCCACGCAATAAAACAGAAATATCTGAATGGAATAATATGGTAGGTGAGGAAGAGAAAGAAAAAATGGGATATAAATCGGCTCCTGCTGGAACAATAATTTTTCCCAAAATTGGCGGTGCGATAGCGACAAACAAGAAAAGAATTTTGATGCAAGATTCTATATACGATAATAATGTAATGGGTTTAATTCCATCAAAAAATATAAATTCAAAATTTCTATTTTATTGGTTAACTGGCTTTGATTTGTCTAATTGGGCAGCGGGTTCTTCATTACCCGCTATTACCAAATCACGAGTATCAGAAACAAAAATCCTGCTGCCGCCGGTTGCGGAGCAGAAAAAAATCGTGGCGCGGTTGGATTCGCTCTCCGAAAAAATCAAAAACCTGCGGGAGTATCAAAAATCCACCGCTTCAGATTTTATTTCTTTGGAGAAATCCGTATTACACAAAGCGTTTTCAAGAGAATTAGTGTAGAATCAATTTATGTCCAACGCGGTCAAACTTACCATATATGTTTTCATTGACGCATCCAATGTTTGGAACGCCGTGAAGTCAATGAAAAAGTTTATTGAATACAAAACCCTAAAAGGTTATTTTAGGAAGAACTTTAACGCCGATAAAGTTGAGATTTTTTATTACGACGCTTACCCAAAAGCCGGGACAAGGGATTATGACCTGGATGGCAAACATAAGTTTTTAACGTATCTTAAAAAGGGGCTTGGCCTTATTGTAAGGAAGAAAGAGCTAAAGAGAATCTCTGTTATTGGTGAAAACGGAGAATCTGTCATAGAAAAAGGAAATATGGATGTGGAAATAACAATTGATGCAATGCATAACATCCAGAAATATACCGTGGCAATCTTTTTTAGCGGCGACGCCGATTTTTTGGCATTGGTAAATTACTTAAAAAATCGAGGCAAAAAAGTTTATATTTTTTCATCAAAGGATAATATTTCCCACGAATTGAAAACAGGCGGAAATGGGTATTTTGATTTAAAGGATATACATGAAATTTGGGGTAAAGATTTAAAATATCGCGAAAAAGACAAAAACAAAACCACCCTCAGCTAAGAGGGTGGCCCTGGGATGTATAACCCTAACGGTTCTATGGCTAGAACCGAAAGACATAGGTAGTATATAGCGAGCGGTCGGTATAAGTCAAGAACGTGTGGATAACTCAAAATCCCGTTGCCGCCGGTTGCGGAACAGAAAAAAATTGTGGCGCGGTTGGATTCGCTCTCCGAAAAAATCAAAAACCTGCGGGAGTATCAAAAATCCACCGCTTCCGATTTCATTTCCTTAGAGCAATCCATCCTATCCAAATCATTCCAACATTCTTGACCCCAGTAGTAGAACGCGAAGCGTTCACTGCGGGGCAGGGAATGTGAGAATGTCGTCAATGCGCCACGCGGGTGGCGTATTGAAAAATAGAATAATGAACGAAGAAAAAGAGCGGCCCCGATACCATCCGCCTTCGGCGGAGCTACGGGGCAAGCAAAAAGAAACCCCGAAGGAGTCCGCCAACGCGGACCCTACGGGGCAAGAATTTAGGTTGAAGTTTATGAAAAAGCATAATAAAAAAATCATTATCGGAATAATCGCTTTTGCGTTGCTGGGTTTTATTGTGGGGCTTATATCTATTCAGAAAGAAACGCGGACGATTTCTTTGTATTACTATAATCAAGAGCTTGACCAGGATGAAACCGGAAATATCCTTTGCAGTAGAAAAGGACTTGCGTCGGTTGAAAGAGAGATTCCAATTACCCAAACGCCGATTCAAGACACTATCAAACTTTTACTTTCAAACGTTGCCAACATAGAAGGGGTTTCGCTAAAAGGCGCCTCATTGAAAGAAGGTGTTTTAACGTTGGAATTTGACGACCCTAATAATAAAACAGTTGGCGGCGCCTGCCGCGTCGGGATTTTGTGGTTTCAAATTGAAGCTACGGCCAAGCAGTTCCCCGAGGTTCAGCAGGTCCGCTTTCTACCAGAAGAACTTTTCCAGCCGTAACCCGAAAAAAGAAAAAGGTGTTTTTGGGTGGGTATAATGTATTATAATGGTCAAAGTTATTCAAAAAGAAAACCCCGGCAGTAGAACGCAAAGCGTTCACTGCGGGGCAGGCAGGGGCACACAGCTTGTAATTTGGGGTAACAAAAAGAGTTGGCCACAGACACCGGCCATCTTTTACGATTACCTTGCCGAATTTAATCCACAAATCCCAAAAGCGAAATCTGACATAACCGCCTCGCGGAGTTTATCCCGCACCGAGCTTGCTCTGGTGCGGGGCTCGGCGGGCAAATCATAAGGAATTTTGGGCGAACAATTCGGATGGAATCGTCACAGCACAGATGATTCAATTGCGTTCGGAACATTTAAAAAACCTTGGCTTTTGACCAAGGTTTTGTTTTTCTTATGTTTGTTCCCGTTTTCTCAAATCGTTGAAATTCAGCGGTCGGGTTTTCATTATTTCAATTATTTCATCCAAAGACCACGGTTGAAAATTATGGCCGTCAACGCCGACATCCAGCAGTTTTCCTTCCCGTTCCGCGTACCAATTCATCTTTGCGTGGGAATGACCGAATAAATGCCAACTCCCATAATGCGACTTCGGCCATATTTTGTGGAGGTAATGGCTGAGAAATATGTATTGGTCGTCTGTTTTGACCAGAAATGATTCTTTTATGGATTCAAAATAAGGCGCGAGATGGCGCATTTGTTTATCATGAGAACCAAGACACAAATACTTTTTTCCGTTCAGATGCCTGAGAATTTCTTCCGTCAGTCTAATGCCGGACATCGAAAAATCTCCGAGATGATAAATGCAATCTTTTTTGCCTATCATATTATTCCAAGCGGCAATTATAAAATCGTTCAGCTTTTTGCCCGCGAGCCGTCAGCGCAGGTTTCGCTTCTTGGATTTGTGTATCAGATTTGGCAAAATGATTTCAAAAGCATGCCCCGTAGGGAACTTGTTCTCTTTCGGGGTTTGCGAAAGTTTTAATTCGGGAGCCATTAAAATAAAATACCCTTCGGAGTGGCAAATGAGCGAGTTGTTTACCGCAAAGGAAGAGGCCTTGAAAAATTCCATCTATAATGTATAATGAAACCGTGCAATAAGATACGGAAACAGAGTCGAGTTTCCCGGTACAAACAATTATATATAAAAACAATCGTATGAAAGGAACTATCAAGACTATTCTTACGGAAAAAGGATTCGGATTCATTTCTCGCGAAGGCGAAACAAAGGATCTGTTCTTCCATTCCAAGGAATTGAATGGTGTGACGTTTGACGAATTGAAGGTTGGCGACGAAGTCACCTTTGAAGTCACTCAGGGCGAAAAAGGCCCGGCCGCGACAAACGTAGCGCGCGCATAGGTGTCGCGAAAAGAATTATCCAAAATCCGGCCGTAGCCGGATTTTTGGATTTTGGTTGTTTAATTTCTTCTTAAAATTTTCCGACTATTTTTTCCAATTCTTTGATAAACTCATTAAACAAATTTTTTTCAGGCGCTTTTTTAATAATTACGCCTTTTTTAACAATCAAGCCGATTTTCTTCCCTCCCACAATTGCTAAATCCGCCTCTCTTGCCTCGCCCATACCGTTGACTACGCAACCCATCACGGCCAAATGTATGTTTTTATTGATTGACCGGGTGGCTTTTTCTACCTTTTTCGCCAGTCTTGCCAAATCAATTTCGGCTCTGCCGCAAGTCGGGCAAGCGGCAATCGTCACGCCTCTTTTTCTTATTTGCAAAGACTTCAAAATCTCCCATGCGGCCATAACTTCTTCTTCCGGCGGCGCGCATAAAGAAACTCTTAAAGTATCGCCGATTCCTTCATCAAGCAGAATTCCCAGACCGATAGCCGACATCACCGTGCCATGAAAAGCTGTTCCTGCCTCGGTGATACCAAGATGTAATGGATAATCAACTTTTTGGGACAACAGGCGGTAAGCGGCTATTGTCCTTTCAATATCAGAAGCTTTCAAAGAAACGATGATATTTTGAAAATTGTATTTTTCCAAAATTTTAATGTGTTTCATCGCTGATTCCACCATTGCTTCAGCGGTTGTTTTGCCGCCATATTTTGAAAGCAAGTCTTTTTCCA
>Ga0209211_10013171_pt1 | contig 10292 bp, 6 predicted proteins | sample RifGroA2_FD_183992 | JGI IMG/M metagenome (GOLD analysis project Ga0209211, IMG submission 183992) | Groundwater microbial communities from Rifle, Colorado, USA - Groundwater A2 (SPAdes) (version 2) | ecosystem: Environmental > Aquatic > Deep subsurface > Groundwater | place: Rifle, Colorado...
CGCGGCTCTTTGAACGGCAGCCGCTGGTCGTAGCCGCGGGGCGAAACGCCGCGGCAGGCGACATTCGCGCACTTGCGGCAAAAATAAAAGATCTGGTGCGCGAAAATTTTGATATCGAGCTCGATGAGGAAGTGAAAATTATCGGCTAGCGAAGCGAGAGAAAAGAGCGGTCTTTTCCGAGCGAGCGACGCCGATATCTGGTCCGCAGTTATCCACAATTAAAAATTATTTTTCATTGTATATGCAGAATTAATATTCGATACTTATCAATGAAGCATCGAGATGCCTGCAGGACGATTCCTAGGATTTGTTTTGCAGGAGGTCGATCGGTGCGGTGATCTTAACTGCGACTCTTGTCGCGAATATTATGGCCAAGAAAAAGAAGGCTGCCAAGAAAAAGCGCCGCTAACTCGCGGAGTCCTGCATAGCCTTTTGGCGAGGCAGGAGACTCGGCGCTCGCCGAGTATCCTCTCGAAAGAAAAATTCCCCGGCAACCCGGGGGATTTTTCTTTGATTTTGTGCTATTATTTGCCCCTTAATGGCATTCTCTTTAAGGGGCCTATTTGGAGATGCGGCCCAAAAAATAATCAATCAGTCAAGGTCCGTTATCGAAGCCATAGGCCGCCTCGAGTCGGAACTCGAGGGGCTTTCTGATGAGGACCTGCGGCAAAGGACGCATAAGTTTCGCAACAGGATCTCGGCGGGGGAGAGCCTCGAGGATGTTCTGCCCGAGGCTTTTGCAGCCGTGCGCGAGTCGTCCCGCCGGAGCCTCAAGCTCCGGCACTTTGACGTACAACTTGTCGGCGGCATCGTGATGCATAACCGCGGCATCGCCGAAATGAAGACCGGCGAGGGCAAGACGCTGGTCGCGACACTCCCCGCGTATTTGAATGCACTCATGGCAAGAGGCGTACACGTCGTCACCGTCAACGACTACTTAGCGCGACGCGACGCCGTATGGATGGGGCAGGTGTACGCGGCGCTCGGAATGTCGGTCGGGGTGATAAATTCCGACGGCTCTTACCGGTACGACTCCTCCTTCTTGTCCGCCGAAGCCTTGGCGAAGGAGGACGCCGAGCGGGACCAGGAAGGCGGTTTTAAAGTGCATCATGAGTTTTTGCGGCCGTGCGCGCGCCGCGAGAGTTACGAGTGCGACATAACCTACGGCACCAACTCGGAATTCGGATTCGATTACCTGCGTGACAACATAGCGTATTCAAAGCAGGAGCTCCGGCAAAGAGGACATTACTTCGCAATCGTGGACGAAATAGACTCCATTTTGGTAGACGAGGCGCGCACCCCGCTTATCATCTCCGCGCCGACAAGCGAGTCGGAGGATCTTTACCGCACATTCGCTCGCATTGCGGCAGGACTCAAGCCGGAAGAAGATTATGCCGTGGACGAAAAGCGCCGCGCCATAGCAATGACCGACGCAGGCATAACCAAGGCCGAAAAGCTGCTCGGTATAGAGAACATTTACACCGAGGGCGGCATAAAATACGTCCACCATCTGGAGACGGCCGTGCGCGCCAAAGCACTTTTCCGTCGCGACAAGGAGTACGTGGTAAGGGGCGGCGAGGTAGTTATAGTGGACGAATTTACGGGACGCCTCCAGCCCGGCCGCAGATGGTCGGAAGGGCTCCATCAGGCAATAGAAGCCAGAGAGGGAGTGGAGGTGCAGAAAGAGAGCAGGACCTTCGCCTCCATTACTTACCAAAACTATTTCCGCCTGTACGAAAAGCTTTCCGGCATGACGGGCACTGCCAAAACGAGCGCGGAAGAATTCTTCAAGGTCTACGGGCTCGAGGTTGTTGAGGTGCCTACCAACAGGCCGGTCGTGCGCAAGGACCGCAACGATCTCATTTTCCAGACCGAGCAGGGCAAGTTCAAGGCGCTCGCGCGCAAAGTCAAGGATCTGCACGAGAAGGGCCAACCCGTTTTGGTAGGCACCGTCTCGATAGAAAAAAACGAGTTGCTTGCGCAGTACCTGCGCCGCGAGGGAATTCCGCATGAGCTCCTGAACGCAAAGAATCACGAACGGGAAGGCGAGATAATCGCCGGCGCGGGACAGAATGGCGCTGTTACCGTGGCGACCAACATGGCGGGCAGGGGCGTGGACATAAGGCTTGGCGGCGCGCATGCGGGTGCCGAGGAGCACGAGGAAGTTAAAAGTTTGGGCGGTCTCTTTGTGCTGGGTACAGAAAGGCACGAGGCGCGCCGCATAGACAATCAGCTTCGCGGCCGCTCCGGCAGACAGGGCGACCCGGGCGAGACGCAGTTTTTCGTTTCGCTCGAGGATTCGCTGATGCGCATCTTCGCGCCGGACTCAATAAAGACAATGATGGGGCGCTTCGGCATACCGGAAGATGAGCCGATAGAAAATTCGATGGTCACCAGGGCGCTCGAGAGCGCGCAGACCAAGATAGAGGGGTTCAACTTCGACGCGCGCAAGCACGTTCTCGAATTTGACAACGTGCTCGACAAACAGCGGCGCACTATCTACGAGCGCCGCCGCAAAGTTTTGACCGGCAAAGAAGACGCGATAGCCGATATACTGGCGGAACTGGCGGTAGACGGCCTGCCTGCGCAGGCAGGTGAAGAGGCGCTCGCGCTGCTTCGAAAAAAAGAGGAGGAAATGGGGAAGGAGCAGTTTTTTGCCGCCGCGCGCGCCGTGCTTTTGCAGGTGCTCGATCTCTTGTGGGTAGAACATTTGGAATCCATGGAGTATCTGCGCGGCTCGGTAAACCTGCGCGCCTATGGTCAGAGGGATCCGCTTACGGAATATCGCAAGGAAGGCATGCGGCTTTACAAGGAGCTTGAGGGGAACTTTCGCCTGCGGGTGTTCGAAACTCTTGAGCGGCTGAGTCAGGCTCCGACGCAGCCGGAGCGGGTGATTCCCGTTACCGCACCGGGCGCGCAGGAAGCGGGGCGCAACGACCCGTGCCCGTGCGGAAGCGGCAAAAAATGGAAGAATTGCGGCCTCAAAAACACAGAGGAGCACAAAAATTTGATGTCGCAAAAAACCGCATGACCATAAAGTAATTTTTTTTTAAATATCGTATAATGCATATATGGCAATAAGAGCGATAGTACATGTATTTGCGACGGCCGGAGTTCTGCTTCTTTTGGCGAGGCTAGTGCCCGGAATTGCTGTCGCGGGACTTTATCCCGCGTTTATAGTCGCGCTCGTGTGGGGGCTATTGGGGCTCACGATCCGCCCCATATTAAGCCTCCTGATGCTGCCTATAAATCTGTTAACATTCGGCCTGTTTTCTTTCGTACTTAATGCACTGCTGTTTTGGTTCGTGGCGTCGTTCATAGAGGGGTTCTCGGTCGCGGGATTTGTTCCGGCTCTTATAGGGTCGCTGGCTCTTGCGGCCGTCTCTTACGTTGTCCACCGGCTTTTTTGATGCAAAGTTTAAACCTTGAAGAGCCCGGGTTTAAGGTTTAACCTTGGGTATGGCATTTGTCGATGAATTAATTATTTATGCGCGCGCCGGGCGCGGCGGCGACGGGGTCGTAAGATGGCTCCATCTTAAAGGCAAGGAATTCTCCGGCCCTGCTGGCGGCAACGGCGGCGACGGCGGTTCCGTATATTTGTGCGCGGTGCGCGATATAGGTCTGCTCGCGCGCTATCGTGGTGCAAAGTCTTTCGAAGCGGGCGACGGCGGACCGGGCGAGAGCGCGAGCCGCGACGGTGCGCGCGGGGAAGATATAATCATAGACTTGCCCTGTGGTTCTATGGTGCGCAACCGCTCAACGGGAGAGGTTTTCGATCTTGTTCTTGAAGGGCAAAAGATAATGATTCTACGCGGCGGGCGCGGCGGAGCGGGTAATGCCGCGTTTAAGTCGTCTGTAAATAGGACGCCAAGACAATCCACCCCGGGCTCCCCCGGCGAGGAAGCTGGTCTAGAAATAGAACTGCGGCTTATTGCCGACTGCGGCATAATCGGTCTCCCAAACGCCGGCAAGACCTCGCTCTTAAACGCGCTTACGCGGGCGGGAGGCAAAGTAGGCGCATACCCGTTCACCACGCTAGACCCGAATCTCGGTGCCTTCTTCGGCCACACGCTTGCCGATATTCCCGGACTCATAGAGGGAGCGGCGGAAGGAAAGGGTCTCGGCTTTAAATTTTTGCGGCATATTGCGCGCACCAAACTCCTTTTGCATTGTGTGCCGCTCGACTCGGCCGACCCTGTGAAGGACTATACAGCTGTCCGCGCCGAGCTCGGACAATTTGAAGACGGCTCGCTTGAGCAAAAACCGGAAATTATCGTTCTGACGAAATCGGATACCCGAGAAAAAAAGGAAATCAGACAAATTGCAGACAAATTTAGAGCGATAGAAAAGAAAGTATATGTAGTGTCGGTATTGGATGACGACTCCATAAAAAAACTGCAGGATAGCCTTATTTCGCTTTTGCGCTAATATATCAATATATATGTATCGAGTCACTATCGGCCTGGAGATCCACGCCGAGTTGAAAACCCGTACCAAGATGTTCTGCGGGTGCAAGAATGACCCGGACGAGAAAAGTCCGAACTTTAATGTGTGTCCGGTGTGCATGGCGCACCCGGGTGCTTTGCCTGTAATAAACAAGCAGGCGGTCCGAAGTGTCTTGCGTGTTGGCGCCGCGCTCTCGGGCAAAGTCTCCGACTATACGAGGTTTGACCGCAAAAATTATTTTTATCCCGACATACCCAAAGGATATCAAATAAGCCAATACGAGCATCCATTGGTGCAAGGCGGTTCGCTTAAAGGCGTTTCGATAACACGCATACACTTGGAGGAGGACACGGCGCGCTCACAGCATTCCGGTGATAAAAGTCTGGTTGACTTTAACCGCGCGGGCGTGCCACTTATGGAATTAGTTACGGAGCCTCAAATCCGTTCCGCCGCGGAGGCGGGAGCGTTCGCGCGGGAACTGCAGCTGCTTCTGCGCTACGTAGGGGCTGGAGAGGCGAATATGGAGAAGGGGGAAATGCGGGTAGAAGCCAACATATCAATGGGAGAAAATGGAAAAATAGGTACTAAAGTAGAGATAAAAAACCTGAATTCTTTTAGATCGGTGGAAAGAGCGATCTTATATGAGATAGAGAGACAAAGTGGATTGCTCGAACATGGTGAAAAGGTGGAACAGGAGACTCGCGGGTGGGATGACACAACGCAAAAAACATTCAGCCAGCGGAAGAAAGAATTCTCTCACGATTATCGATATTTCCCTGATCCGGACCTGCCGTACTTGCGCATTGGGGAAATCTCGGAATTCTCGGAAGAAAATTTGAAGAAAGAATTGCCCGAATTACCATGGCAAAGGCGCGAGCGATACATGGAGCTTGGACTAAAAAAAGACGACGCAGATATGTTCGTGCGCGACAGCGTCTATGGGGATTTTTTTGATGAAATCTGCAAAGGCTTAAGCTCCGAGGGAATATCGCTCGCGGCAAATTACATCGCCAACGATCTGGCTGGACAGGGAAAGACGGCGGACTCCGGCAATTTCAGGAAGCTGATCACAATGGTGCTGGAAGGGAGGCTTTCCTCGCGCGGAGCAAAAGACACGCTCGCGCTCATGTTTGCCGACGGACGAGACCCCGAAGTTTTAGCAAAAGAAAAAGGTCTCGTACAGCAGAGCGATGAATCCGCACTGGCGACCATAGCGCAAAAGGTAATAGCTGGATATCCAGATGTTGCAAAAGACTATAAGGCCGGCAAGGAGGTGGCGCTTCAGTTCCTTATAGGGAAGGGAATGATGGAAAGCAAAGGCTCGGCTAATCCACAAGCTTTACGCGAGGCTATACAAAAAATTCTCGCCTAGGGTATACTCTAGGCATGGATGAACTCGAGATATCGGGCAAACGATTTATCTCGTCTAGACGCGCCGCGAAGGATAACGGCTATACGCAGGACTATATAGGCCAGCTTATTCGCTCCGGAAAAATAAAAGGTCAGAAAGTCGGCCGCGCATGGTACGTCGACGCCATATCGCTTGCGGTGCATCTTGAGGGCAAACCAGTCCAAGGCGATGACCTGGAAAGCTCTGACGTTATTGCGTCGCGTTCGGAGAATTTTGAAAAAACAGAAATTACAGACGAACGGGAGAAAAAGGAGGAAAGTCCGAAAATAGAAGAACGAAACGAAGATGCAGAAACAAAAGAAGAATCGAAATCAGAGCCGGAACCCGAGTCGGTGCACATTACGATCAATAAGAAACCGGAACCGACACCGCGCCAACAGTACGAGGTGCATGGCGGTTTGCGTTACATAGAAGAAGAAACTGCGGCGCCGGTATGGCGAGAGTCTCCGACTGCCGAGACGGTAAATAAAATAAGCATATTTCGGGATATTCAAGGTAAGCGGGGACTTCCTAAACAGAGAATAAAAAGAGGAAAGGGAATATTTGCGTTGTTTGCGGTCTCAATACTTATTTTCGCGGCAGCGGGAGTGGCAAGTATTGTTACCTATACGGTATCCGTGGAGGAAGGCAAAAGTGCGAGTATAGGTCTAACATTTCCTTGGGAAGAGTACTCGGTTTCATTTTGGTAAATTGTCAAATAGGAAGGCGATGCCTAGTCATGGGTTCTCCAGACATCACCTTTCTCGTTTTTAAACCAAAATCTTAGAGAGTTTGGAATTGATATTTAGATTAAGATAAAATCTCTGTTATCCGATATTTAAAAATCTCGGATGCAACAACAGTCGAAAAAATTAAGTAAATCAAGCCAATCTCGCTTACGCGATGTAATATCGGCTAGTCTGATATTTTCGTGGAAATTTTTTGAATAATTTTTTCAGCGTTTTTTGGAGGTACCCTGCCCCGAATCTTTTTTGTTTGCAATATTTTTTCAAGAATATTCTCCCATAGCTATCCACAGTTTTTAAGCAGTTTTTCCACCTGTTTTTGCACTTATTGTTCTACAATTATGCACAGGAGTCTTCCGAACTCACTATGGTTTTGAAAGACATTTCGTCGATTTTTTTTGAATCAAAAACTCATGGCGGCCGCTAAAAAAATATTTTCTCCTGACGGCTCTCCGATGATCTCTACGCGCCGCGCGGCAGAGCGCCTCCACTGCGCGCCCGATTACATAGGCAAGCTTTGCCGCGAGGGAAAGCTCAATGGCACTCTCGCAGAGGGAACATGGTTCGTCGAGCTTTCATCCATAGCCGTCTTCGAAGTTGAACGGCGGCAGTTGCGGGCGGCGCGCGCACAAAAACTTTCCGAGACGCGCAAGGAAGAAGCGCTTTCCTACAAGTTCCAAAACGGCGGCGCCATAACGCGCCTTGCGTTGCGCGCGCGCAGGGTAGCGCCAAGCGGCGCCATCGTCGCGCTTTGCGCGAGCCTGGTTATGGGCGTCTCTCTTGCTTTCGCCAGTGCCGCTGTCTCGGGCCCTAACTTAAGCGCGGCAATCGCGCAGATAAACTCGCCTTTCTTCGGGCCCCGCATACAAATCATTTCGCTCGAGAGAGCGAGCGACGGCGTCTTAAAAGTATTCAGCCGTTTTTATGCATTCTTTGCGCCGAGCGCTCCGGCGCCGCTTGCACAATTCCCCGAAGATCAAGGCGACGCTTTTAAAGGCGACTCCTTAGCCCGGGAAGGTGTCGCCTTGGGTACTAAGGCGTCACCTTTATCCGTACCTGCTAAACCGTCGACTATTGTGCAAAATAGTTATCCCGTTCGCGAACGCGTACTCGAGCGCGTTGTGGAAAAAGTTTCTACAGGGGTATCGGAAGACCTGCTCACGACTAAACTGCAGGAGCTGGGCAATGTCCTGCGCTCGGAGTTGTACATAGGCCTAAGCAACGTGCAGGCGCCGCGCGGATTTCCTTCTTCGGGCGGAGTTGCCAACAACATCAGCATCACGCAGGTCATAGACAAGCTAGACAACGTTACTCTTACGAGCGCCACGGTGCGCGGACTCTCGGGACTTAGCGACAGCGACGTGCCCGACACCATTACCGCGAGCAATTACCTGCCGCTTGCGGGCGGCGCATTGACGGGCGCCGTCACAAATTCCGCCGTCGCGACATCGACATGGAGCGGGCCGACTGCCGGACGGCACCTGTGCAGGAAGCGGCGGCGGGGTCTCGGGCGGGACGGACGGAATGCTGGCATCATGGACCGGCGCCTCCTCGCTTACCGCAACGAGCGCCCCAACTGCCGGGTACTTTGTCGCCACCTCCTCGACGGCCTCCATTTTTCCCTTCGCCTCCACGACCGGCATCACGGTCGCCGGAACCGCCTCGACCACCAACCTGAATATTTCAAACATTTCCGCATGCTCTGGAGGCAACGCGCTTGTTACAAATTCCTCCGGCGTCGTTTCTTGCGGCGTCATAACCGCAAGCGGCGGCACCTTTCCCTTCACCCCCACCGCCCTCGGCAACTCCACCTCCACCCTGCTCCAACTCAACGCCGGTCTCATCGCGCTTGCCTCCTCCACTATCGGCGCGGGCGGACAAACCACCGGCCTAACCGTCTCCGGCGGCGCGACGACGACGGGGAACCAATACATCGCAGGCACTCTCCAGGCGGGAGCCTCCACGCTCTCGTCGCTTTCCCTAACCTTCGCCCTATCCGTCGCAGACGGCGGCACCGGCGCAACGACCCTCACCTCCGGCCAGCTTCTCTACGGCGCGGGGACAAACGCCGTACAGTCCGTCGCGACATCAACCCTTGCGGTAGGAAACGGCCTTACGACTACTTCCGGCACTTTGGGCTACCAAGTTGGAGGAACCAACGCCTCAATCGGCCTCGCGGCCATCAACGCCAACTCACTCCTCGCAAACGTCTCCGCCGTCTCCGCCGTACCCACGACCCTTGCCACCTCCTCGCTCTTTGCGGCAGGTACTCCAGGCAATGTACTCACTTACACTTCCGCGGGCACCTGGGTCCCCTCCGCCACCACCACTTTCTCCACCGGACTTACCTACGCAAACGGCAACACTACCTGCGACACCTCATCCTCATCCGTCTTCGGCTGTCTCGCCGCCGTCGACTGGTCGCTCTTTAATAACAAAATTTCCTCTTCTTCGCTCTCCGCCGGTACCGGTATCTCCTACAATTCCTCGACCGGCGTTATATCGAACACCATCGGCTACCCGTTCCCGAACAATGCCACCACCACGCAATTGCAATTCAACGGAGGCGCTTCGACCACTCTCGCATCCGTCTACGACATCCTCTACGTCGGACGTGACGCTACCACCACCATTCGCGGCGACGGCGTTGCGAGCGTCATTCCGTTCGCGAGCTCGACCGCGCTCACGGTGTCCGGAAACTTTTACGGCGCGGGACTGACGACCTGCAATACGACCGCCGACAAGCTTCTCTGGAACAGCGGCATCTTCTCCTGCGGCGTCGACCAGAACAGCGGCGGTGCCGGTTCCGAGATCAACTGGACATGGTTCAACGGCTCGGGAATACGCTTGGGGACGACCACGAACCAGATCGCCATAGGAGCGACCGCAACCGCGACGCTCGCAAAAGTCGAAGTTACTCCGAACGGCAGTAATCCGGCGGCAATATTTTTTGGCGACGTCGGCATCGGCACTTCCTCGCCTGGCACCGCGCTTGGCGTCGCCGGCTCGGCCGTTGTCTCGGGGCCGGTTACGGCGCAATACTTTACAGCCACCTCGACCGCGACCGCATCCGTTCTGCCCTTCGCCTCCTCAACCGCCCTTACTGTCTCGGGCACCGGCTACTTCGGAACCGCATCCACGACCAATCTCAATATTTCAAGCGCCGCCACATTCCAAAACCTCGCTAGCGGCGGACTTGCCGTCAACGCAAGCGGCGCAGTCTACAAAGCCGCAACCACCACATTCTCCACTGGACTTACTTACGCAAACGGCAACACTACATGCGACACCGCATCCTCATCCGTCTTCGGCTGTCTCGCCGCCGTCGACTGGAGCCTCTTCAACGACAAAGTCTCTTCCACCTCGATTGACACCTCCGCCGAGCTCGCCGCGCTCATTGGCGATGAAACAGGAAGCGGCGCGCTGGTGTTTGGCACACAGCCGACCATATCCGACGGCCGACTCTCATCTACCACTCTCTCGGGCAACTCGCTCCTCTCCAACGCAACCACGACCTATCTCGGCGTCACCGGCACGGCGACATCGAGTTTCGCGGCGGGAATAAATCTTACGACCGGCTGTTTCGCCATTAACGACGCCTGTGTCAGCGGAGGGGCCAGCGGCTCGGTCAATGCCGGCACTGCGGGGCAGATCTCGTATTACGCCGCCGCCGGCTCCGCCATATCCGGCACCTCTACGGTATTCATAGC
>Ga0209211_10013172_pt1 | contig 10292 bp, 6 predicted proteins | sample RifGroA2_FD_183992 | JGI IMG/M metagenome (GOLD analysis project Ga0209211, IMG submission 183992) | Groundwater microbial communities from Rifle, Colorado, USA - Groundwater A2 (SPAdes) (version 2) | ecosystem: Environmental > Aquatic > Deep subsurface > Groundwater | place: Rifle, Colorado...
AGTGCAGCGGCCATCGAAGTAACTGTTGAGCTGTACTAGGTCGTCTCGATCGAGCTGACCGTCAGCGTCATAATCGCCACGCGGGCGCACAGTTACCTCAATATTCTCGGGGAAAGGATTCTCATTGTTTTGAGTCTGGATGAGTGCTTCACACCCTACAGCATCGGCATCGCAAATTTTCGAGAACGATTTCAAATAGTGTATCCGGCTGTCACGGTCGCGGTATGCTTCGCAGTTTTCATATCCCGAACATTCAGTGTACGACCCTTGGACTACGAAGACGTCGTCAGTGACTTCTTGGAACTGGAGATTGTCCAGATAAAACGGCCGCGTACCGCCGATGAAGAGGAACGCCCCCGGGGGCACTGCCGCGTCGAAGAACAGCGGTCCGAGCGTGTATTGGTTCCAATCGCCCGCTTGAGCTACGGCCGTACCGCGGAAACGCGCAGTGCTTCCATCATCCAATGTGATAATATTCCCCGCCCCGTCATAGATTCCCGCTTCGATGCTCGCATCATTACTACCGCCTGACGCCCAGAATTTCAAGACGTATGACGTATCACTTTCAATGAGACCATCAATGGGTGTCCATGCTCCTGGTGGCGCACCAAATCCGAGATCGAAGACTACCATCGAATGCCCACCCGCTTGGGTGGAGTAGTTGCTTGGGTTGAGCGCCGCATCAGCATTTGATACCCACGGTGCTATTGATCCTGATTCAAAATTCGTTGAAATAAGCGTGCGAACATTACTACCGGCTGAACCCTGGTACTCGCGACATCCGGCGAACGTCGCAGAACACGTGACGCTCTCACCCGGCATCATATGATAAGTGATGTCATGCGAGGCCTGTGTATCAATCGTGTTCTTATAGGGGTGGCAGTCTTCCGTGACGAAAATAATTCGTGAACGTAAACGATAGGAGGTAACTCCGTTGGAATCGTAAAACTCCGCGCAGTCCGGATTTGTATACAAATCTGCGGCTGAACAGTCCTGGTTAGCAATAGGATGATTTACAGCGGGAAGAGGACCGGCACCATCTTCATCAAATGTGACATTATCAACGCACGCCGGATACTGGATAGCTGAAGCGGGATCGTCTGGCGCCAGATTCGTGCATGGCGCGCGTGTTCCGGCTGCAACGACATTGCTCCGCAAGAGATTAAAAGCTTTCAGCTGATACCCGGACTCTTCGTCGCCAATCCATGTGTAGTAGTTGGCCGCCTCGGCTCCCGCGTCAGCCGGCTTCGCACACTGCCGGATAAAGCTGTAGTACTCTAACCCCTCACCGCCGCGCGCCACTTCATCGAGATTTGTATACTCTTCGCACCCGAGCTGGGTGGCAGGACAGGTAAGACCTGTCTTCGGAACAAATGAAACCGGTTCTCGCGAAGGCCTGCGTGGAGTATGTTCGATGGGCATTTCACGAAATGCTTTGCACCCGACGAATTCAGCGGGACATTGGTCGCAAGAAAATGGATCGTTCGGATCACAGGACGACGGATCGGTGATTTTGCCAGTCACTGCCAGGTCGCCGGACAGCGGTGTATACAGTTCGCAGCCAACATCATCGACGTTACATGATGCACGTCCGCCATCCATATAAATTCTATTAACGTCGCCGTAACCCTTATATGCCGTCACCGGAGCGCCTTCTTCGAGCTGAAGAGCGTCGAAAACGACGGTACAGTTCGTCACAGCTCGCAGATTACCTTGGAGTGACGTGCGTGTTTCAGACTTACTCGCAGTGCCCGTCGTTATATATCTTTGCCAAACATCCTTTTTATACGTTACCGGCGTATCACTCAACCATACGTCAGCCGGATACGCGATGAGCTGTACTGAGGAGTCTACAGAGGTGATAGATGCATCAGTACAACTATCAAGTTTTGCATAATAAGAGAATGTGAATGTGCGCCCAGCAAGTGACCGCCCCGTATCAGTGCTGTGCGGAGCGTACCAGGTAGTTCCGGCATGGGCAGGATCCCAAATGAGCTTGACGGCATATTGTCCATCATAGGCATCGCGAGTTACATCAAGCACGTGTTCGGTATTTCCCGTATCGAATGGAGCAAGTCCGGGCCTATCGCCATGCGACGGAGACGGGTCGGCATAATCGACAACACCGTCGTCTATTCTGTCATCAGTGATGTACGAGTGGTCGAACCGTTCAAAGCTCGAATTGCGAACGAGGTTAGTGCCTAAACTTGGTTTCGTGCGGATAAACTCCGCGCATCCATCAGCCGACCCATCACACGTCGAGACGTCGCGGTCAAACGCGAGGCGGTTATGTTGGCCGTTCGCGTCGAGACCATAATCACATTGCCAGTCTCCTGACGCGTCCGCTTCCTGGCAATACCATTGGCACCCGGCATTAGACGCATTGCAGTTATTGTACTGGAGCGTGTCCTTTAAGTAGGACACTTCCGTATTATTGGGATCGACGAACGTCTGACAGCTAGCGAACTGCGCATTGCACGCATCACCGTTAAACCGCCATACGTCGCGCTCTTCCGTGCAGTACCCATAGCGTTCGCACGAGCCATCGGCACCTTCAACGATACAGGTCTGTTCGTCTACGCAGGTTTGGCGGCGAGTCAGCTGTCGCTCATTCGGGGTTACGGCAGTTTGCTCAACCAGTCCTTGCCTCAAAAGTCCCGTGTCGCCGTCATGGTCTATCCAGCTGGCTGCAATGAGTGATTCGCCAGCGCCTTCGCGTTTACAGAAAACTTCCGGCGACGTGAGAACCCAATTCGGGTCAACAAGCCCGCAGAAAGGAGAATAGTCCATATTCTCGCTGCAGGTACCGTCGCTCACGCCGTCACCGTTGTTGTCGGGGCACTGCAAGTCATTGTCGCATTCTTTGGCCCTGTCGTTCGAGCACGCTCGCTGTCCGCAGAAATTAAATTTGTCCATCACTTCTTGTATTGAAAACGTTTGTGTCGCAAAATCCCTGATATAGAGCGCCGCGAGTTCCCAGCCCACAGGAACGATGCGGTACTTTCGGAGCATAACCAGCGACCGGTATGGATATCCGTTTTGGTATTCCGGTTCTGTACCGTTCGCACCGAAGCCGAACGTCTTGTTCGGATCTATTAATCCCTGGTTAATCGCTTCCTGAAGTGTCAGGGTGTCCCTGACGGCTTGCGCGAAACGGCCGTCAACGATGCAGTTGTTAAATGCTGGCCCCGAAGGGCAACTGGACAGCTCTGAAATTATATCCACCGACCCGCCGCTGATGAAGTCAGGCTGAGCCAGTTTAGAAAAAATACTTTTTGCCGCAGCAATGCCTCCCCCTTTGGTAGATTCGAGCAAGCCTGCGAATGACGAACCCTCCAGCCCTGGATTGAAACCGCGTGCAAAAATCCTTTGGAGCAGCTTTGAAACAAGTGTATTGGTAAATGTCCCGACAGCATCTGCGATTGGGCTGCCTGTCTGCGTAGTATAACCGGCGAACGCCTGCTCTAGAGGTATTGCAGCTCCGCGTTCGACAAGTGAAGCCGGCGTTTTTACGATGCCAGTAATCGGGGATGTGACAGCCCTAAATCCGCCTAACAAGCCCTTATCTCGTTCTGCCTCTGTTGCTTTTGCTCGAGCCTGTGCAAGATCACCGCGAATTGATAAAAAAGCGCCAAACTCATTGGCTTCTGGATGAAATTCGTAAGAAAATTCTATCAATTGGCCTTGGGCAGCTTTTTCGAAACTATCGGAAAACGTTTGCCCGATCCGTGTAATTGAACATCGGGGAAGCTGTGGCTCTACAGACCTCCTTGCAAAGATATCCAATTTCACTTTTGTTTGAAGATCAATCGGCTGGCATAAGCTTCGACCGAATACATGAGTTGATAACCTGTCCAGATAATCACCTACTGCCGCATCAGCTACTTCGTTGATAAAATTCCCAGGGTTAGTCAAGAAAAGTGGCTTCTGCCCTTTGCCGCCTGAGGCAATATATACGGCAGAATCATACGCTACCTTATTCAAAAACATGCGCACCGTGTTTTTATATGCGACGTCTGCCGTCAGTTTGATAGCTTTTTTTACTGCGCTAATGAGCGCTTCCGCCGGGTTTGCTACGATAGTTACGAACGTAACGTCGCCAACGCCTAAGAGCGCCTGCGCTGGCTTTGGCATAACCGCCACGGATCCAAAGAGAACCACCCCGATCAATACACCAATGATAAGGGTTTTTGGTGTCGTGCGCCTGCCTGCTAGTAGGCGAGGCTTCGTATGCGGTTCGTGGGATGCGTTCATGCGTCACGAATAAGTTATTGGGAACCTGTCTGCTCGGCGAGTGCCTGCTGGAATATCAACCGGAGCGCCTCATCGTCCACTTGTTCGACAACCTTCGAGTCCACGCCGGAAGCGATCAGGAATGAGCGGATTTGGTCCGCCGACAATGTTTGAAGCTCATTGACGTTCACAGTTGTCGGGGACAGCAAATTTAGATTATTCGTATTTGTCGACCCGTTATTCGTTGCCTCGTTGAGAGTGACCGGTTCGCCTCCTTGTTCGACTACAATGTCATTGTAGACTTCCAGCAACTCCGCGTCGGACAGCCCTTGAATAATATTTTCAGGCGCACCTGCATTCCGGAGTGCTTCACGCAGCTGGTCAAGGGTGACAGTGTCTGTAGGGGCTACGGTAGTCCCTGTGTTCGTGTTAACGCTTGGGCGAAAGCAGTTCTGCCCTTCAGGACAGTTTGGATCTTTCCCTGCTGACACTTCGTCCTTGTCGCTCGTCGAGTCGCTGTCAGAGTCGGCCAAATAGGGACTGGTCCTGTAGACATACAGCTCATCGTAGTCGTTCAGGCCGTCACTGTCCGTATCCTTGCTGCGCAGATTTGATGTATCGACAGTCGTGTTCGAGAGCGCAAAAGCATTGATATCCAGTGAGATGTTTGTCTGTTGACTATTGGAAAAAGGTGACTTGAGCACTTGCCCTATCCCGATAGCGCCGAAAACAATCGCGGCTAGTCCAACTACAAGAATGAGGCCAAAAACCACCTGGCTTTGCGGTGGGAGCTTGGGCTTCTGATACCCTTTTGAAGAATATGATGAGCTCCTTTCTTCTTCTGTTTCATTTCTGAAGAAAGCAGAGGACATTGAAAGGAAGATTATTGAGAAAATTACTCCTAATTTCCTGATTCGTACTCCGAAATTATAGCAAATGTAGGCGACAAAGTCAAATACTAGCAGCATGAGCGGATTAACGAATTGTGAATTCGCGGATTACTCCTTCCAGTATGGCCCGCGTTGTGGAAAATTCAGCCGTAGTAATACGCAATGCGTTAACCCGTAATTCGTTAATTCGTCAACTTACTCATCAACACCCTCCATTCCTCTAAACTAAGTTCCTGCGCCCTCGCATTCTCCGAAATACCGATCGAGAGAAGTAGGGCTTCCACGGCCGACGGTAAAAGTCCCGCGAATCCCGCCAGATTGTTTCTTAATTTTTTTCGGCGAGCGCTAAAGCCGGCGCGCGCGACCTTAAAAAAAACTTTTTCATCGATACCTGCATGGCGCCAATGGATATCTCTGAATGTGACAAGCGCCGCATCCACCTTTGGCATGGGCCAGAAAGCGCTTCTTTTCACCGTACGAACTATGTGAACATCGGCGTACGACTGCGCCATGAGGCTCAACATACTGGTCGAGCCGGGACTGGCTGCTGTACGTTGGGCAACTTCTTTATTCAGTACATGCGACGCGATATTAAAAGGCAGGTTTGCAGCAATATCGAATTCCCCTTCTGTGTATGTAGCCCGACTCCGCTCCCACCATCCCAGTGCATCTCCCTGAATGATATGAACATGCGGCTTTGAATGGAAGTTACGAGCAAGATAGCGCGCGCATGCCGTATCCAACTCAACGGCGGTGAGATCAACGCCGAATCGCGCAAGAGCTTCGGTGAGTACTCCTATGCCAGGACCGATCTCAAGAATCGGCAATCGTGGCTCGAGAGACGCTGCTTCGACAATGTCAGCAAGTACCCTCTCATCAACTAGAAAATGCTGTCCCAGATCATGCTGGGGCCGGAGCGACTCCCGTCTGCAGATGTCAACTACGCGCGCTTTCAACCTTCGGCTCTGAGGCCGCTCAGGCTCGAAGAGTGCTCCTCGATGTGGGGTGTGCATAATGCGACCGTAGATAAAAAAATGTAAAGAGTGCTCCGAGGATAAAGATTGGCCACCAGGGGTCAGTAAAAATGAAGGTGAGTAGTATGACGAGGACAGCTGCAACGATTTTCCCGATCGACAATGCTTGTTCAAAAAATACCACATAGCTGACTGGTAACGTCCGACTCGCACGTTCGTAGATACCAGTTGACATGGGCACGAAAAGCATGTTTTTCGTCAGCTGGGATATGGCGTCGACGATGACCACTGCCGCAGGAATCCGTGCAAGCGAACGTAGCACCCAGATGCCAATATAGCCATAAATGCCTGTGCGAGCCAAGATCGGACGGGCCGAGCTGTCTGTCTTTTTTCCTATCACGAGCAACAGCAGCGTGGAAACAAGTGTTGCCGATGCCACTAATGATCCAATGGTGCTCAGATCTCCGATGATAACATAGATAAAAATAGGCCACGCCACCATGACGATGAGTTCTTCGCCAAAGCCAAAAAATGTTCCGAGGTCCTTCCGCCGCTCTGGTTGGCGAAGATGGTTAACGACGCTTCGGTATGACTCATGTTCAGTCGTCCGCATTTCATGCAAATGCAAAAGGGGAATAGTGGAAAGAAGAAACAATGCACTATCGATAAGAAATAGCGCCGGAAACCCGAATTGTTCGATCACAAATCCGCCGACAAACGGCCCAAGGATCATCATGACGGAGCTCACCGACATGAGGCTGCTCATTTCACGTCCGCGCTGGGATTGGTCAGAAAACGACATGAAGTCAATGTGAAACGCTGGCCAATAAAAAAGCTTTTGGAGAGCGAGAAGCAACACGGCAGGAAAAATGAGTAATGGCACGTGTGAAATACCATAGAGTGCTAGAAGATAGCCTATGAGAAAGAATTGACTGTAGAAAATTGAGTGTTCCACGCCAATCTTCGCAAGTATGCGTGAAGCAAAAGGCAGAATGAGCGCGTATACCACATATACCCCAAGATAAAACAACAATACCTGCGCGAGGGTATACCCGAGGGAAAAAAGATAGATCGGCTCAAAAATCAAAAAAGCGGCAAGCGCAAAATTCATCATGCCGACTGACCATACGAGAGACCGAAATGAATGCGAAACATGCTTAGAGAAATATCGCGGGAGATGCGGAGTAAATTTGTGAAGCATAGATTACGCGGCAATGTGAATCGGTCCCTCACGGATCACCTTGATTTTTGACCCGGTCGTATCGACCACTGTAGATACAGGAATTTCCTCCAATATTCCTGCGTCGAGATACAGATCAGGCCGTGCTTCCTGGTCGCGGAACTGTTTCAGCACGTCATCGAGTGAATAATTGTTCTGCGTCCCGGAAAGATTCGCGCTCGTGGACGTCAGCGGCTTGCCGTAAGCCCTCACGAGGTCACGAGCAACTTTCGAGTCAGGAATCTTCACGCCGACGGTGGGGAGCCCGAGTGTCAACGCAGGGGGGACGATTTCCTTTTTTAGAAAAATAATCGTCAGGGGACCAGGCCAGTATTTTTTCATCAGTTTTTCCGCCAGTGGATTTGTGACCGCGATAGTCCGGAGCATCTCAACACTCGCAACGATAACGGGTAAGGGCTTCTGAACACGCTTTTTAATAATGAAGAGCTTCCCAATAGCCTCCTCGCTTAGGGCATCCACAGCCAATCCGTAAGCAGTATCTGTCGGATAGACGACGACGCCTCCCTGTTGAAGAGTGTTTATGGCGCGTTTGAGAGCTGCCGAGGGGATTTCGTGTTGGCTGATGGGTACTATGTCGTCCATACAGGTATTCTACAGAAACATGAAAAAGAGTGAAGAGACAGCGGCGTCAATGAACGCGGGAATGAGCGATCCAGTAAGGGTAACAAGGGCTCCAATCACAAGTACACCAGCAAATTTCGCGAAATTAAGAATGATTTCTCTCATGAGCACCACCGAGACTGTTTGCGATTCATCCTTGCTGGCCTGATCATAGATCACGGACGCAAAACTGATATAGGCACCTTCTTGTGATAATTTGTAAAAGCCATCTGCGAACCCTATGTGCAAGGGAAGTCGGACGATACTTTTCACCACCCATGCGAGAGACAGGAGGCTTGCCCCAATACGTAAAATCTTCTTTTTGCCCACTTTATCGGCGAGTCGGCCGATCCAATACGCGGAAAGAAAAGCGACAACAGTCGCGGCCGAGGTGATGCCTCCGATCACTGACGTATCAAAAATCAGCAAGTACATGAAAATTGGCCAGACAAGTGTGGAAATGAGTTCCTCGTTGCCCCACGCTGCAAGCGCTATCTCTGTCCGGCGGAGCGAAGGTGTAGCTATAAATTGAAAAAAACGCTTCAGAGAAAAGTCAAACGGAGCATACACTTCCTGACTTAGGAACAGCGGAATGATGGAGGTGAAAAGTAACAACACGACGATAATGAACAGCGCGTGATACCCCCAAAACGCAATGACGAGCCCTCCTGCAAGTGGCCCCAAAATGCCAGTAGCGAGACTAATCATATTGACAATGCTGACCTGGCGCGCACGGCGGTCGCGTTGCGAAAATCTCGCAAAGTCCAGATGGAATGCTGGCCAGAAGTAAAACTTATAAAAAATTGACACTAACGGTAAGACGTAGAGCATCCAATGGTTCGTACCGAGGCTATTGAGTCCCAAAAAGTAGATGATAGCGAAAAACACCGAGATCAGAATAGAGTGCTTGATCCCCATGCGGGAGAGCATCTTACCGGCAAAGGGCACAATAAGTGCGAACCCTAAAAAGATGAGGCCGAAATAGAATAAGACAGGGAGGATGCGCTCATGAAAGTAGATGTAAAGATAGATAGGTTCAAAGATGGTAATCATGCTGAAAGCGATGTGCTTCAGCGTCACTGTCGCGTACAGCTCATTCACTTCCCTTCGGAGTGTGTATTCTATCTTATGGCGTGGATGCGAATGCATCATATCAACTTCGGCTTTCTAAATAAGACCTTGCAGTCTGTGTGCTTAAATCCCAATCAGGCACCTGGTATGACTCCCCGTACCGTTCTACGTAGAACGCATGGATGTCTTGGAGCGCATCCAGGGCGTCGATACCGAGCCGTTGTAACACAGCAGTGGTCATTTTCTGAACTGCAGCGTCACGTTGTGCGGGCTTTTTGAACCCATAAAGAATGTTCTGGTCGATCAGCTGCGTGGTGGTGTCCACGAGCATGCGGGTAGTATCATCACTCGCGACAATAGTCATCGGCTGAGAAAGCGATTCGTCACTGTCGACGATGTACACGGGAATAAACGGATCAGAGTGTTCGCCCCATTCATACCCCGTTACTGCGGGGATAACTGCTAGAACTCGGTCTCGGATGGCTTCAAAAACCTCCTCGAAGTCACTCCCGTATTTTAAAATATCTACCCACGCGTCGTCGAAGGGCTTTTCACCCGTATAGAGCCGTTTGGCGTATTGGTAATTATAACGGATGTCGGTTTGGGGAATCATGTTCAATTAACGAATTGCGAATTAGTTTTTTGGATAATAAACACGGAATCTTCACAACAACGAATGCGCAATTCGCTAATCCGTTAATTCTCTAGACCACGATGCTTAGTAACTTCCCCTTAACGTAGATAATCTTTTTCGGCTGTTTCCCGTCCAGCCACTTCTGCACCTTTTCACTGGCAACAGCGACTCTCGTAGCCTCGGCTTGATTAATGTCTATGGCGACCATTATCTGATCGCGCACCTTCCCGTTGATTTGAACAACCAATTGAACCCTGTCTTCAACGATCATTTTCGGATCAAACGTCGGCCATGGTTCCTTTGAAATACTTTCTCTGTGACCCATGAGTTCCCACAGTTCTTCCGCGATATGGGGAGCAAAGGGTGAAAGAAGTTTTACAAAAACTTCAAAATCAGCCAGTGAAAATTTCTCTGCATCTGCAGTCGCAGCGTTCACATACTCCATATATGCAGCAATTGAGGTATTGAATTTGAACGCCAAGATATCTTCTGAGATCTTTTTGACAAGTGCGTGTGTCCGTTTATTCACACTCGCCAGCGCAGGCACGGCGGCCTGGGCTGGCTTGCTGGCTTGCTGGCTTGCAGACAACTTCCATACTTTATCAATAAACCTCCGTACGCCGACGATTCCCTTCATACTCCCCGGCTTC
>Ga0209211_10013173_pt1 | contig 10292 bp, 12 predicted proteins | sample RifGroA2_FD_183992 | JGI IMG/M metagenome (GOLD analysis project Ga0209211, IMG submission 183992) | Groundwater microbial communities from Rifle, Colorado, USA - Groundwater A2 (SPAdes) (version 2) | ecosystem: Environmental > Aquatic > Deep subsurface > Groundwater | place: Rifle, Colorado...
GACTATCAGCGCAAAAGGCAGAAAGAAAAAGAAAAACAGCTTGCCCTGAAGAAAAAGCTTGAAGAGGAAAGAAAAGAGCAGCAGGTTCTTGAGCAGAAAAGAAAAGAGCAGGAAGAGAAAGAGCGGCAGAAGCAGCTTGAAAAAGAGGAAAAAGAAAGTCGCAAAGAGCAGGAAAGGCTGGAGAAAGAAAGGCAGAAGCAGGAACTTCTTGAGCAAAAGCAGGTAGAGCTTGAGGAAAGGCGTAGAGAGCAGGAGAAAGCCAAGGCTGAAAAAGAGAGGCAAGAGCAGGAGATTATCCTGCAGAAGCAGAGAGAAACCGAAGAACTGCAGAGGCAGAAACAGCTCGAAGCCGAGGAAAAGCAAAGGCGCAAAGAGGAAAGGGCAAGGTTACTCGAAGAAAAGAGAAAGCAGCTCAAGGCTGCAAGAGAGCAGAGAAGAAAAGAGAATCTTGAGAGGGAAGAGCAGAGAAGGGTTGAAGCAGAACGGCGCAGGGAGCGGCAGGAGCAGGAAAGGCAGCAGAAAGAGGAAGAGGAAGAGAGAAAAAGGCAGCAGGAGCTTGAAAATAAAAGAAGGGAGAAAGCAGAGAGAATAGGGAAGCAGATTGACGGGATTGACGCGAAAATAAATAAAATTTCTCTGAAAATTTCCGCTTACCAGTCCAAAGAAAGAGAAGATGAAGAGAAAATTGAGCAATACAAGCAGAGCCTCCAGTCCATGCATGACTCTGTTAATGACAAAAAGCGGACATTGCAGAGACTTGAGGCGGAGCTAAATCAGTTTGACAGTGATTACAGGCTCAAATTAAATGACTGGAAGGAGAAAAGCTCGAGCTATCATTCTGAATTTGTTGTGCGTAAAAAGGCATTTATGGCAGAGCTGATATCTGAAGAAAAAGAGCTGCTGCAGGAAATCATTGAAGGGCTGAAAAGCGTAAATCCAGAGAGAAGAAAGGAGATTGAAAAATGGAAGAAACTTGAAATAAAGGCCAAGATGAAAATCAAGGAGGAAAGCTTTGAAGAGTCGGAAAAAGAGCAGGAGAAAAAGCTTCTTGCGGAAAAAGAGACCATTGATGCCGAGAGAAAGGAGGCAAGGCGGGGGATTTCAGGGAGAATAAAATCTGCAAGGGATGAAATCTTGAAGATGGAGGAGCATATCAAGCAGCAGAAAAAGCCAGAGCATTTAAGCAGGGAAGAGACTGCTGAAATGGAGATGCTAGCTGAGCAGCTTAAGGCTCTTAACGCGAGAAGAAGATCAATGGCAGAGAAGCTTGAAAAGCTTGGAGACAATGCTGCGAAAGAAGGAGTATTCAACAAGTTGATTTCTGGAATATCTGAAAGCGGCCTGAAAGAATCTTTTGAAGAAGAGGCTAAACCCAAGTTTGAGGATAAGAACGCGGCAGAATGCCTGAAGATGATAAATGCAGGATTCAGGGCGCTTGAGAAAAGGGACAAGGCTGCGGCAAAAAAGCTTTATTTAAGAGCTAGAGAGACATACACAAAGCTCGAGTATAATGATAAGAAGGATATTTACGGCAAATTGAGCGAGTTTTACAATTCTCTTGTCAACTGACAGTTTATTTTTCAAAGTTCTCTATAACTGATTTTAACAAATAAATTTTTAACCTAATGCCCAAAATTATCCCCCATGGCTGAATTGAAGACTGCGAAGAAGGAGAGGAGCACAGGAAGGGAAAGGATAAAGGAGCTTGAGGAAGAGCTTTCCACGACAAAATACAATAAAAGAACACAGGGGCATATTGGATTAGTCAAGGCTAAAATAGCGAGGCTTAAGGAAGAGCAGCAGAGAAAACAGGCCGGGAAGGGCAAGACTGAAGGCTATTCTGTCAAAAGAAGCGGCGATGCAACTGCCATAATTGTCGGATTTCCCTCAGTGGGAAAAAGCACTTTGCTTAATGCGCTGACAAATGCAAAATCTGAAGTTGCTGCTTATGCCTTTACAACGCTGACTTGCATTCCGGGGCTGATGGAATACAAGCATGCCAAAATACAAATTCTGGATGTCCCTGGAATTGTGGAAGGGGCTGCTTCCGGAAGGGGAAGGGGCAAAGAAGTGCTTGCATGCGCGCAATCCGCCGATCTTGCCATTCTTTTGCTCGATGTTTTTCATCCAGAGCATCTGGAAGTCATAAAAAAAGAGCTGCACGAGACCAATTTGAGGATAAACCAGAAGCCTGCTGATATAAGAATATCAAAAAAGAACAGGGGGGGCACGGAAATACTCGCTACGGTTAAGCTTACAAGGATGGATAAGGACACTATCAAGGCGGTAATGAAGGAATTCAGGCTGGAGAATTCAAGCATAGTAATAAGGGAGAACATAGATGTTGAGCAGCTTATTGATGCAATAGAGGGCAACAAGAAATACATTCCCGCCCTTGCCGTGCTTAACAAGATAGACATGATTGATGAGGAATCATTAAGGGAAATCAAAAAAGAAGCCAATCCAGACGTCTGTGTTTCAGCCGAGCAGAAAATAAATCTTGACGAGCTGAAGGAGGCAATTTTCAGAAAGCTGGAGTTCATCAGGATTTTCTGCAAGGAATACGGCAAAAAAGCTGATATGGAAGTGCCGCTGATAATGAAAAAAGGATCTACTTTGAGGGATGTCTGCACGAAGCTTCACAGGGACTTTGCAAGCAAATTCAAGTTTGCGAGGGTTTGGGGAAGAAGCGTGAAGTTTGACGGAATGGTTGTCAGAAATTTGGGGCATATAGTGCAGGATGAGGATGTGGTGGAGATAAGGGTTAATTAGAAGTTTCATTAATAAGAATTATAAAAATGGCCAAAATTAAAAAATATGTCTTGACTAAAAGCAGTTATCATTCATATGACATAAATTCTCCAGCCATATTTAAGAAAATCAAATCCCTGATATCGGATAAAATACCTGAAGTTCAAATTGAGCATACAGGCAGCACTGCAATGGGGATATAGTAAAAGGCTCAAAAATTTGAGCAATAAATTGCCTTTTACTTATTAGGAACAGACAACTACTGCTCAATAGATTTTGTCCGTGAGTATAGATGGCAAAAATATTATAGACTGCTTAATAATCTGCACGGACAGAAATTGTTTATCCATTCTATTCTTGCAAAGAGAAAAGAATCGATTCAATAATTTGCCAATGAATAAATTTGCGGGGCGGAGCGCAATGGCAGGAAAGTGACGCCCCGCACAAGAATACGCCGAAGGCGGAAGGAAATTATTTGAATTCTCTATATTATTTAAGCAAACTCCCCAAATAATCCCTCTTGTAGCTGAAATGCGCCTTTGCAGCTAATTTATCCAAGCCGTCAATGAAGTCAGAGCCGTATTGCGCGGCTTTCTTTTTCCTCCATGCAAATTCCTTTTTCAGGCCGATGAATTCAGCAGCATCCCTTAGTATCAGCTTTTTGTCATTTCTGTCAATCTTGTACATCGGATGTATGGACATTGCGTACTGAATCACCTCCTTGTCAAGGAAAGGCGTCCTTAACTCAAGCCCAAGATTTCTTGCAATTGTAAAGTCCCTTACCAAATCGCGCTGCCACATGTTTTTGAGGCCATTCCAGCACTCCTTGTGCAGGGCTTCGTAATTATTCTGCTGCAATGCTTCAGAGTGCCTCTGGTAGCCTGCGAATATTTCCTCAGAGCCCAAGCCTCCGAGCAATGAGCGGATATTGTCATTCAGGGCCAGTTTTCCTGCTGCGTAAAGCACTGCGCCCACAGAAACTTTTGTGACATCAGGCTCGTTCAGAAGCTTTGCAGCATTCTTTATCACTGATTCAAATTCCTGCAGAGAGAGGATTCTGCTTACGTGCCTGAAATTGTACTCCTTTGCTATTCTCTGCGCCCATATTATGTCCTCTGAATTTGCCAAGCCAACAGTGTAGCATGTGAAATCGCAGTTCAGCTTTTTCGCGATAAAAGCGATTAATGCGCTGTCCACGCCTCCCGAGAAAGATATTCCAAATTTTCCAGATGCCCTTTTTTTTACAGCTTCAATTATTTTTGAGGCTAATGTCCTTTTCGCCCGCTCCCTGTTGGTTTCGAGACTGTCAAAGGGATTTTCAATAGATTGCATAAACTTCTTCCACATCTCTTCAGGGATTAATTTGCCCTCCCTGACAACGCCCAATATTTGAGTCATGGCGCATTAAGAACAGCTATTATTTTAAAATGTTATCTTCGAAAGTATTATATAACCCCAAGCAAATCCTGCAAAATGGCAAAACAAACTGTAAACAGGGATGAGCAGGTAGGATTCCATAAGGGCGCTTTGACTACTCTTGCAAAAGAAAGAGAGGAAATGATGAAGGTGCTTTCCATTGTTGAGCAGCTTATGCAGATGCACATAAAAGGGCTGAAAGAGCTGGGCGTTGATTTGGAGAAAGAGGCAAAGAAGCCGAAAAAACCGATTGAGGACATGGTAAACTAGCTGTTCCATGGCGGATTATAATTTCACTGCCTTCGGGCACAGGAACGTTCTTGCGAAGCACAAAACGACTTTGGAATTTACAAAGGACATCGCGATTTCCAAAAGGGCGGATTGCATTATAGGGGTCAATTCTGATTTTAATTTTAAGGATTTAAAGAAATTTCTTTCTGGCAAGAAAAGAATAAAAATTATTGCGCGCGCGAATGATGAAAGATTTGAAGTAAATGCTGTTTTGAATGAAGGGTTTAATGATGAAAGGGAGATTGTTATTAGAAAAACTGGTTTTGTTTCTGAAAGAACTTTGGGCATAAATGCGGATAAGGCTGCTTCTGACGTTACTGAGAAAATGGCTAAACTGCTTCGGAATCCCCTGCAGAAACTGCGAATCCAAATAACAGAACAATAAAGTTTAAATATATCCATATTACCATAATTTGCATAATACAACCAGGGGGTGTATATTATGACTAAAACCGATATTCCAAGATATAGTTCTTATAGAGGCAGCGCTTCCTCTCCGAGGTACAGTTCTTATGCCAACAGCCCTTATTCTCCGCCGCAGGCGCTTGTGTTTGCAATGGCTGTGCTGGTAGTGGCTTCTTTGGCCATAGGAGTTTATTCTCTTGTAGGGGTAAATGACTTAAAATCGAAATTGCTGCCCAGAGCCATAGATGCGAAAGATTTTGTCGGCAGACTGGCTTCCCACGCCGAGTTAAGCGCGTATAAGGGAGTAAACCCAACTAATGTCGTGCAGATAACACAGCAGAACCTTGGACAGCTGCAGCAGCAGATTGCCGGGCTTGATGTCGGGCACATAGGCAAATTTTTAGTGCAGTATGCTGACAGGATTGTGCTTTACGACTACAATAAAGATGTTTTGGAAGCGCAGTTTTCGCTTCCGCAGGGGCAGATAGGACAAGGACAGCCTAACACCAATGCTCCTCAGGATTTCTTTACTAAACTGGCAGCGCATCCTGAAGCCCAGCCGTTCATGACCTCGAATCCTGTAGGCGGGCAGCTTGATGAGGCTTCGCTTGCATCGCTGAAACAGCAGTTCCCTAATGTGTATAACAACGCAAAGACGGGGGATTATTTGCTTAGATTCCCGACAGGGCTTGTTGTTTTTGACTACAACCAGGACAAGATTGTGACTGCAGTGCCGCTGCAGAGCCAGTAAAGGTTTTTACTGGAAATTTCTTATTTTTTGATTTATTCTTATAGAAGGGAGCATGCTGACGTTGCCGAGATTGTTGAAGTTATGGTTATTTAACATGCCTCACAAATTCTTCCCGAGTTATCTGCAAGTCGTGTTTAATAATTTCGTTTAAAAAACATATGGCTTCCTTGCTGTCTCTTGAATTCAAATCCAATCTTTTTGAGAGCCTTTGATACTCATTTGCTGTCATCAAAGGCGGTTTTGCCATTATCAAACCTCTATTTGCTGCAGACTCAAGAACTTGCTTTTTGGCTCATCCATTTTCTTTAAACTTAGATATAGGGATATAGCCGCTTTAGTTCTCTTAATTAATTCATCATAGGTTTTGGCTTGCGTATGGCAGCCTGGCAATTCAACTACATCAGAAATTAAGTACCCATCTTCTCCTTGTTCTACAATTACATTGTATTTTTCCTGCATTTTTGGCATTTAGCATCACTTTCAATACAAATACTTGTTGATATCTAAATGTTTATTTTATTCCTATCCCGCATATATCAAAGCAAACCCGGCTATGTTCTGATTGTCGCTTGTTGCGGGATACTGGATTGCAGAAATGCCGCTTGTAGATTTGCTGATTGCAAATGTTCCGACGCTTATTGTGCCTACAGAATTCAATGTTGCCTGGGATATTGCCCCGTCTCCTCCCTCGCCATTTCCCTTAAAGACTGCATTTACCTGCACGTTAGCGACAGCACAGTCGCTGTTGTCCCTTAGCGCTATATACATGAAAACTCCGGTTGCCAGGCCGCTGCCTGGGAGGGTGATGTTTATCACATTCTCCGTATTTCCTGAATTAATGGTTCTTGTATTGAATGTCACCATATTTGAGGTGGCTGTATTTGCGGTAAAGGTTTTTGCCACATTGCTGCTGTGCCCCAAAACCAAATCAGGGCCTCCAGCACTGAATATGTGCAGCTCGTCAGTAGGTGCAGTCGTCCCGATGCCGACGTTGCCTGTTTTTGACGTCGTGGCTTTGAGCCGATTGCGCCTTTTGTGCCTGTTGCTCACGCTGCCGCAGTTGCTTCTTAAAGGGCGGGGTTGCCTCAATTGCCGAAGTTATGGGCGGGCCTGCTTTTATTTAATTTTCAAAAACATTTTTCAAAAAATATTCCTTGCCTACAACTATTAATCTCTGCGACGGCTCTAAAATTGATATTACCGCAGGCTCTTTTGTTTTTAGAGCAGCAGCAAATTCTTTTTCGTTCATTATTACGGGATTTATTTCCCTGCCAAGAACAGATCCGATTCGGCTAATCTTTTCCCCAATATCCTTATTTTTTGTTTTAAGCATTATTAGCAGGTCAATATCGCTTTCTCTTTCATATGCCCCTCTCGCAAATGAGCCGAATATGACGCAGTACAGCATATTTTTGTCTTTTGAGAAAAATTCCTGAAGATTTTTTATTAATAGCTTTAAGATCCTGTCTTTTGCCTCTAACTTATAATCTTCAATAATGCTGCATAGCTCAAAATATTCCCTTAAATTCCTGTTGATGCTTAAACTGATTGTTCTTCCTGCTTTTTTCTCATAAAGCAAGCCTTTGATTGATTTTAGGGTTTTTTGAACGCTGAAGGGATGAATTTTCAGCTCTTTAGACAAACTTGAGAGATGAGTCTCCTTGTTTTCATATATTGATTTTAGTATTTCCAGCTTGTTTTTGGTCAGCGGAATCAGCTTTTCAATCATTCTTCCTCTTCGCTTAGAATATTGATTATTTCCCTTACTTCTTCGATAATGGCCTTAGGAGAGCTTTTTAGCTTTCTTTCTGTTTCTGGAAGGTAGAGATACCTATTCCTTGTAATTCTTATATTAGAGATTTCTTCAAAGAAATTATCTTTTGGCTCGAATTCTGTCAATAGCTTCTTCTTTTCTTTCAGCGTATCATTGATTTTATTCAGCGTCCCTTCTGTCACTATATTATTTTTCAGCAATGCTATAATGATGCATGAGTGGTCCTTTGAGTAATAACCACTATTTTTTACTAAAAGGGCATTGCACATTAAGAACAGCGCCTGATAGGCTTTGGTTATAGCCCATTTCTCAGAGCTGTCATTTTCGGCAGACTGCAAATCAGAATAAGCCTCATTCTTATAGTGGATGTAAGATTCTTTATTGACAGCAACAAATGATTTCCTGCATTTCTCATACTCCTTATCCAGTTTCTCTTTGGTTTTTGGAAACATTCTACACCTTTAGTTGTATATATATACACCTTTAGTTGTAATTATAGAGAACTTTGAAAAAATACGCCTGATTTGAAAATCAGGCGTATTTTTTCAATTATGCTGGCGCCATTATAGACGAGAATCGTCTTTAAAGGCGCTGACTAATATTGAAAAATTCGCTTGAAAAGCGAATTTTTCAAAGTTCTCTATAATTTCATCTGCTCTCTAGGCATTCTCCTGCCATTTTTCAGCTTATACACCACATGCAGCGGGAAAAACTCATAATAATTATTTTCATCAAACCATGCGCATTTGAAATAATATAATGGCAGATTCAGCTTTCTGCTTAGGGCTAAGGCGTAAATTGTTAACTGCTCTATTGGATTGGATTTGGATGCTTCGGGTTTATAATCAAGAATATGTATTAGCTTATTTCTTATCTGCAGAATGTCTATATGCCCAGTAATTGGAGTTGTGTAGTTACTTAATGGGAAAATGAAACCTCTTTGGTTTTTGTAGTATCCAGCATCCCAGTTTGTGAGGTAAACCGGAACTTCTACTGCTATTGTTGTTGAGTCGTTTATGAGCATGAAGTCCTGAATTGCAGAATGCCTTTCATTGTTGTTTTTGGCTAAATTTAATGCTAATGATGTGAGTTTGCATGCAAAATTGTCTTTATTTTTGATTTCTATTTTTAAATGTGAAAATTTTATTTGCGATGCTCTTTGCTTATTGGTTTTTTTATTATTGGAATTTTTATTAAATGTAAAAATATGATGGGGAAATTCTTTTGAGCCGATTTTATTGATGTAATCTTTTAATGCGCCGAATTCTGGATTTTCTTTGGTTAAAATGTCTAATTTGGCTTTGTGGCATTTGAAGATATAAGGCTGGATGTGGTTTAAGGTCTGCTTGCTTATGATGTTTTTAGGCTTATAGAGTTTAATGGCATGTTTTCTTATTCTTGCCAAAGTGCAGAAGTTTTTGTATTTGAAAGCCCAAGAGAATATTGTCGATAATGGGATTTTTATTTTTTCAGATTTTTCTATTCTTTCTTGTGTTTGTTTTAAGCTATAGCCCAGATTATATGCTGAAAGAGATTTTAGGATTGTTTGGATAGGGTAGGTGATGCTTTTGCTTTGCTGTAAAGTAAATATACTTCTGCAGGATTTGCATTTATATCTCTGTATAGACTGCATTTTGTTTTTTCTTGTTCCATATTTTACAGCTTCCTTGCCGCATTTTGCGCATTTCGCTGCTTGTTGTTTGCTCATTTTTTCTTTTTTGTCCATATTTTTACTGCAATGATACAAATGCCAGTATTCTGCATTCTTCCTGATTGCAGTCTTCAAGCGCCTTGCCTAAAACCGCGCCCCGCCTTAACGAATTTGCATAGCTTATTTCCTTCAGCTCTTCAAAGGATTCCGCAGTTCTTTCATCTATCATCTCAAATTTCATCGCATATCCTGCTTTGCTTGAAGTTGTCAATAAGTCGCCTTTCTTTATATGGCCATTTTCGTCTGTGACTTTTACAGGAACTCTTCCTGCAAGCGCTACTGCCGGCTTCAATGTGTTATTTTGGGATGTTGTTCCACCCATTGCGACTATTCTTCCCCCTTCTATGACAATGGCTGGCTGAGTGGAGACTACGCCGATGACTTTGCTGTCATAAGGCTTGTTGGATTTTTTGATTTTGAAAGTTGATTCAGTGGTTTGCGGATTTTTTTCCTTGGCATCAACTGGATTTTGGAAATGTGCCAGCCGGGTTTTGGAATCTTCATCAACCGCATTTTGGAATTGGCTGCCAACCGAATTCTGGAAATTGTTATCAACCGCATTTTGGAATTGGCTGCCAACCGTTTTGGGGTTTTCTGGTGGTGTTGATGGTATTTGGGTAGTGAGGGGGTTGTCCAGTAGGTTTTGGGTGGCTTGAGTTGAGAGGGGGTTGTTGAACTCTGTTAGGGGTTTGTTGAACTCTGTGAGGGGGTTGGCCAATGGGTTATGTGAAGGGGGTGTGAGGGGGTTATCTGGGGCGGTTTGCTGGGATGGGGGTGATGAAGAAACTCTTTGAGCGCTGGAGGAGGGAACTTCGCTTTTAGATTCAAAACCTAAGTTTCGAACCCTCAAGTCGTGAACCGACACGGATTCTGAATCCGTCGCAGTGCCTGCTTGTGCCACTCCAGCTTTACTCTGCCTATCGTTTGAAAGCGAAACATTTATATATTTACTCGTTTCAATAGGTTTTAGTCGTGAACTGACAACGGGTTCCGTTATAAGTGCCTGATTGTGGAACTCCGTTTTTATTTCTTTCTTTTCTTCGAAATCTATTACTACAATATCGCCGGATTCTACTGGCTCGCTGGCTGGGAAGAGTTCGGCTATATCAACGAAGTTGCCGCATGATGCAGGGCCTCCGGAGTCACGGCAGTTTGTGCCTTCTATGCTGACGTTGCCGTTTACGCTTAAAGTT
>Ga0209211_10013174_pt1 | contig 10291 bp, 12 predicted proteins | sample RifGroA2_FD_183992 | JGI IMG/M metagenome (GOLD analysis project Ga0209211, IMG submission 183992) | Groundwater microbial communities from Rifle, Colorado, USA - Groundwater A2 (SPAdes) (version 2) | ecosystem: Environmental > Aquatic > Deep subsurface > Groundwater | place: Rifle, Colorado...
GCATTTTTGCCAAAAAATAATGGAAAGACATGGGATTATCGTCTGAAGACACGTCGTGGAAAGTCGTTTTTACGCCGAAATAAAATCTTAAGGGCTTACAGGAAACAATAATATAAATGTATACGTATATGTATATATCATGAGCAGGCTGATAAATGTGTCCGATGACGTGTACAGCAACCTAACCCGCCTGAAGAGGGCGAGGGGGGGCAGCTACAGCGAGGTAGTGAGAGATCTTCTCGGGGAGGGCAAGCCAAAGGCGAAAACCGACAACTGGGACAGGCTTATTGCCTTGCTAAAGGAAAGGGGCAAGAAATTCAAGGGGAAAAAGACGAGAATAGACCATGACCTGATACTTTACGGTGCTTCACGTGATCGTGCTTGATACCTCGTTTTTGGTTTCTCTTTTTCTTGATGAGGATTCCAATAACTCCCGTGCCATGGGGCTTTTCCAAAAGCACCGCGAGGATGAGATGCTTCTCACTGATGAAATCCTATTTGAAACGCTTTCCGTGCTCAATGTAAAGGGCGGGATGGAACTTGCAAGGCTGGCATACCGTGAGCTTGTTGCCAATTCCAAACTCACATTTCTTTATTTGAACGAAAGCGAGAGAAAGGAGATTCTCAATGAATTCCTGGAGCAAAAAGGCAACCTGAGCGTGGCGGATATTTCTGTTGTCCATGCTTGCAGGAAGACTCTTTCTAAGCCCCTCTCATTTGACAGGGCATTGAATGCCACAGCAGGAAAACCAGACCCTGATCAAAGTGGTTGAAATGCGCCTTTGGTCGCTCCACCCGAAATACCTTGATTCCGGGGGGCTGGTCGCTCTCTGGCGCGAGGCGCTTCTTGCGCAGAAAGTTCTTGCAGGCAAAACCAAGGGTTATCGGAACCATCCCCAGCTCCTGCGCTTCAAGTCGCAGAAAAAGCCGATGGATGCGATTGGCGCCTACCTTGCAGAGGTGAAAAAGGAGGCCGAGAAAAGGGGCTATAAATTCAAGGGGGAGAAAATTGTGAAGGTTCCCAGGCAGGAGATCCGCATTCCTGTGGCATCAGGGCAGCTGCAATACGAGCTTTCGCACTTGAAGCGGAAACTGAAAACGAGGGACAAAACTCATCTCAGGAAAATATCTGGCAGGAAAAAGCCGCAGGCTCACCCTGTTTTCACTGTGAGAAAAGGGAAAATAGAAAATGAAAAAATAAAATAAAAAGGGTCTGAAAAAATCAGCCAAAGAGCGAGGCAAGCCCCTCTGCCGCCGCAGCTTCCTGCTTGGCCGGGTCCTCCTTCTTCTCTTCCTTCTTCTTCTCGCCTCCCTCTGCAGGAGCTGCCGCAGGCGCTGCTGCGACTGGCATTGCGGCCGACTTGAGAAGATCCTCGAAGTTCACTCCCTTGACCGCCTCGGAAAGCACCTGCGCCTTGGCTTCGTCGGCTGAAGCGCCTGCCGCCTTGAGAACGGACATCAGGCTGTCCTTCGTTATCTCCTTTCCTGCGCCCTGCAGAACGAGGGCTGCGTGCAGATATGGGTCGATTTTCATAGTATAACCTCCTTTATGTTTTCGGCGTTTCCGCCGCATTTTCAGCCTGCGCTGCCGCAGTAGAAGCGTCTGCAGCCGCAGCCGGCTTTGAGTCCAAGCTCCCCACCTTCTCGGAAAACGAACTTCCAAGAAGCACGGCCTGCGCCAGAAGCAACTCGGTCGAAGCGTCCGAGTAGACGTGGCCGTTTATCGCCATGTTCCTGCCCTGCGAAAAAGCGCTTGACAGGAGCGCCGATATGTTTTGCGATGTTGGGAAGGATGCGTTGAAGGAAACGTTGAACGACTGTGAAAGCGATGCGAGAAGGCCATCGTGGAGCTGCGCCTCGTCCAGGTCAAGCGCTGATGCCGTGTAGGTGAACTTGCCGTCGTAGGCAGCCACCATGTGGACCATTGCCTCAAAGGGCAGTATGTTCAGCTTCTGGAGCGCCTTGCAGACATTGTCGGTGATCTTGGCCCCGGACTTGGAGACAGTCGAATCCTTTGCGATGATGATTTTGCCGGCCTTTATCTGCGCGTTTATGCCTGCGCCTTTTAGTTCTGAAAGCGCAGGCCCAGGAACAAGGTCGGTCTCCCCCTCATGCACAATTATGTCAAAGGGAGCGATCTGGCCTGGTTTTGCCGCGACTTTCACCTTGTTCTTCTTGAAGAAGGTGTAGAGAGAATAAGGCGTCATGCTGGTGAATACTAGCGCTGTTGGGAAATCCATGTGCCCGGAAAGCGAACTTTTGCCGGTTTTGTCAAGGGCGCGCTTTATCACGCTGTTTTTCGCCACCGTGAACTCGGCCTGGCCGCGAAGCTTCTTCTTCGAGGACTGGAGGATCCTGTCAGGGAGGTTGCGGATGTTCAGGAGTGCAACAACCGGATACTTGCCGGACACTTTGGAAAGGGATGCGACCTTCTCCTTTTTGGCAAGCAAGCCCGGGCTTTCCTTCTTTTCCATTTTTTTCTTGATTTTCTTGCGGGTCATCATGAACACCTTATGCTACTTTCACGGGCTTGCCCATTGAAAGCTTGACGTATATTGATTTTATGTTCGGCTCGATTACCTTTCCTTTCACCTTTTCGTATGCTGCAGTGAAATTCTCCACCAGGTCGTCGACTGCCATTGCCTCGCTCCCAATCAGGCACTGCGCCACAGGCAGGTACTTGCCCTTGGAAACCAGCCTTACGCGCCTCTTTGCCTGCTCAATGGCATCCTTCACCGAGCCTGTGATCGGCCTGGGAAGCTTTCCCCTGGAGCCAAGAACCTGCCCAAGGGATTTCCCCACGTTTATCATGAGGTTGGGCTGCGCAATGAATTCGCTGGATTTCACCAGGAGCGCCAGCCTGCCCTTGTCGGCGGCGAGCTTCGCAATGCCGGAGTTGTCGATTACTTCAGCAGCTCCGGCGTTTTTCGCGTCAAAGGCGATCTGGCTGTCTGCGAAAACAACGACTTTCTGCTCCTTGCCCTTTCCTTTGGGGAGGAGTATGTCCAGGTTCAGCCTGTTTTCCGCCTTTGCAAAGTCAATGCCACGGAAATTGATTATGAACTCTAGGGATTGCGTGAATTTGCGCTTGCCCTTGTCCGCAAGTGCAGTGTTGATTGATTCTGTTATTTTCTTCCTGTCCATGTCTGTTCCCTCCCATTCCAATGGAATGGTAAACGGCGGGAAAAGCCGCTGTAAGGCGTGTATTGGAATACAAATGCTTAAAAAGGCTGCTTAGGAGCCTGGGCGCCTAGCGTTTCTTGCCTTTCCTGATCTTTTTTATCTTTTTGCGCGCTTTCATGCGCTTGACTTGCTTTGGAGCAGAGCCGAATATCTTCACGCTAATGCGCTTGCCGGTTTTTTCCTGTGATGGAACCGCGCCTTCCTCCACGCGCGGCTTTTCGCCCGTAACCTGCGAGATCATCTGCTGAAGCATCCTGCGCTGGCCCGAAAGCTCCGACAGGGACTTGAATGATTCTGCGCGGGACTCGAACTTGTCAGCGCCCGCAACCTCGCGGGACTGCGTTTCATAGAGGTAGGAGATCTTCCTGCCCTCCTCAAGCAGCTCCTCCATCCTCTTCTTTTCCTCAGCCATGCGCTGGTCCAAATTCATCTCCATGTTCTTTGCCTGCCCGAACTCAAAGGAATAGCTGTCCGTGAGCTGGCGGAGCTCCCGAAGGTAGCGGCGCACGAAATTCGCCTCCACTGATTCCCGCAGGGTTTCGAACTCCTCGTTGCCGCTCCTTATGTAGTCCCCTACTTCCGCCATCTTCGATGCGTAATCTTCCTTTATGGAGTCTGCCCATATTTCTATCTGGCGCATCTGGGACATCTGCTTCTCAATGCCGGTGAGAACCCCCTTGGTGGCGGACACTTCCCTCTTGATAGAGTCAATGCTGTCGCGTATCTCCGCCTTGAGCGAACCAAGCTCCTGCGAATATTTCTCGGCCGCCCCCAGCCGCTCTGCCTGCTCGGCAAGCGCTGCGCGGGCGGATATCACCAGGTTGGACGACTCCTCCTCTAGCTGCGATATGTGCTTGAGCGCCTTTTCCAGATCCTCGCTTTTTGCGCGATGCGAAGAAATCTCATGCCTGCTTTGCTCCACCAGCTCCTCCATTTTCTGCCGCTCATCGGAAAGCTCGCGCACAGACTCCTCGATTAGCGCCGATGCCTCGTCATATGCCTTCTGCATGTCGTTGTGCGCCTTGAGCGAGGAGAGGTGCAGCTTTTCCACGCCCGTGACCTTTCCCGGGAGGTCGGATGCGCGCTGGTGCAGTGCGAGTATGTTCTTCTCCATCCGGATTACCCGGTCGCTGATAGACTCCACTTCGGACTCCAGCCTGCGCTGCATGGGCATGTAGTGGTCGGTGAGGATCTTCTCCTTTTCCATGCGCAGCTTCTCAAGCTCCTGAGCCTGGCCGATTATCTTCTTAACCTGGCGGGAGAGCTTCTCCGAAAACTGAAGCGATACGCCCGTGACTTCCATGGCTTTTGGCTTTTTTATCTTTGAAGCCCCCTGCCTTCCCTTGGGCTGGGGCATGGACGCTTTGACCGGGGTTGCAGATTCCTTAATAGTGATCTGTTCCTGTTCAGACTCCTCTAAGCCAATGCCTTCTTTTTCCTCGGGCTCTTCAGTGTAATCGAATGTGTGTTCTGTGTGGATTTCCTCCTCCTCGCCTGGCTTGATGGCCTGGATTTCCTTCTCCACCTGCTCAAGAAGCCTGCTTGCCTTTTCCTCCTCCTGTCTTTCAAGCTCTTCTTGTTCCTTTTTCTTCCTCAGTGCTTCGTTTTCAGCTTCCCTTTTCTCCTTTTCCTTCCTTGCCTTCTCCTCTTTTCTTATTGCTTCGCTTTGCCATCGTGCTTCTGCCTCCAAATTGGCAAGCCTCTGCTTTTCCTGGGCAGCCTTCCTTACGGCTCTTGCCTTTTCCTCAGCTTCCGGCAGGGCTGATTGCTCCCTTTCGTGCGCAAGCTCGGCAAGGTGAGCCTCCTTTTTCTTTTCCTTAAACTTGGAAAGCATCCCGTCCACGCGGCCGAGCTGCTCGCTTACAGATTCAAATTCCTGGCTCATGGCGGCTAGCTCGCGCTTGTGGCGCTCGCGGGCTTCCTCCGGGGTTTCCGTTTTTTGGCTTTTTGCCTTCTCTTCCCTCTCCCTTGCGCTCTCTATCTGCGCATCATAAGAAGCCTGGATTTCCCTTGCCGCCCTGTTTTCCTCTTCTGTCGGGCCTTGCATTGTTGAAACAGATAATGAGCCGGTCCAGGCAGCAAAGGTGCCGCCCAGGCGGTATTGGACCTTGACCTGGCTGTTTTTTTCAAGAACCGAGAGCCATTCTATTACGTGGCTTTGGGACATGCCTGTCTTGGATGAGAGCTCCCAGACGCTGACCGGCTTGCCGCCGGCCAATTTCAAATTCGCAATCAGGTCGTCGAATTCTGTCCGGATGCTCCCGTCCTTTGCCATAGCCTGCCCTCATGTGTTTGCCGCATAAGGCGTCTGCGCTATCTTGAACTTACCGGACATCTTGCACTTTGCGCGCCTGAAAGCCTCCAATATGTGCGGTGCGTTCGCCTTTGCAACATCGATTGTGAATACCGGCTGGCCCCTGTTTATCCTTGCCGCGCGGTCGGTGGAGCGGCCGTATGCCAGCCTCATGCCCTTCTGAAGCCTGTCTGCGCCGGCACCCGCAATCATCTTGTTCTCGCGGATCACGTTGTGCGGGAATACGCGGACCTTGAAAAAGTACAGGTTCGGTATGGTTTTTTCGAGGTACTTGTTTGCCGCCTGCCTTGCCGACTCGAGCGAATTGTCCCGCAGCTGCACGTCCTCCTCCGCAACAAGGTTGTAAGTATAATCGAACGGCTGCTTCCTGCTCCCCATCTCGTAAACCAGGAGCGACAGGTGGGGCAGCGCCTTCACGAACGATTTCCTCGGCTTTTTCTTCGAATAGCGCGTCCAGGCGGTCTTCTCGAGCGTCCTGCACGTCTTTGCCGGCCTCAAACCCATAAATAACACCCCAACATCAATCCTTCGACATCATGCCGTCTGAAAGGAAGAGTGCTGAGATTTTCCTCTCCTGTTTATTAAGATTGCCCCCACAGCGCTCAGAAAGTGTATAAAACTGTATATAAATGTTTGTTTCCTGAAAGACTCAACAATTTCTTCAGAGGGGAATACATGCGAATTGAATCAAGGACAAAGATAACCATACTCGAACTGCGCGATGTGCTGAAAATCGATCTGAGCAACGTGAAAAGTAGAAGGAGCTTTTTTGAATATTTTGAAGGCATTAGGGATTCTAAATCTGTTGGGAAAGCATTTCGCAACATGGCGCCGAGAAAAAATCCCGAGTTCCCAAAGATACCGATACTGGTGACAATCAACGTGAATGGAGTTGTAAGAGAGAAGTTTGCGGCTTTCGTGACGAAGCGGACACAGGAAATATTGGGGTCGAAAACCGGAATAAATGCGCCGGAGGAAAAATTCACTCCAGATGTGTCAATAAGCGACTTCAGGAGTTTGACAAAGATAATTGCAGGAAAGGCCAGATTTACCAAAGGGGATGCGGTTGGAGCTGGACAGGGAATTCCGGGTGTGAAACCAGGGTTTTTTTCCTACAGCCTGCTCATTGAGGCCAACCCTAAGCCTCGGCCTGGATGAGCATCTTCTTGAGCACCGAATGGGGTTTGCCTTGGTAACCCCCAACAGATCCGTCCGAGCGGATGACCCTGTGGCACGGGATGAACGGGGCAAGCGGATTTTTGGCAAGCGCGTTTCCCACTGCGCGGGCTGCCGCAGGCTTTCCTACCGCGCGGGCAATGTCAGAATAGGTCGCGGTCTTTCCTTCCGGTATTTTGGCGCACGCGTGAAGGACTGCGCGCTGGAAAGGCGTGAGCCTGGAAAGAATTTGCTTTTGCCTTGCATTGAATTTCATGCATTCTACCTTCCTATCCGAAGATAGTAAAATCCGTCGTCTTCAATTATGCCCTCGCTTCCTTTGCCTGCCTTGACGTAGTCCAATCCTTTGCCGGTTTCGGATATTTCAAGAGGCATCCCAAGAACGCGCTCTGCGTAATCCTTTTGGGATTCAATTGCCGCTGCAATGCCTTGCGAGGCAAGCGAGGCTATGAGCTGGGGAAAATTCAGGTCAACTGTGACCTGCGAGCCGTATTTCCGGAGTATGATGCTGTTCCATTCCTCCTTTGGGTGGATGAAGATGCCTTCTGCCGAGTAAAAGCCGTAGTCGAATGCGTCAATGCGGAAACCCGGCCTTCCTGCAAGGCAGAGGCTGGAGAGGAATTTTTCTGCCGTGAAATTGAAGGGGATTGCCCTCCCCTCGTCAACACGCTCAAGGAACTTTGACACGAATAGGTCGCTGGTGGTGCGCTTTGAGTCCATGGAGGTTATCTTGCCCTGGCTTTTCATGTAGATATCCGCAGGAAGGTCGGAAAGAAGCTCGTTTATCCTGCAATAGTCGAAATTCTGGGACGGCGCCTCCGATGCTGCGTCGAATCTTTCAAATGAGCATATGCTGCCGTGCGAAGAAAGCGTTTTTCTCGCGTCTTTGAGCATTTTTTCCGAAAGGTCGAACAGGAAGTAGTGCGTCCTGGAATGGAGCTGTGCGTCTTTTGATTTCAACTCATCCAGGAACACTTTTGCGAAATTCCCGTTTCCTACCCCGTATTCGCATATGAGGATTTCACCTTGGCTGGAAAAATCCCTGGCAAATTCGATTGCGTTGCACCTTGCCAGCGCCCGCCCCTGCGCAAAGGTGGAAAAGTCCGAGTAGGCCGCTTTCCCTTTGGAGGAGTAGTAGCGGAGATTGGCTTTCCGCATTTCAGAGCACATCTTTCTTCACTTTTTCAACGCCGATTGCCTCTATGAGCTTGCCCAGCTTGGGGCCCCGGGGCTTGGAAAGCAGCGCGGTGTAGCATTCCTCGAAAAGCTTGGAGGGCCGGATGGAGAGCTCCTTGGCTGTTGAGAAGGCTGCGTTGTGCATGTCCAGCGCGTTCATTGAGGGGGAGAGCTTGGCAAAGAAGGCTGCCGCGTGAGCTTGCGCCTTCTGGGGCGAATAGGAGAAGGAGTACTCTTCAGGGATGAACTTCCTTTCCTCCCATGCGTTTATGTATGGCGAGAGCTTGGCTATCGAGGCTTTGTCTTCTGTAATCGCGGCGATTTTTTCCCATTCCATCTGCAGCTGCCTGTATAGGAGCAGGTCCAGGAAGGGGGTTTTCCAGCCTCGCCTGCCCTGGCGGGCTGCCGGCTCTTCTGCGCCACGGGCTGGCGACAGGCCGCCTTCGGCATCCTCTGATGAGAGCCTGGCTGCCAATGCGCGCTTGCGGTCAGCGCGGGATAGAGAGTCAATGTTGCCAGCTTCGGACAGCGCAAGCGCCTTTTCGTAGTCCTCCATTGTCCGCAGGCAGTTCTGCGGGGTGGGATTGATGTCCACGTTTTCCTGAAGGTCTGGCTTGAGCAGCATGTACTTGATTATTTCAGGGGGAAGAAGCTCCATCAGCTCCTTGACGCCCATTCCCCTGCCTTTTGACTTGGAGTATTTCTTGCCCTCGAAGAGTATGAAGCCGAATTTGTAGCCAATGGGCGGATCTTTTTTGAACACCTGCCTGAATATTCCCACCAAGGTGTCCCAGCTTCCGCCCCGCGTGTGGTGATCCACTCCTGCGCCTTCTGCGGAAGTTTCGAAATAGTCCATCCAGGAAGGCCAGTGCAGCCTCCAGGTGAGCTTGTACCTGTGGTCGGATATGCTGCCTTTTCCACGGAATCCGCAGCCCTTGGTGTATTTTACGTCCCGGTCGCAGGCATATCCGAAATTCTCGCCATCGTGGGATATTATGCGGGTGGTGGCAATCCTTCCGCATTTTTCACACAAAGGAAGGATTGGCGACCACCAGTCAGGGAGGGAATCGCGAAGCGAGGTTTTTGCCACGATTTTCCGGACCTCTGCCTCCTCCTTGAGAAAGAGCCTTGCGTATTTATCAAAAGCGCCCTTTGCGTAAAGGTCTGTGGCGCGCAAAAGCTCGGGCTTGGCTCCGAACTGGTCCATTGCCGCCTTGGTGTCTGCAAGAAAATGGTCGCCGAATGACTTGAACTGCCCTGTTGGGTCAGGAACGGCCGTGAGCGGCTTGCCCAGGTGAGGCTCAAGCTCGGTTTTGTACTTCTCAAAAGCCATTGGAATGGAGTCGAATGCGTCGAATACGTCTGCAACGAAATAGTATTTTGCCTTCCTGCCGGCAAATTTCAATGCGTCAACTATTGCCTGGGGAAAAAGGAACTCGCACACAGTTCCCAGGTGGGTGGGGCCTGAAGTGGTCATCCCTCCGCTGATTACGAACGGCTCTTTCCTTGTATTGATTATGTCCTGCGCGAGCTGCTCTGACCAGTGAAGGTTCTTCTTGTCCTCTGCGTTATCAGGCATAAGCGTCACAAGGTGCGGCGCGATTCCCTAAGTTCCCGAATGCAGACTGAGGGCTGCTTGCCGCACCGTGTGAATTTGACGGCAAGGGTAAAAAAGAGTTGCCCCAAACGAGTTTCACTCACCCGAACATCCGGTTCCTGATGGCACCAGCTATTCGGATTCGCTCCGCTTATCCGAACATCGTGTCAAAAAAGCCCTTCTTTGGAGTGTCGCCAAGCTCGGACAGGAGTTTCTTCTGTTTTTCAGACAGGTTGGCGGGCGTCCTGACAATTATCTGTATTATCTGGTCCCCCTTTCCCCTGCCATGCACGCGCGGCATGCCCTCGCCCCTCATGCGAAGCAGGGTGCCAGTCTGCGTTCCTGCGGGAATTTTGAGCTTGGCTTTTCCTGAGAGCGTGGGAACCTCTATTTCCGCCCCGAGCGCTGCCTGCGAAAAGCTGATCGGCGTTTCAAGGTAAACGTCCTCCCCGTCTCTTTTGAAGAGATGATGGTCCTGCACTGAAATGAATACGTAGAGGTCGCCAGGCGAGGAAGGCCCGCGCTCGCCCATTCCCGCAAGCCGAAGTTGCGAGCCTGTGTCCACGCCTGCGGGAATGTCAACTGTAAGCTTTTCAGTGTAAATCTGCGCGCCGCTTCCCCTGCACTCTTTGCACTCCTTATCCGGTTTCCTGCCGTTTCCTGCGCATGCGTTGCAGGTTGCCACGGAGCTGAAGCTTCCGAATGCGCCCAGCCTTCTTGTGCTCCGGACCTGGCCGCTGCCTCCGCACTTTTGGCAAGTGGAAATCCTGCTTCCTGGCTCTGCGCCGCTTCCTGAGCAGTGTTCGCAGGCACGGTTCCTCTTGAATGAAATTTCCTTTGTAATG
>Ga0209211_10013175_pt1 | contig 10291 bp, 13 predicted proteins | sample RifGroA2_FD_183992 | JGI IMG/M metagenome (GOLD analysis project Ga0209211, IMG submission 183992) | Groundwater microbial communities from Rifle, Colorado, USA - Groundwater A2 (SPAdes) (version 2) | ecosystem: Environmental > Aquatic > Deep subsurface > Groundwater | place: Rifle, Colorado...
CCCCCCCTGCTGCTCGCGCTCTCCAAATGCCGGCTTACCTGCCGAAAGACCTGCTCATTCCTTGAAAGTATCATTACATCATCAAGATTTATCCTCAAATCAGCCGATAATTCTGGAAGTGGCAGTGAAAGCCCTTCGCTCATGTAATCCTCAAAATCCGCAGTCGTGTGCGGGACAGCTGTGCCTGCCAGCTCCTCAAGGCGCCTTGAAATACTGCTGAAATAGTCGTAGCTTCGCACATTGTCGCCAAAAGCCCGATGGTTGAGGACGGCAACCCCGGACTGCCTGCCCGGACTGAGCGTCCTGATTGTGCCCATATTGGGGAGCACTACCTGGGAATAGGATTCCCGCTCACAGCTCACTGTCGTTTGCAACCCGAGATTCGTCTTTGTTGTCGTGTAAGAATAGTCCATGCCCTGTGGGGAATGGCTTTTGATTTATAAAGAATTCCCCGCGACGATTGCCCAAATTGGTTTCATACCCCGCAGCTTGCCGCGGTTGGGATTTTTCATTTCTGCCCTGAAACAACCACGTACGCCCTGCCAGGTTCAATATTTGTTTGCACAGATTTCGGATCCGATACCAAGCCCGCCTGTCCAATTATCAATGATTTCACCCTATATTCGGCGTATTCTCCCAAAGTTATTTTTTGGGCATCGTCAGGCAAATTTATTTCTCCATTGCTGCTAAAATCAAATAAGTGCCAGCGATATCTATCGAAAGCGTACTTGTTATTTCTGCGGCCAAACTCAAGGGTGATAGAGCACGCAGAATATTGCCAAAAGGGAAGCGCATTCATTTGGTAGTAAATGGCATTGCTTCCAATCGCTGCCCTGCCTAAGAACAGCCATGCTCCCCGAGAGGCAGCTAATGGCCCTCTGCGGTACTCCTTCCTGAAATCCGACCATGTGCCTTGAACCGTGTAAAGCGGTGCCCCGTGTTTCTCAATTTCGGCTATAGCATCAGGCGGAATGGCATAATGACCGCTTTGTTGTGTAACTTGCCTCCACCCTTGAAGCTCCATGACTTCCTTGATTTTCGTTTGGAATGCATCGCCAACAGAAAGGGCGACTTCCAAAGACTCTAACCCAAACTGGGGTTCTGCTTCCGGTGCAGTTTTTCCGTGCTTCTTGAAAAGTCCGTTCATTTTCCATCACAAATTCATGCTTCAGTTCCGGCTTTTCGGGCCGATATCATTCCTGCCGTAAGGCCTTGTGTTCCCTCTTACCTGCCGCGGCAGCGCTTCCTCTTTCGTGATTTTTGCACGCGCCTCTTCTCTCATTTCAGGAGGCAATGTTTCCACAAGCTCGGAGATTCCCTGTGACAACTTTGACAACAGCTCACCGATTCTGCTGTCAGACTCCCTGACTTCAGGAACAGACTTGTACACGCCCTCAATTGTGACATCCTGGCTCCTATAAGCTGGTGAAAACCAGTCCTGAACACAGTCGTACAGTTGCATTCCTTTAGCGAAGGAACCCGAGTTCCGTGCTCTCTCATAGAGCGCTTCAACCTGCCCTCCGAATTCCCGCACCAGAGGGTAGCAATATTGAAATGCTGGCATGCGTTGCCCGTTGTAGCCGTTCTTGCCAAGCTCGGATACTCTGGAATCTATGCCTTTCTGCGCCTTCCTCGCTTCCCTGTAACCCGCAACCAATTCGCAAAGTTTCATGTTAACCGCTTACTTCTCAAGTTTGTAAATCATGAATCCTGCGGCAACTCCCATCTCTGTCATAGTTCGGGTTAGTTCCCGCCTCGCATCACGGTATACCTTATATTCATCCCACACCAGGTAAAACGGCAGGACTCTCAGCAGGAATTCAATTGCGGGATGCCTCTGTTGGCTTCTCGCTTCCGGCCTGGCGCCAAGACCGTATAATGCTTCAACCTGCCTGCAAAGGCTGCTTTCGTGACCAACAGTTATTTCCGGTGCTTCTGAAGCCATCCGAAACAGGGTTGCGCCTTTATCTGGAGTCTCATTGACCATTTTTCCGACAACAACTTTCCCCTTTTCATTTGAGGCATCTGTTTTAAGCAGGATGCCCACCCCAATAATGCCATATTTTGTTGGAACATTGAACAGGCAATCCACGTTCACGGTCCGCATTCCGGCCAGCGCTTCACCGGTCATTTGGCGCCACCCATCAAGTCACCCTGCGCCTTGCGCACAGGCCATTGTGAATTCCCTTTTGTCCGGCACATTTTCAGTTACCCCCTCGTTCTGCGGTAAGCATTCAGCAGGTAATCGGCAATGTTGGTGACGCCAAATGCGATTAAGTACTCCTTGCCTTTGCCATTGGTTATTGCAGTCAGTGCGCCACCCAAGCCGGCAGTCATGCCGAAAATTGTTCCAAATAGTTGGGTGTCACCATCATCATAATGCGAACGTATCATCCTGATTGATGATATCAAGGCCAGAGGAAACAATGCGCCACGCGCAAATCCCATCCCAAGCTGGAGTCCAAACCCGGCAGTTTGGCTCGCGGCATGCTTCATTTCAGAACCAGCCATTGCAGCTTCCAGAGAGTCGTTTATTGTGCGTTCTCTCCTGCATGCTGTGCGGACTGTCCCGGCTGCCCTGGCAATCGAACTTCCTGCGGTGTACATTGCGCTGCCAACCCTGCCGGCCGTCCTGCTTGCATACGTGGCCGCTGAGCCCGCAACCCGGGCTGCCGGCTTTACAACATAATCAACAATGTCCTTTTTCACGATTGCAGTGATATCCGTCATTTTTTCTCCCCCTCCTGCTTCCCGCCAAGGTCGTAGTGCTTGGCGAGTGGGCTATATTTGATTGCTAAGAGGACTGGAAAACCTACAATGTTTGCAGTCTTGTACATGCCAAAAGTTCTAAGCGTGTTTGCTGCTGCCGCAACATATTTTAGTCCGGAAATTGGGAAAAGGACAGCATGGTGAGCATTCACTAAGTTGTCCTGTATGCCTGTCAGGCAATCGAATCCGTAAAGCGCTGCTCCGGCGATAAGTGCCAGTCTAGCTATCTGAAGTGAATTTTTGGTAAGGTGCTTGCATATCCCTTCACGTCGCATTCCCTCCCTTACATATAAGGCGGCTTCAAAATCAACTCCAAACTTTCTAACCGTAAAATAAGTCGATACGTCATCAGCCGCTATGCCGCCCGCAACGATTCCCGCATCAATCAGCAAGTGCTCAAGCATTTTTCAGTTCACCATAGCCCTTTTCCAATCATAGCCAATGCAACGGTGGCCCGTCACTTGGAGACTGATGCGCTTTCTGCACAGAGTATGCCGAAGCCGCAGGGCCGCTGCCCGCATTTCAAGATGGTCTGTCATCTCGCTCATTATTTCCTCACCATCCCATCTTCAGCCTCAAATGCGAAGTTAGCCGTTGGTATCAAGCCAAACAGTTCCGGCAGGCCGTGCCTTGCCAGTATGGCCTGGGCTTCCTGTGACGTGTAGTACTCGCTGCCGTGCTCATGCCAGCAGAGTCGCACAGCCAGGCTGTCTTTGATTCTTTCAGGGTCAAGCGCCGCATTGATTCCCAGCGTGCTGTTGCTGATGACATAAGCCATGGCTTCAGCCTCCGTAAGCCGCCTCCTGGCAGCAGGGCTTTTGCTTTCCCATGCAAGCCGGTCGCTTTCATCCTGCTGGGGCAGCTTTGATTGTTTCATGAAATAATCCCATATAAAGCCGTACACGTCCTCGAGAAGGAAGCCCTTCCCGGCCTGCCCTTCCTTGAAGCCGTAGGTTTTCCAGAGGGCATCTTTTGCATTATTTGTGTCCTGTTCGAGCTTACGCCTGACACTTCTGGAGGCTCCTTTTGTTGGAAGATTGCCCAGTGTGAATGACTTGTTAAGAAACTCTATGTAAGTTTGCGGCAATGCCGCCGTAATCCTGGCATACCTTTCAAACAGGGAGTAAACAGGCAACTGCTTGTCGGGTTCCGGGGAAAGGCCAAAAGCGTCATCCATTGCGCCGGTTAAAACCGCATCAGCCAGGAATTTGCCCATTACATCAATAACCACGTTCACATCGCGCGATTCATCTTTTGTCAGGCCGTTTTTTTGTGCAACTGGCGCTCCAAACCTTTTCGTATCCTTCATCAGGCCTGCTCTTTGCATCGCGGCCCAGGATATTCGGGAGTTGAAAATGGCTTCGATGTACCTGCTGCCCTGGGTCAGGCGCTTGTAAGTCTTCGCTGCTTCGGCAGCGAGCGGTGTTGAGGCGTATTGGCCTGATGCCACCCCGTCTATGTACTTCTCCGTTGCAATGCCGATAAGTGATTTGAAGAAGCCCTGCTGGTTAACAAGGTCTGCCAGGCTCAACACTTCCATGCCAGTGACTGGCTCTCCCGTGTAAAGCCCCCTTGCCAGTTTTGGAAGGTCTTTCGCAGTCTCCTCATGCTGCCTGCTGCCGTTGTGCTCAACTTTTATGCGCTGGACGCTCTCTACTCTTACCGGTGAGAAATCATCGTTGAATTCTCCCACGAACTGGCTGAACGCGCTCCTCACTGCATTATGAAGGCCGTCAAAGCCCGACTTTGGCTGCCTTGTTGAATAAGCTTTGCCTTCTGTGTTATTGACAAGTTTTCTGATATCCGGCTTGCCTCTCTTGAGATAGTTTCCAGCATCCTGCCTGAAAAGCACGTAAAAGCTGTAATCCCTCCAGAAGCCGGTTGAAAGGCCTGCGGTATCGTTTGACTGCCCGTGCCATTCCCTGAATGTTTCGCTGCCGGTTGCATGTGACAGGTAGCCAAAAGTTTCGTAGCTGTCCGGAGCCAGTGTTCTGCCGGTAAGCCAGCTTCTTATCGTTTCTGCCGGGTTTTTCGTCTCGCCTGAAAGCCACCTTGTCAGAATATCGGGCGTCTTTTCACCATTTAAAGGTACATATCCACGGGCGGCTGAAACAAGGCTCCGGTAAAGTTCATTTGCCATTGCGGTATATTCCTGTTGAGTGAAGTCGCTCCCGTTTTCCCTCATTACCTTGGCTTCAAGGTCATCCGGACTGATTAGCCCTGGTGAACTTGCGGCGAGCGCATTTACCAGCTCAATCCTGAACCTTGGAATCCTTGCGCCAGATTTGTTCGTGGCAAAAACGCCTTCCTCGGCAAGGGCGTATAAGGGCTGGCTGCGAAGCTGCGGCTCAATTTCCTCAAGCGTTTTGTCTATGCGTTGGTTATGCCACATGGCCAGCTCATTGGCCGTAAGTTCTCCAATCGGCTTCCTGAAGTAGAGCTTGCCGCCAATGTTTGTGTAGCCCTGTGCCTGCGTGTTCTCCGGGTACAGTCTTGTCCCTGGAAGCGTGTCCACCTGCAGCATCCTGGTTTGTGGCATTTTTTCACGGCCTCATGAGACTTCAATATGCAGCTTATACCTTGCCATGTCATTTCCCGGAATGCTCTCCCGGCAGGCGTTTCTCATGTGGGAAAGGAACTTGTCCAGCCCCTCCACGGATTTTGCAGCGTAATCCAGGTTGTTGTCATATAAATTGATGATATTATTTGGTGCTCCCCGTTGTTTTAGCGGTGCCATGAAATCAACCCAAAACTCGGGGTCATTCGAATCTTCGGACGGGTAGTAAGCGACCATGATGAGTATCAGCCCTCCAGAAATTCCAACTACCTGCTTGGCACTGGTCCTGGTGCTGTTTTCAAAAACCGCGGCTTTTTTACTGTGTGTTACTCTGCATCCCGGCGCCCAAATTTCCTCCACGAGGTATTCTGACTTTTTCATCGGCTCAACGACACGGAAAGAAGGATCAAACACAACAGCGTTGCCGTCAAGCAAAGCCTGCGTGGCATCCTTGCCTGAGAGCGACTGCCCGTGCGGAACCACTCTTTTGTCAGTGACTGCAAGAAATAGGTGCGCGCCGGCATTCTGCCTTGGGACATTTGTGACAACTTTGGTTTCATTATTAGTCATTCTTGCCGGTGGCATGCTGAAATAAACCGGGTCTCCTCCCTTCACTCTATAGAGCCTGCCTTCATCGTAGAGGCGTCCGAATCGCTTATCATTGGTAATGTCTAAATATGCCTGCAACATCAGCTCATTGCAAATCCCTGTTCGGTCATGGCCTTTTTCGGAGTAGAAGCCGTCCAAAACAATGGCTCTTTGGCCAGGGAAGGTTATGGGGCTGCCTATCCTGGTCACCCAGTCAAGTCCCCGGTACGTGTATCGGGGCGCTATTTTTTCCAACCTCTCCACCAAGTCGTTTCCCATCAGTACCTGCTATCCTGCCAGTAGCTGCATCGCTCAGGCTCTGTCTTCCTTAGCTGTGATATCTGTGAAAGTGTTGAGTTTATCAGTGGACTGACTTCGCTGGCCATACGCTCAAGGTTTTTTGCTGTTATTTTCACTTCAGAATCCGGGCCATTATCGCGATTGACTTGAAGGGAGTCGCCTATGCTGAGTTCCAAGTTGCCATCCCGGTCAGTGAAGAAATAACCGACAACGCCATTGGTCACTCCATGGTTCGATAGAAGGAGTTTCCCGACTGTTTTGTAGCCAATGAGCCCTATTTCAGGTCTTTCGGCATAAGACACTGACTGGTCTTCGGTAGTGCGGCCTCTGCAATGAAGTTCAGGGTGCACGGGTTTTGCCGTTCGTATCATCGAAACATATTCCATAGCTGCTGGAGCTACTGGCCATTGTATTGCCCTGATAGAAACCCAGTACGCAGTTCCAACCGCAAGGACGCTTAGGAAAATTGCAGAAGCTATTGCCTGCCGCCCTGCAAGGTCCCAAAAGCCGTTGAATTTTCTTGGTTGATATTGGACTACAAATGGGCCTATCTTTATTTCCATTGGCGTTTTCACACCGCGGTTTGCGCCCTGAGTTTCCACAGTTTCATCAGGCATTTTCAAAATCTCCATACATTCATAACTTATTAGTGACTACATTAATAGCTACAGGTATATTAACTTTCTTGTCAGAAAGTTTACGAAAAAGAAATAATTGTTAAGAACATGATAGCTTTAGTAAAATTTTGCAATTTGCTATGGTGGCGACCTGCGCAGCTTGACGGGATTTGTCTTCTGGTTGCCGGCCATATTCCCCGCCAGCGCCAAAGGCCTTACCTGAAGAAGTAAGTCATGCCAGGCGTGGCCTTAAACAATTGTGTCAGTGGCATCCTTTTTCCATCAAGGCCAACAGCATAATTTTGCCCGCTAAAAGACTCTTCGATGGCTTTGCATAATTAATTTCTCTCATGTCCCGAGAAGCTTCCAACTAACCTGTTAATCAGTGGGTGTTGCGAAAGGACTATGTGAGCCACCCCATGCAATGCAGTCACAACATAGCCATTGCGGGTTATCATCAGTCCCTGTCCATTGCCTTTTGGCGTATGTATAGACAACTGCGTAGCTTATGTCATGTCTTGTAAGCAGTTGTCTGATAGTGAACTGCGCCTCGTCTGTCACATAACCAGCGCAGTTCTCTATATCACCAGAAGGTTATCTTTAATGCGCCGCTCTGCAACTGAGCGCGGCTCGAAAATCCTGCCCTAAAGGGACAGCATGTCAGCCGCCTGCCTTAACGCTGCCGCTTCTTTTTTGATTGAAATTGTGTCTGGAATCATTTTTTTTATCTCACCGCGAACCTCGCAATGGGGCGGCATTGCATTTTCAGCCAATCTTCCTCAAAATTCAAGTTTCATCACACTATCTGGCGAGGGCTTTCGTGCTTTTGCATAGATGCTGTTTACTGTTAGCCCAAGCGCTGTTGCGTACGCATCAAGCGCATCCATAACTTGAAGCATTGAGAGCCCGCTGCCATTCATATAGCGCCACCCATCTTCTGTTCTTATACCGATGCTTTTGTAAGTATTGACTATTTGCATAAGGCTCATAGTGCCTTTCCTGTTCGCGGCTGGCACCCTGAGAGCTATTTTGCTGCCCTCAGGGAGTTGTGGAGAGTGCAACGAATATAGTGTTAATCCGCTCACTTTGTTACGGTTTACTTCAAACTGCCCTTTGAAAACATCAGGGTCAACAGCAAGTCTTGCATTCGGTGCCGGGACTATCCTGGCTTCCAGTGCATAATTGCTTTCTGCGCCATTCATTGCCTCATAAAGCGTGAGCCTAGCCTCTACCCTGTGTATGGGACGCTCCATTCCGGCGTTTCCGCCAAGGTTGGGATATTCCCCCAGCTTTCCTGAAGTTACCAATTCTGCCAGGCGCTCAATGTCAGCTATTTCAACGGCGAATTCATTCCCGCCTTTTGTTCTTGCTGCAAATGGATTTTTCATTTGTTCCCCCCTGTTGCGTCACTTCGTTTCCCGCATTGCATTATACGGCTGCTCAATCCTGGCTGTAATGCCGCTCTCGCTTCTCACTCCGCCAACCGCTTCTTCAAGGCGCCCTCTTTCAGCCGCCTGCTGCGTTGTACCTGCTGGGCGCGCTGCCTGGGAAGGCGAGTAGCTGTTGCATCCATACGCAAGTGCGAGTACTCCTGTCACAATAATTGCCAGCCCTAAAGTTCTTACTCCTACAATAAGGCACGCTGTTTCAGGGGCAATATGATGATGACTTCTGTGGTGGTGAGGATGGCTGCCCCGGTATCCGTGGTCGTGCCCGCCAGTAAAACGGACGTGCGTGTTCCCTTCGTCATCCCGCTCAACGTGCAAGCCGTCGTCGTCAAAAACAACTTTTGTCATTTGTCAGTTCACCTTTTCGGCTCCAAGCCTGATGCCTGAGAGTATTCGCTTCCGGTTCCGGTTTCGCCTCCGATTTTGGCCACCTGGGCCCCATACCCTTCGCCTTGCTGACTGGTCTGCCTATTGCGTGATTTGCATTTCTGCCAGCCAGCATATGCAAAAGTACCCATAACTAAAGCCGTTGCTGCTGCAGACAAGCCCACAGTTTCATATCCTGCCGTGTAAAGCATCACATCAATAGGGTTTCCCAAATTGAATATTCTCGCCGCACCGCCTGAAACAAGGGGGCTGGTGCCCAGCCCTATGCTCAGGCACACCCAGTGCTTTGCCACGAGCGTGCTAAGCGTTTCTCCAGCTGATTTCACCATTCCTGCAATCCTGCCGTCAATCCCCATTCTTAACCACCCGTCACTTTCCCCGCCATGCTGCCGGCAGATTTACCGGTTTCATTTCTGTCCTTCCTGATTTTTAATCCGCTTATACCTGGCGTAGGTATTGATAGCATTCCGCAAATCTGGATCGTTGATGGGATCGTCTTGATCATCGTCGGCGATTTCCTCCAGGAAATCTTCAAGATTCATCCCCCGGCCGCCCTTCCCCGTTGTATTTACCTGCACTTTGCCAATGTCAATTGTTCCTCCTGCAGGTGTTCTTTTTGTTTGAACTGCAACGCCAAACCAGCCTTTTGTTGTTTTTGTAACTTCAACTGTCGGGTTTTTGCCGCCGCGGTAATGAATGTCAACGCCTGAAAAGTCTACCCTTCCGTTGCCGGGCATGTCGTAAACGTGCACGCCCCCGTTGACAGTGGCATACTTGCTGCCGTCATCAGAAATAATAACGCTCTGTAGGCCTCCAAGGTTGATGATTGTTGGGTTTTTGGCAAACTCTTTCGGAAGCTCAACATTGTTGGCGTAAACACGGTGAACGCGGCTGCCTATGTTTTCTTCGTGCGACTGCGTCTCCTGGCCTGGCGGCTCAGCGTAGCTGTACGCGCCGGGAGCCGGCTGCTTCCCGTCTGGAGAGCCACCGGCCTTCCTGGCTCTTTCTGCCTCGCAGATTCTATCATATAAGCTTTTCTTATCCTGATTTCCTAGGACTTGATACGCCCCATTGATTGCTTTCATTCTTAGTTGAGCTGCAGCTCTCTGTTCTTCAGTGTCCTTTATGTGCCTGTCGTCATGCCATATGAGCGCTTGCCTGCGGTAAGCGTCCCGAACCTGTGCAGAGGTTGATGATGGCGACAACGATACACCCTCCAGGCCACGGCTGAGTATCTCGTAATAGTTCCTTATCCCGCCGGTTTCCGGGTTCCTGAAATCCCTTTCAGATGCCATTCCTTTCACCTTGTTTCCTTGATTGCATATGCTTCTTCAAAAAATGTGAACCGGCAGCGAGGACAACGTTTGTGTAGATTGTGCCAACTGGCCTTATGCGCGTTTCACATAACCCTGCAAATTCATTGGCTTGTGACTGGTCTGCGATGAAGTATGCTGACGTTTCAGCCAGCGTAACTAGCAAATTATAGCCGGAAGCAAGATTGTGAGGTGTAGCGCTGCCCTTTACAATTTTCACGTCTTTGCTTTTTGAAGCTTCCATTAACTTGTACCAAAAGCCAAGATGCTTGTAACCCGTAAAGTAGTTCACTATTTCAAGGGCTGCCTGCC
>Ga0209211_10013180_pt1 | contig 10288 bp, 12 predicted proteins | sample RifGroA2_FD_183992 | JGI IMG/M metagenome (GOLD analysis project Ga0209211, IMG submission 183992) | Groundwater microbial communities from Rifle, Colorado, USA - Groundwater A2 (SPAdes) (version 2) | ecosystem: Environmental > Aquatic > Deep subsurface > Groundwater | place: Rifle, Colorado...
GGCGTGGTACATGAAGAAATTGTAGCAGGTTAATATTTGTCCTATAGTCTAGATTGTTTGTAAAGAGTGAGATCCCTGCTAAAATACGGGGCATGGCGACAAAAAAAGATTATTACGAAATACTGGGGGTTACACGAGGAGCCAGTGAGAGCGAGCTCAAGTCAAACTACCGCAGACTGGCGCTAAAGTGGCACCCGGACCGCAACAAGGAGGCTGGGGCAGAGGCCAAGTTTAAAGAGATCAACGAAGCCTATGAGGTGCTCTCTAGTCCAGAAAAAAAATCCAAGTACGACCAGTTTGGGCACGCGGCCTTCGACCCGTCGGCCGGGTTTGGGGGGAGCCAGAGCGGACAAAGCTACCGTCAAGGACCATTTACTTATACGTATTCCACGGGAGGTGGGTTTGAAGACCTGTTTGGCGGACAAGGTCAGGGGTTCTCGGATCCGTTTAATATCTTTGAATCGTTTTTTGGTGGGCAGAACCCGTTTGGGGGACAATTCCAGCAAAAACCCCACTACTCCATGACTATTGAGTTTATGGAAGCAGTTAAGGGAAGTGAGAAATCGTTTGTGCACCAAGGTAGACAATACACAGTCAAGATCCCACCTGGGTCCGATGACGGTACCAGAATCCGCTATAGTGAGTTTGACGTATCGATCAATGTCAAACCGCATAAGACTTTCCGGCGGGAGGGAAATGACGTGTTTATCTATCACGAAATCCCCCTGACGCTCGCAATTCTAGGGGGTGAGACGAGTGTACCAACGCTTGAGGGAGAGCTCACGATTAAGATCCGCCCAGGAACACAGCCAAGTACGACAGTACGATTATCGGGTAAAGGAATTAAGCGTCTGAGAGGCTCTGGGCGAGGTGACTTATACATCAAATTCAAAGTCATGTTGCCAGAAAAGTTATCGCACCGGGGCCGACAGTTGGTGCGACAGTTGGTGGAAGAGTTGGAAAGTGTGCTATAGTCATGGTGAATCAATGAAGGAGGTAGAATGAAGAAGATATGGATGATTGCGTTGATAGCCAGTTTGATGGCGCCGACTTGGGTACGAGCAGAGAGTTCAACGGCAAGAGAAAACAATCAAATAAGGATTGAAACGAGACGGGCCGAGGTGCAAGAGATCCGGGGGGAGTTGCAGGAAGCGCGTAGTAATGTCGCGGAGAACCACGCCAATCGGCTGGAGAAGAGATTTAAGTTTTATTATGAGCGGATGAGCAAGATTATCGTGCGCTTCCAGGCACGCTTGGATACTTTAAAGAGTCAGGGTAAGGATATCTCGCCAACTCAAGTCAAATTGGATGCGGCTCAAGTCAAATTGGATGCGGCTCACGCTAAATTGGAGTTGGCAAAAACCAAAGGTGAGGTAGCGATAGGAGTATTTCGTGTAGCGGATTCGGACAAATTGGTTGCGCGGGATTTAGCTAAAGAAGCCAAGAAATTATTCCTTGAAGCGCATGAATTGCTGAAAGAAGCGCTAAAAGCGCTGAAAACTATATCTAAGCCAGCTCTCCCTGCGGCATCAAATGCAGTCGAGAATGCTCAGTAAAGAAGGAGAAATATGTTGAAAAAAATGATTTGGGTAGGGGTGGGAGCGATTTTACTGGGTGGATGTTCACTACAATCTTACTTGCCAGAGAAAAACGAGGCCGCACGTGATCAAAAAACAGAAGTGGAAAAAACCATCGTGGGGGAGTCTCCTGCGCCTTCTTTATCGACTAAGACTGATGATGCGAGCTTGGAGGCCGATATCAATGCGACGATAATTCTGGACGAAGACTTTTCTGATTTAGAGTAATCGTGCTATAATCTGGGTTGGTATTGTTAGGAATTAGAGGAGGTGGGGTGACCCACCTTTATTAATATAATAAGGATCAAAGGAGAATTATGTCTCAGACAAAATCAGAATTTGCGCTCGCGTTGAACCAGATATGTGCCGAGCGCGGGATTGAAGTCAAGGTGGTAATTGAGTCAATCAAACAAGCAATTTTGGCGGCCCTGAAGCGTGATCTGGGATACGAAGATGAAGTCCAATTAGAAGGATATATTGTTGAGGTCAATGAAGACACAGGAGCGATCACGGTGCAAAAAGACGGAAAAGATGCGACTCCCTCGGGGTTTGGGCGGATTGCTGCGCAAGTGGCTAAACAAGTGATTATGCAACGCGTGCGGGAAGCCGAAAAAGACGCAATCATTGGTGAGTATACAGACAAAGTAGGCTCAATGGTCACGGGGATGATTTTGCGCTTTGATGGACCAAATATCGTCGTAGACATCGGACGCGGTCAGGCGATTATGCCGACGGCCGAGGCGATTCCGAATGAGTTTTACCGTTTGAACCAGCGAGTGGCGGTCTATATCAAGGAAATCCGCGAAACCTACAAAGGTAAGGCTATTGTAGTCTCCCGCTCTGCCCCCGAGCTGGTGAAAGAACTCTTTGCCCGCGAAGTGCCAGAGGTAGGATCGGGAGCTGTCGAAATTATTGCGATCGCACGTGAGAGCGGACATCGAACCAAACTAGCGGTCAAGAGCACTCAAGACGGAGTTGACCCAGTGGGATCTTGTGTGGGACAAAAAGGTATCCGAGTCCAAGCAGTAATTAATGAATTAAATGGAGAAAAAGTTGATATTATCGAGTTTTCCAAAGATTTGCCGGAATATATTAAAGCGGCGCTCGCTCCCGCAGAAGGACTCGAGGTCATAATTGATGAGAGCAAGCGGAAAGCGACGATCACCGTTCCTGACGACCAGTTATCACTCGCCATTGGTAAAGGCGGACAGAATGCGAGACTGGCGGCTAAATTAACTGGATACAAGATAGATATTAAAGGTAGTGAAGCCAAAAAAATTGCGCTTTCCACGACGGGGACTGAACAATTTGAGATTGACGGCCTAGGACTATCTTCGAAACTACGCAATAGCCTCATCGAAATGAAGATTACCCAGGTCACAGAACTTGAGGCAAAACTAGATGAAGTAAAAACCACTTTTGCTGCGTTAGACCCTAGAGGTCCGGAAGAAACGGTTAAGGCAATCGCGCGCTTCCACAAAAAACAGAATATGGCCATCGAAGAAGCGGAAAAGATGGTGCGATATCTGGCAGAGCGAGAGGCAGAAAATAAATGACGACACGTCCACCCATTGTCGCGATTCTTGGCCACGTTGATCATGGCAAAACTACACTCTTAGACTACATTAGGTCTACTCACGTAGCGGAGCTGGAAGCAGGCGGGATCACCCAATCGATTGGAGCCTACCAGGCGGAATATAAAGGGAAAAAATTAACATTTATTGATACTCCGGGTCATGCGGCTTTCTCCAAAATGCGTTCATGCGGAACCTCTATTGCTGATGTAGTAGTGCTGGTCGTGGCGGGAGATGATAGTGTTCAGCCACAAACTATTGAATCAATAAAACATATTAAAGAAGCAAAAATTCCTTTTGTAGTGGCAATCAACAAGATGGACAAGGCTGATGCCAAGGCAGAAGTGGTGAAAGCAAAATTAACTGAACATGAGGTGTTTGTCGAGGGTTATGGAGGAAATGTCCCGTGCGTCGAAATCGCCGGTAAAAGCGGGAAGGGAGTGGATAATTTGTTGGAGACCATTCTTTTGTTGGGTGAACTGGAAGAACTACCCTATACTCCAGACTCCCCTCTTCTAGCGATGATTATTGAGGCTAAGATCGATCCACAAAAAGGAGTCTTGGTTTCGGCAATTATAAAATCTGGAAGGCTGAAGCTCGGGGAGATGGTGGGGACAGAGAGTGCGGATGCCAAAGTGAGAGCTCTCTTTGGTGATGCGGGGGCAAGTCTTAAAGAGGCTACTCCAGGCATGCCAGTCCAGATTCTCGGGTTTAGAACTATCCCCCAAGTAGGAGAAGTAATCAGACCCGAAAGTTCCGATGACCTTTCTAGTGCAAGCCTGCTTGCCGGCAGGCAGGGATCGGAACTGGGAGACAGTTTGGAACCATTGACGCCGATTGATCCTCTCGCCAAACGTCTCAATCTTATTATCAAAGCTGATACGGCGGGGTCGCTTGAGGCAATACGGGGTAGTTTGACTACGGATGTTAACGTAGTAACCTCCTCAACCGGAGACGTCACCGAGAGCGACGTACTCATGGCTAACGCTACTGGGTCGATAATCCTGGGGTTTAATGCGCACGTGAGCACGAGTATAGCTAAACTAGCAGAAGCCGAGAAAGTAGTCCTAAAATCCTACAAAATCATCTATGAATTACTCGAGTATCTGGAAAAGAAAATACTTAAGTTAATGGAGCCTACGATCGATGAAGAGGAGTTAGGGAAAGCTACAATTATCAAGGTATTTGAGATTAATGGTGATCATATTGCGGGAACCCTGGTCGAGAGTGGAAGACTAGAAACCGGTGACACCATCCACTTGCATCGGCAAGATGGGATGGTTAAAGATGCCCGGATTAAATCGATGAGAATTGGCAAAGATGAGGTGAAAAAAGTTCCCGCAGGGAGCGAGTGTGGCCTGTTTCTGTACCCCAACCTTGACGTACGAGAAAAAGACGCTATAATAGCCTATAAGAAAAAGTTAAACGACATATGAACGACCAACTACAAGAACTAAAGACCAAGTTGGGGACGGCACAAACCGTCCTTTTAACAATGCCCTCAAGCCCCAACCAGGATATTGTGGCTTCTGCTTTGGCGCTCTATTTATCCCTCAAGCAGAGTGGTAAGAACGTGACGATCTCCACTTCGACTCTGCCGATTGTCCGGGACTCACACCTGGTGGGATTAGATAAGATTACGACCGAAGTAGGGGGGAACAACCTGGTCATTACCTTGGACGTGCCGGAGAGTTCGATTGACAAAGTCACGAGTAATACCGAAGGCGGACATCTGAACTTGATTGTCAATCCGGCCAAGGGAGTGGTTCCGATAACGCCGGAGAACGTGAAGCGGCCAAGGGAGTGGTTCCGATAACGCCGGAGAACGTGAAGTTTACCTATTCTGGAGCCAGTGCTGATCTAGTACTAGTACTAGGTGCTGCTGACCTCAAAGATGTGGGAGCACTGGCCGAGAAGGAAAATGAATTATTTACTAAAGAGCGTTTGGTGAATATCAGCAATCAAGTGGGGACGTTTGGAACGATCAATATTACTGACCCCAGTTCGAGTAACGCGGAACTGGTGACGGCATTACTGAAAGAGTTAGGACTCCCCATGGATATGGATATTGCCAACAACTTGATGCAGGGAATTGAGTCGGCAACCAATGGCCTCTCCTCGCCCAACATGACCGCGGATACCTTTGAGGCACTCGCAATCTTGTATCGCACTGGGGCTAGACGTCAAACCCCGACCATTCCCGTCACTCAAGCCAAGATCGTGGCGGATATGCCGATCGTCGACCACGGCACACCTGTTAAGCCGGTGATCGAAACTCCCAAAGCTGATTGGATGAAGCCGAAGATTTTTAAGAGTGGAGCTGTAACTCACTAAATATTCGTAGGTGAGACGATACCTTTTGTGCAATTCCTTAAACGACAGATGCTAGATTTCTTTAGTACGGCCGGCAGGCCGTACTTAACATGGAAGGAGGAGTTGGTGATCCCAAAAGAGACCCGTTAAAGTGATATGTGTTAGCAACACCACAAAAGGCGGGTCTCTTTATGTGCAGGATACCAGATGAACCTATGTCGTACAAATTCCAGATCAAAGAGAATGAGTTACTCACCAAACTCAAGATCATCAGATTAACTCAAATCGGTGGTCACTCCCATAAGAAGGTTGCCTCGATCTTTGGTTGTCACCGCAATACTGTGGCTAGTTTAGTCCGCCAGTTTGTGGGTCTTCCCTTGGCCAATCAACTCACTCTTTTGTCTGGGAATAATCTCTCCTTAAATACAGTCAACAATCTCCTGTCACCACTTCTTGCAAAATCTTCTGCTCCACTTGGTCATCCCAAACAAGCGAGTGATGAAGAGGCATACAGTGTCTTCTGGTTGTTCCATGAGCGAGGATGGAGAGTCGGATACAGATCCATGTGGCAAAAGATAAAACGTAGTTTTAGTGATTATGCCTCTATCGATTCTTGGCTCTACTCTCTCACCAAACTAACCTCTCGCCAGATCAGAACCATCTATCAGAACTTTGAGCTCCGGACTATTAAGGTGCGCACGAAAAATGGTCAGCGTGCGCACCTTTATGACTACGCTGCTCTTGGTGCTTTTGAGCGGATGCACCTAGATACAAAGACGCTCGCAGACCAACACTCTCTCCCAAGTGACGTCTACTTGAACCTCCTAGAAAACAAGGAGATCCCCAAGTACCAGTGGACGATGATTGACGCCAAAACTAGAGTTAGATTTGTCGCCTACTCATATAACCTAAATGCTGAGTTTGGTTTGAAGTTCCTGCTTTTTGTCCTCTGCTATATCCGCTTCACTTGGAACAACTGGGAGACACGCATCGCCATTGGCTTCGATAATGGCATCGAGTTCTGCAGTGGCAGTGAGGAGAAGTTGGAGAACTGGAACAGAATCATGCAGTCACTCAACGCCTCGGGGTATCAGTACAACCCTCACTTTGATATTCGCAAGAATTTGATCGAGCGAAGTCACCGAGTTGATGACTCCCACTTTCTCGTGCCACGTGGACTTCTCCTAACCAATAAACAATCATTTCTTGAGGAAACAACTGGCTTTTTTGTGTACTATAACTTCGACCATGGGAGTTCGGGGGTGGGGATGGATGACAAAACACCCTATGAAGTTTTATCATCCACTGCCATCAGAAACCCAGAGCGACTCATGCAATTCCCAGTCATGATACTTGAGGATAGCATAGACACAATCAGGCAGACGGTGGACTCATTCCTCTTCCAAGCTGAGCTTAAAAACAAAGAGCAAAAACTAGATGAACCGCTCAACCAAAAACAAATTATCAAGACTTCAACCAAGTACCGCTTCTTTGAAGATAATGCACAAAAGGTATTGACTCAGTACCTTGACTGTATTTTACTCGATTCAATTAGACTGTCGTCTAGTATGTGAGCTAATACTTCCTCGATTTCGTTGCTATCTTTATTGCTACATGTCACAAGATCGACATGTAGATATCCCAGTTCTGGCCATGTATGAATAGCCAAATGTGATTCTGCTAATACCCATACAATGGTAATCCCCTGAGGAGAAAATCTATGTTCTATCTTGTTAACGACGTGAAGATCTAGCGAATTTACTATATTATTGGCAAGTCCGAGTATAAAATCATCTGTATTTGCAAATGGCTTAATTTTTGCTCTATATACGCAGTGTTTAATTATTGGTATAGATTGCTTTTGCATAGTTTCCTATTGTTAATGGCTTTGTTTTAGGGGTAACTTCTAATATGAATAATGTACTGGAACTCCCAATAGACTCAGCTCCATGATATCTATTAAATTTATCTAATACGTATCTAATCATTAATCCACTTTCGTTAATTAGGTCGTATATTGGTAGAAATCTCTCTTTAGCACGATCACTATTCCCGTAACAAAGATATATTCTAGCTATGAGACATGTTGGGTCAAGTGATTGAATTGCTCTAGAGAGAAATAGCTTAATACCTTCGGGGGTATAAGGTGGGTCGGTAAAAACTATGTCATATTTACCCAAATATGATGGTGGTAATGCTTTTCTAAAATCATGAACTTGTGTTTTAATGTCGAAGTGCTCTTTTAAAGCTATCGATTCAATGCCTTTAAGTAGTCTGTCGTCAATATCTAATACTGATACTTTTGCTTCTTTCCTAATTGAACTGACTGCAACAGAGGTAAAATCATCGTCGCCTAAGAAAAGTAGTCGCTTATTTTCTATATCTGAGAAAAAATTAAGTAGACTTGCACGTTTTGCGGTTGTTTCAATGGTGGCATTAAATTGATCGTATGATCTATCTGGAGATGGCCGAGTGTTTTCATATTTATTTAGCAATTCTTTTGCCTTTTCAAAATAATTATCTTCGAACAACTTAAATAGATTATCCTCTGTTTTATAATCTGGGGAAAACAAACTATTTAAAGCTGGGATCATTGAATCTCTCAACTGAGTAAATGTCGATGGTGCTTCAAGTATATTGTTGAGCTCCTTTTTTGTTTGATTTAAGACATTCTTAGATACTCCTAAAGCTCGAACAAGAGCCGTATTATCAAGAGCTTTCCCTGTTTTTATTAAGTATAAAAAATCATAAACTTTCTTTTGAGAGATCCCAATATTTTTAGTAATAGAGTTTATGATTTTGTTGTTTATGATGTTATCATTTGTGTTCATAGCTGTATTTTAACCTATTATTGAATGTTTAGAAAGTGTAATATCTCGAGAGAGTGCTATAATATAGGTTCAAATGAAGATAATAAGTAATTCCAAAAGTCGCGTGCTTGCTTTAAGGGCGAATAGTTCGGTGGCTAGGTTGGATATATGGTCATCAGCATTAGAGTTGGGTGGTCTAAATTGTGAAGAAACTCTTATTCAAGAAAATATGGATTACCTACACTCTACTAGAGAAAATGTCCTAGCTCGTTGGGGACGGAAAGGGTCAAAAGCGGTTGCAGACAGGTGGTTAGCGGATAATCCTAAAACTGATGCTGAAATTATTCAGTATTACAATGGATTGGATTTATACATCACAGCTCTTAGCAGTTGGCATTCAGAGGTTAACGTGACAATATTCCTTAGAATCGTAGAATTTATGCAACTATGCATCAAGAATAAACTTTCTCACTATCTTGATTTTGGTTCTGGTATTGGTTCCTGTGCAATTATGTTTGGCAAATATGGTTTTAATGTAACACTTGCAGATATTTCCGATGCTATGCTGACTTATTCTAAGTGGAGATTGAGACGTCACAGTGTAGATGCTAAATACATAGATTTGAAAAATAAACCTCTTCCAAAAAATTCTGTGGACTGTGCGACAGCTATTGAGGTACTTGAGCATATTTCGGATCCTAGCCGGGCTATGAGTGATATCTGTAATAGCCTTAAGCCTGGTGGCTATCTGTTCGTTACTACACCCTTTTTTCATGATCCAAATAGGCCCCAACACATAGTACAAGATATTCAAATCGCAAATAATTTTGAAAAATTGGGTTTTACATTATTAAAAATTACAGACAATGGACTCTGTAGAACATATCAGAAGGAGATTTAATATGGACTTTCGAGTCGAACAGGGTACTAGATTCAAAGTTAACCCGAGCGTTTTCCATGATTCAAATATTGAACGTATTGTACTAGATCCAAAACCAAGTCCAAGACATGATGATGTTACTATAGCCCTTTTAGCTGCTGATCCTCAGCCCATGATTTATCATATATCTGAATTTGCTGCTGGATATATTTGGAATTTAGGCAAATTGCCAAATATATCAAACGAAGAAATCCTTCAATATTTTGAGAATTCGTTAAAGGCGGGGAAGATTTCTCCACGCGAAATGAAGCAGGCAAAACAGTCAGTTAGGGATGGTTTATCGCGAGGAAGCATAACAATCCAGAGACTCGATAGCATTCTGGCAAGAGAATATTAGTAATAACTAGTATTCACAATGTGTGTTGTGCGACATTAATAATTTTTTACTAGCAAGCCTCGTGGGATCATTTGGGATAGGTTGTGGATTGTGTTTTGTGTCAGATATTGCCTAAATGAGCATCATCGTTCCAAGTAATGAGATGCCATAGGTTATTTGTTTTCTCAAGTACCGTGATACCAGTATTTGATAGGTACATACTGTCTTTGATTTGATCAAAGATGGCTGGAGTTAGGGCGTCTCTGAGCACTACTGTCCCAACAATGGCTTCAATTATACGACCGTGGGATACTGCTAGGATACTTGTCTCCTTACGACTTTCTAGAGATTGAAGAAATTCTTTGGCACGATCGATAAGATTTTATTTCACGTAAAAGCTCACTTGTCTCTAGTAGTCGATCAATCTTTGTGGCAACGATTTTCGCTGTTTCCTGTGCTCTATCAAAGTGACTGGTCAAGATGATGTCGATTGGAATGGTTGTAAATCTTTTTGCGAGTTCTTGGGCTTGTTGTCTACCCAAATCAGATAGTGGAGCATTACTATGCTGATGACGCTTACTCTGATTACCATTACTTTGACCGTGACGGACAAGATAGAGTTTCATAACTTGTAGTTTATCACGGGAGTTAATCTTGATTTGATTGTCTCTGCCACCTCGGTGAAATCTGTCCCCCTAAGTCCCTTCATAGTGGGGTGAGTGGTGATCACGTAGAGTGTATCACTGACTTGCTGTAGG
>Ga0209211_10013181_pt1 | contig 10288 bp, 15 predicted proteins | sample RifGroA2_FD_183992 | JGI IMG/M metagenome (GOLD analysis project Ga0209211, IMG submission 183992) | Groundwater microbial communities from Rifle, Colorado, USA - Groundwater A2 (SPAdes) (version 2) | ecosystem: Environmental > Aquatic > Deep subsurface > Groundwater | place: Rifle, Colorado...
TTTGAGAAACGCCCACCGCATCTGCGAACGTATAGATTCATCATCATCAACTATGAGTAAAATACGTTTAGTCATTTTGGTAATATTACACGAAACTCACTCCCTTTGCCAACCTCGCTGTTTACTTCAATACACCCTGAGTGCGCTTCAACAATTTTCTTACAATGGAAAAGACCAATCCCCAGTCCGTTAGATTTACTGCTACTGAAGGGTTTGAACAGAGAAGTCTTAATAAATTCCGGTGTCATGCCGCATCCCTGGTCTGATACAGACAGTATCACATCTCCATTTTTCATAAATGTGTGAACCTCGATTTTCTTATCATAATTATCCTTAGGTGTTGCCTCTATAGCATTTAGAAGCAGGTTTAAAAGCACTTTCTGCAATTGCTCTCCATCAGCATTAATTGAAGGAATTTCCCCCGGATTTTTTATAACCTTACCGGACACATTACCATTGAGTGCAGATAGCGTTTCCTCCACAAGATTATTTAGATTCAAACAAGCAGGACTAATCCGTACCCCCTTAGAAAGCGCTGTCAGGTTCGATATCATCCCATTCATCCTGGATACAATAACCTTAAGTGACCTGAGGGCATCCTGCTGAAATAACGGATTTCCAATGTGTTCTTCTGCATTATTACTCAACAAGGACAGCGTTGACACATAATTTTTAAGGTCATGTATAAAAAAACTCGAAACCTGGTGGAAAGCCTCTGCCTCTTTAGATGTAAGAAGTTCCTGCATCAGATTTATATTTCTAATTCTGTCTGCTGCATGGCTTGCTATAGCCTTTAACAAGTCAAAGTCATCTTTCCTATAAGGCTCCCCTGAAATATCCTCCCCCTGCAAAATAAATCCTATCAGTTCTCCATGTCCAACTTTCAAGGGCGTACATAGCACGGTTTTTGTAGCCATAAGAATAGGGACAATATCTTCTGTGTCAACTTGATTCATAAAAAATGGATCCGAATGACCCTTTATCCTTGATATAAGGGGCAGATCTTCCTTAAGTCTGATCTGGCCTGTTTTACTTATTGTTGACCCGACAAGATTATATTCACGATTTAGAGGGTCATGGAGCCATAAGAAAACCTCTTTTACAGCCATGGTAGCTGAGATCATTTCTATTAAAGATTCCTGCAGTTGTGAAAGATTACTATTTACGCCGATCTTTTCTATCGTCTCTACCCACTTATCACGGAATTCATACTTATGTCTGTAAAAATGCCTGCTGATAAAAAGCTGCAACTTACGGCGAACTCTTGTTGATAGAACCACCACTCCTAAGATTAATATTGCAGTAAATGTAAAAAGGGTGCTCCAGAAGGTATAATAACTCCCGCCAGTCATCTTTATGCCTTGTGCAACTATACCAACAAACAGGAGATAAGCGCCGACAAAAAGTATAGTCAAGGAATTATAAATTATATAGCGGGAAACGAAGATGTTAACATCAAACACTCTATTTCTCACTACAGCAAACATCATCATGACACAGGACATCAGGACTACTATTGAAGTGACAGGGATGTAACTGAAATCCAGAAAAGAAAACAGAATGGCCTGACTTGACAGGTAAATATGATAGGCGAGAATGGAACCAGCTCCAATTATAACATACTTAGTCTCTCTTCTCTTAAAACCTGAAGAAAAGCGAAGGGTGTTTTCGAACTGCACGAGACACAGAAGTATACCAATAATTAGAAAAAAATAAAAATATCGGCCAACAGGGCCCAAAGGAAAGACAGAATAAACATCTGCACTATCAGGAATATAAATCAGTGATGCTGAGTTTATCAAGAGCAGAAAGAATGCGGCACATATATAAAGCCCCGCTACCACAAACTTCCAGCGGGATAAAAGTTCTTTATAGTTGGACCGTGTAAATGTCAGTGAGAATAAAAACCAACCAGGGGTTAGAAGCGCTTCACCGGCTAATGAAATTCGCTTTCCATACAAGCCCCAGACCAATTCATTTGAAATGAGAAAGATTATATCCCCCACCTCAATGATGGTCAGGCTTAACATACCGAGACAAAACCCTATATTTGCAGGGTAGAACGGGTTCCGCAGGAGCACAAGCAAACCTACCCCAAGCGTCAAGGCAGCGCCTAAAATAGACAATATCAAAAAGATATGTCCCGGATCATAGTACATCATAAGAACAAATTTGCAATTTATAGGCCAAACTTATCGGGGGCACTATATAATAAAATAAACACCTGTGTAAGCATTGGATTAACCATTATATCCATTAAACTTCCATTAATATGAAACTCTTTACCTATAAGAAAGATGCGTCTGTATTTCCCTTTCTGGACTCTATAGGAATACCAAGCCTTTTCATCTTCTGGATCAGAGTATTTCTGTGAATCATTAACAGCCTCGCAGCCCTCTTCCTGTTCCACTTTGTATCATGTAATGCTTTAATTATCTCACACTTTTCATAAACCATGCAGCGTTCCCGCAAACTCGCCACATCTTCTGTAATCTCCCTGTATCCTTTCTTTTCCCTGATAATTACCTCTATGGGAATATCTCTTATAGTAATATCCATACTCTCATCTGAGAGGACAATGACCCGTTCTATCAGATTTTCAAACTCCCGCACATTACCGGGCCAGGCCCATCCCTGCAGGATAGAGACGATGTCTCTTGAATAACCGGGTTTCGTTTTCTTTAACTTAGCGCATGCCTTATCTATAAAATGATCTAAGAGAAGGGGTATATCACCTTTCCTCTCCCTCAAAGGTGGTATATGAATAGGTATAACATTTACCCTGAAATAGAGATCCTGTCTGAAACTCCCGTTCTCTACAAGTTCATCTAAATCGTCATTAGTTGCTGATATGATACGGATATCCAATTTAATTGTCCTTGTAGAACCCAAGCGTTTGACTTCACGCTCCTGGAGGACACGGAGAAGCCTGGCCTGAAGATTTAAGGGTAGGGTTGATACCTCATCCAGGAATATGGTACCGCCATGCGCACTCTCGAAGTCACCAACCTTCATATTAATTGCACCTGTAAAAGCACCACGCTCATAACCCATAAGTTCACTCTCTATTAGATCTCCTGGAATAGCCCCGCAATTTACCGGAACAAAAGGACCTTTTGACCTGGGACTTATTCTGTGAATACCCCTCGCTATCAACTCCTTCCCAGTACCGCTTTCTCCGGTAATCAGCACATTACTATTAGATCTCGCAACCCTTCGTGCAATCTCAAGTATCTTTAGCACCTTAGGATCAGATGTTTTTATTTCTTCAAAGCCGTCTGTGTCATTCATCTTCATTTTACACCTCTGGGATAATGGTTATTAAGAACCGCAAAATGTATTGATTAAAGATAACTTGAATAAGATGGAGATTAAGGTATTCGAAGGGTACTTTCTAATGGATGAATGGATGGATGGCTGCATATAACTCCTTGGAGCTATAGCATCAACATAGTATTCTACAAGAAACATGCCACGCCCTAAAAAAGGATAACACCTCGAAAAATAAAGGTATTTTATATGATTTTCATAGACAGGCCACAATAAAGAGACAAATTTAGGCCATATCAGGCAATAAAATACCCCTGAATTCAGTCTTAACTCGTTGATATAATAGAGCAATATTTCGTTAGCCATATTATTGGCCTGCTAAGCTAATGTATTAGCCTTTAGTCATGCTGACATTTACTGGACCAGAATTAGGGGAATTTATTGATCGAGTTGATGAAAAGAGTCATAGTAAATTACGCTGATTTTTGATAAAATATCAACATATGAAATTCAGGCAGGCTTTATTTTGGGATACTAAACCAGGTAAAATAGACGCAAATAAAAATGCCCAATATGTTATTGAGCGTGTTTTAGATTTTGGCAACGACAAAGAGGTGAGATGGCTTTATAACTTTTATGATAAATCATTGTTAAAAAAAGTTGTCGCTAAATCTCGTTCATTAATGCCGGAAACCAAAAATTTATGGATGTTGCTTCTAAAAAACAAATAAAAATTCTTCGCCCTCTTGATATTGCCGTAATGAAAATTATCGCTATTTCCCAACGCGGGCGGAAAAGAGATTTTCTTGAGAGGTTAAAAACCCAATATCCGACCGTCGCTCATGATTACCACCATATTTTAAAAAGTTTGGTTTATTTTAACGACGCTGAAAGCGATCCCGAGCCGGACATTTATTTTAAGGCATCATGGAAAGATGTCAAAAATTATTTTGAGAAAGAAATTTTAAATATTACTAATAAGATAATAATAAAAAAATCATAAAAATATATTGATTAAAGATAACTTGAATAAGATGGAGATTCTTGAATTAAGTTTAACTCGTACCAACATTTGGACGGCCTATGGCAAATTGAGTTTTTCGGTTAGGCGAATAAAATGTTTTGCCAACAATCTCCCAGGATAAAGAACAAGTGTATTTCCGGTTTCTGATGCGTCTGGAACATACAGGCCAAGAATTCTCTCACTGTGATAGGCAGCTCCGGCCAACTCCTGAGAAGTATCATAAGCACCCGATTTTTCCCGGGTCCGGACCATGTCCTCCCGATGAATTTGCAGGCGCTTCAGGATATGAAGATCAGTCAGGTCAAGTATTCCGTCCACCTGAATATCAAAACTGAGTAAGACGCAGGGAACCCTGCGGGACGCAAGAAGACCGCGTTTTTCAAGAGTGGCCTTGCACACTTCTGCCCTATCACCGAAGTAAAGGGCGCCAAATTTTTCAGGAATATTATAGCGGTTTTTGAAAAGATACGATGGCCCGTCCTCAAGGACGTAGTCCGCGGCGTGTGCTGGAACTGCACGGAAGAAAGGTCCGCTGACTGGACGAAGAGTGATGTTTGTAAATAGGGCATGGAATGGATTACCCGTGTCAGGCATCACAAGGGTAATCCGTATGCGGCATTCCCCAGTTCTTCGCGGACAAGTTCAAAACCGTGAGGATCTAAGATCAGGCGCAGTGGAATTGAGCCTCCGAGCGCCCGATTTGGTTCGTGAAACCATTCAGTAAGCGCCTCTTCTTTCACAGACTTTCTGGCTAGATCAATAAGCTCCTGCAACCTGACCAGAGGATAATACTGCGGTGGGGGGCCCTCCTCTAACCAGCGGTAGACGGTCCGGATACCGGTATTCAACAGCAGGGAAAGCTCCCCATCAGATGGATTTAAAAGGCGCCGGATTTCAGCCACAGGGTTATCAATCTTCTTTGTCCGGGTTGGTCTATGTTTAGCAACTGTAGGCATATGGTCCTCCTCCATCCAATATAATATATGACTGTCATTGTGTCAACAATAAATGACAATAATACTGTCATACTTACCTCTTGTCAAAGGCCATATCATATTTGCCAAGGTGTGCATTTGCCAAGTCTCCCGATAATATTGTATTGGTCAATACCATTGTGATATATTACAAACAAACATTAAGGCGTATCTCAAATATTATGCGTGAAGAACTAAAAGAAAAGATTAAGGAGTATTTTGAAAATAGAAAAGATGTAATCGCCGTCTATCTATTTGGTTCTTATGCCAGGGGCAAGGAACGTAACTTAAGCGACATTGATTTAGGCATCCTTCTGGAGGGAGGGGATCCAGGTTATTTCGCAGAAAAAAGGAACGATTTTATAGTGGAGCTCGGCCGGATCACGAGAAAGGATATTGATCCCGTAATCATGAATACAGCAGGCCAAGTGGTTTTGAAACAGATTTTTTTAAAAGGTAACTGCCTTCTTGTAAAAGATTCAAAAAAATTAGCCCGTTACAAGACAGTCATGTTCGCCGGGATAGCAGAGTTTGGTTTCTATCGGCGTCATATGCAGTCAGGATTGATACAAAAGATCATGGAGGAATCAAAAATTGGTTGACCGGGATCTGATCCTTGCAAAAGCTGGCTCTGTGGAAAGTCACTTGCAGGTATATGATATAGCACATAATAATATTGACGACCTTAAGAAATATCTTCAGGCAATTTTAAAGAAAACAGGCATGGGAAATGAGGATAGCCCCTAAAGACCACAGAAAGAACTAGTCATTAATAGAAGCTGTACTGGCATATGCGACAAGTGCTCATACAAATACTACAGTTCGATTGTGGTACACAAGTATCCGATCCTCCAAAAACCAGTGCACTGCCCGAGCCAAGACCGTTTTCTCAAGATCACGTCCTTTTCGGATCAGATCATAAAGCACATCTCTATGCGTAACCCGTATGACATCCTGTTCAATAATTGGGCCTTGGTCTAAGTTCTTTGTTACGTAATGGGCCGTTGCCCCTATTACCTTCACCCCCCGATCCAATGCCTGCTCATAAGGTTTTGCTCCTGCAAAGGCCGGCAAAAAACTGTGGTGAATATTGATGATCCTGTCAGGATATCTTGAAATAAATTCATCAGTCAAAACTTGCATATATCTGGCCAGGACAATAAGATCCACTTTCCCTTCAAGCAACTTGAGAATGCCATCTTCCTGATTTCGTCTGGTCAGGGTCGTAACCGGAAACAAATAGAATGGAATACCGAAAGACTCTACAGTCTCTTGAAGATCAGGATGATTGCTTATAACAAATGGGATTTCTGACCGAAGATCGCCGGTTTTCCACCGCCACAACAAATCAACAAGACAATGCCCTTGACGGGAAACCATAATAGCCATTCGTTTAGTATCCTGATGATACATAATTTTCCAATCCATACGGAATTCAAATGCCAGTTTTTTAAACTCATCCTCCAGATCTGAACGGCTGAGCACCTCATCAGATAAATCAAACTCTATCCTCAGAAAGAAAACACCATCCATGGGATCTGTAGTGTACTGGTCCGATTGCAGGATATTACCACCAATGGAATATATGAAGTTTGACACTCCTGCAACAATACCTTTACGGTCAGGGCATGAAATCAAAAGGACAACTGTACCAATTTTCTCTTGCGGCATTTTTAACCTTAGAACTCAGGAGATAATATCAAGTTCCAGTTTGTAAACTTATAAAGTCTAACCTATTAACCTGCACGAAATGAGAATGAACCTTATGGGTCGGATTATAACACAGATGGAATCAAGGTAAAGCGTTTCCTATGTTTAGGTTTATAGAGACGGAAATCCTTATGATCAATCGTGAACACTGTACTAATATTCATGTCCTCCCCTGTTGCCACCAGAGAGGCATCAGCAAGGTCCATGGGAAGATCATGGTATTTTTTCATCAATTCCCTGCCCCTTGAGTAAATGCTTTCCTTCAACGGCTCTATCTGAACACCACCCCTTTGAATAAATTCCCATAGGTCATCTTGAACACGCCAGGAAAAATTTAAGAGATAAAATGCTTCAGTAAGTACAGGCCATGTCGTTATCAGTGGTTCTTTGATTTTCTTAAGTATTTCTATGCAGCACTGATGATAATCGTCGTCTTTATCAAAAATGGCAACAATAGGACCTGTATCAATCAGCATCAACTTTTTCTCCTGAAGACTTCTCTCAGAATTTCTTCTCCCTTTGCAGAAAGATCCCCTCTACCGCTTCCTTCTCTATCTAAAAGGTCTTCTATTAATTTATAGGGAAAATCCTTCTTTTCCTGCAGAACGCGAGAGCAATATTCTTTGAGAGAACGTCTTATCACCTGCCCCTTATTTGTATGGAGTACTCTTGCAGTTTTTTTAAGAATTGCCTCTGTCTCTTCGTCAAGACGGACACTGACAGTCATAGAATTCATCCTCCTTTATCTATGTTTTGTAATACATAATGTAACACAATTTTACACAAAAAGTCAAGGCTTGCAGGGACTCATCCTTATACTATCCTTATACCTGATTACCGTGACTATGGTATTCTCACGAATCCCATAGTCTGAAAATGTTTATCAAAGGAAAACGCCTTTTTTATCTTTTGCCGCTTCATAATTGTGAAGCTTACTGAGTCACCGTAGCTGAAGTCCTGATCATCATAACGTCTTAATATATCTTCAGCCTCTCTTTCTATGTTCTCGTTTGAATATACTTTTACAATACGTGGACTTGCATTTACTCCCTCAAGAAACCTGACAGCAGCCTGATGACCAAGCTCGTTCATTATAATCACATATGATTCAGCTACAACAAGGTTTGTGGTAACAAGAGACCGGGAGGACTTAAGGAGTCCTGGGTAGATAGCAATAGCATTGCCATGGTAAGTATCATCTTCATCAGCAAGGGCAACCCATGCGCCTGTATCTACAAATATATCTTCACGTTCCATCTTTTATCTTTTTCTTTCCAGATATATGCCTGATATAATATTTATCATGTTTTTCTGCAAGGTCTTTCTTACCGGATTTCCCAAGGCTGACAACATTCATTGCAGGGTCATCTTCTATTGGCAGTTCACTTAAGTATCTGTCAAGACTCATGCGTATTATCTCAGACCGTGCAATACCTTTTTTTTGGGCAAGGGCATCAAGTACCTTCTCTTGTTTAGGCTCTATATATATCTGTATAGGTTTTTTCTTTAAAGGATTCATGAAAATATGCTACATCATATTTTATGATGTGTCAATCATAGGCATTGCAAATGAATACATCATATTACTAAACACATGAGGTCTAACTAATTCATTCACTTCTTTTCTTGCGCAGCATTGAATCAGGCATCATTTCGGATTAGCAGAGAAATCAGCAGGGTCAGAATATTGTTCGCAGGTCTATCTTTAAACCCTTCATCACGGGTGATTCGAGGGTTTCATTCTTACCAAAGCTTTTGTGGAGAATAAAAACATCGTTCTTTATACTGTATATCCCTACAGACTCTTCCTCCGGAATTACTATCCAGTATTCCTTCACGCAATACCTTGCATAGAGCTTCTTCTTCTGTATAAGATCCCTGTAAGCGGTACTCTCTGATAATATCTCTATCACAAGGTCAGGGGGCCCCTGCATATTCTTCTCACCTATCAAGTTCAATCTCTCCCTCGAAATAAAAAGGATATCAGGTTGCACAACATTCTCATTGTCAAAATATACATCATATGGCGCTAAAAAGATTTCTCCAAGATTTTTAGCCCTTACAAATGACAAAAGCTCAAATCCAAGATCCCTTAGAATCCTCTGGTGCTTTGTTACAGGTGAAGGTGTCATAAGCAAATCTCCTTCTATCAGCTCATAGCGAGCATCGTCAGGGGTCTTCAGGTAATCTTCATAGGTATGCTTCTTCTTCTCTGTTGCTGTAGATGCCATAAGAGATCTCCGTTTAAATGCTTTAGGATTATCTTATATAACAGAAACGCCCCTGTCAAATGACATTTTTTGTAAATCCATTACAAAAACTTGCAATTAAGAATAGGAAAGTTGTCCATTGCATTAAGATCTATTTTTAATAAACTCATTGATAATATTAAGGTATGGTCTTGTAATGAACTACTGGCATTCTTTATGCTTTTTGATCCTGAGTGATAAATAATACATTTTGAATTTATCACCTTTGCTCAGAGCAAAACCATCGAAAGATGGTGTCGCAGAGTAACGGGACTAAGGGACTTTGTTTAGTTGTCCTATGTCTGCCGAACCGCCAGAGGAAAACTTCTCTGGCGGTTTTTTTTTGCTAAAAGGGGGAATAGATGCCCAAAATGAGGCAAGCTAAGCAACAGGTTAGAAACAGACTGACATATCAACTATCATTTATCCTGGTATACATATTAATTATCCTCTTTGGAATAGTATCTGTCTCCCACGCCGGCCAGGCGATCCTTTCATGGGATCCGCCAACTACAAATACAGATGGAACCACTTTAACAGACCTCGCTGGCTATAAAGTCTATTATGGAACAGCTACAGGAAATTATGCCACTGTCATTGATGCAGCGAATGTCATCAGCTATACGGTACCTAATTTAACAAATAATGTTACCTATTATTTCGCTACAACAGCCTACGATACATCCGCAAATGAAAGTGGATTCTCCAACGAAGTGTCAAAGACAATAGCAGGCACATCAGATACAACAGCCCCGTTACTCTCCAACATAACGACAGGCAGTATTACCAGTACCAGTGCAGTGATAACATGGACCACTGACGAGCAATCCACTTCACAGATAGAATACGGTACGACCACCTCCTATGGCTCTTCAACAACTATGGATAATACCCTGGTAACCTCTCACAGTGTCTCTATAAGCGGACTTTCATCATGGACAACATACCACTTCAGGGTAAAGAGTCAGGACGGAAGCGGCAATCTCACAGTATCATCTGATTTCACCTTTACGACTATCGCACCACCTGATACAACACTCCCAACCGGCACTATATTGATC
>Ga0209211_10013184_pt1 | contig 10286 bp, 11 predicted proteins | sample RifGroA2_FD_183992 | JGI IMG/M metagenome (GOLD analysis project Ga0209211, IMG submission 183992) | Groundwater microbial communities from Rifle, Colorado, USA - Groundwater A2 (SPAdes) (version 2) | ecosystem: Environmental > Aquatic > Deep subsurface > Groundwater | place: Rifle, Colorado...
CCTCGACTTTCTCAATGGGCGGCAATCTGATAACCGAAGCTTTGCGGAAAAATTTTTCGGTCTCGTTGGAAGAGGCGAAGAAAATAAAAAACGAAAAATTATACGGCGAGAGCAAAGAGAGCGTGGCTATATTTTTTTCTCTGGCCGGCATCGTTTCGGTCATTAAAGACGAGATCAGCAAATTCTACGCATACTGGCTTGCCAAGAATGATTCAAGCGGCGAGTCTGGCGGTAAAATCAGCAAGATAATATTGTGCGGAAAGGACGCGGCAATTGCCGGACTCAAAGAATACCTTTCCCAGAACTTGAAAATTGAAGTGGAAACGGCCGATGTTTGGGCGAACACTTTTTCTTTAAGCGACAGATTGCCGGAGATTGATTTCTTGGAGTCCTTAAATTTTGCCGTAGCCATAGGCTTGGCGATGCCGCAAGGTCGCGATTAACGCCATTTTATAAAAATATGTTAGAACTATTGCCAAATACGCAGAAAAAAGCTCTTAAGAAAGAATATTTTTTAAGGCTTTCGGTGGTGGCTCTGTCGTTTTCTTTCGCGGCCGGAATTTTATTTTTGGTTTCTTTCGCGCCGTCTTATTTTTTGTCGGCTGTGAAGGGGAGAGTTGTAAATGAAGAATTTGAAAAGATGGCAAAGTCCAGCCGCGCGAAGGACGATGAAGAATTGCGGACCTCCATAAAAAGATCACGGGAAAGGATTGCTTTGTTGAAACCCGAAGGGAATGAGTCTTTGGTCAAAGACAAAATTTTGAAAATTATCAGCAGGAAAAGTTCCGGAATAAGTATAGATGGCATATCAATGAGTTATTCAAAAAATGGACAGTATCAAATTTTTGTGACAGGCGTGTCCAAAAGCCGCGACGCGCTCAAGTCGTTCGCGGATAATCTTAAAAGCGAAAAAGAATTCAGCGAAGTTGACCTTCCGATTTCCAATTTCGCAAAGATTGCTGACATAGATTTCAGCATCGCCATAAAAACAGTCATCTGATTTATGATAAAAACAAAAAAAATAATAATAGCTTTGCTCGTCCTTAACTTAGTCGTTTTCGGCGCGTGTTTTTATTTATTCGCGAATATCAAGAAGACGGATAAAATTGTTTCCGATCGCTTGATTCAAATTGAATCCGGAATAAAAAAAGAAGAATCGTTGCGGTCAATAAAAAATCTTATGAATGACACAAAAGAAGAAAGAGAACGGATTGCGGATTTTTTCGTTCAGCCGAATGGCGCGGTTGATTTCATAGAGATGATTGATTCTTTGGGCGGCATAGCCGGAGTCAAGCTCGAGGTTGAGTCGGTGGGTGTTGAAGCTCTGAAAAGCGAAACGGACGCGGACAGCGAATCCTTCCGTCTTTCTTTAAAGACAAAAGGTTCATGGGACAATACCATACATTTATTAAGCCTCTTGGAGAGTCTGCCTTATCAGATTTCATTTGAGAGCGCGCGATTCCAGAAAATTTCAGGCGAATCATCGCCCGACAACGGAAAAAAGATCGCGGTTTCATCTTATTGGAACGGGAATTTCAGTTTCAGCGCGTTAAAATTAAAAAATCCGTCCAAAACGCCGTCAAAAGCCGATTAATCGCATAACCGCATAATCGTATGTTAAAAAATTTTAAATTAAAAAATCTTGCGGGAAGTTTTATCGGAGGCGCGGGAAAGCCGTCTAAGGCCGAAGAAATAAATCCCCGCCGCGACTGGAGCGTCATTTTGGTTTCTTTCGTCGTTATATTTATTGTCATAGTCGCTTTTGGCGCGAATATGTACTGGAGAATTAACAGCGGAAGCTTCTTTATAACCTCCGGCGCGGCCGAAATATCGCTTGAAACCATAGACCGTTCCGAGCTTAAGAAGGTGATAGAGCGCTATGAAACCAAGATACGATTATTCCAAGAGACCAAGAATAAAAAACCGGAAATTGTTGACCCAGCTATTTAATATTGTTATATTTTGAAAATTGCCCTTGTAGCTCAATGGATAGAGCAGCGCTCTTCTAAGGCGTTGATGTGGGTTCGATTCCTGCCAGGGGCACCAATACAGAACTCAACGGCTTTTTCAAAGCCAAAAGGTGGGACGCGCGAAGCGCGTCCCACTGATTTCCCCCCATTTTCCCAAACGAATTCAGAATTTTGGGCGCGCTGGCGCGCACCTGTTTTTCGCCAAGGAGGAGGTTCGAGCCAAAGATTTCTTTGGCACAGACCTTTTTCGCAAAAAGGTCTGAATCAGAAGCAATTTTGTCTATATTTTGTGCGACTTCTAACCAGTTTTGGAAAGGTTCGAGCCAATCATTTTGCTTGTGTGAAAGATTGTAGATTTCTTCCTCGAGCGACTTCTTCTCGGACAACAACTTTCCTTTTTGTAAACGATAATCTTCTTTATCAATAATTTGGTCTAAATATCCATTAAGAAGTCGCTCTAGTCTGATTGAGATGGAAGAAATCTTCTCTTGTTTCTCTTTCACACAAGCAGTCAAAGACTGGGCGGATTTTCCGTGGTCTTGCAAAGCAAGACGATTGAGTTCCACCGCCCAGTCTTTGGGCAAAGAAACTTTTTTGATTTCGGATGATAATTGGCGATTTAGTTCTTCTTGTCTGATACAAGGTTCGGCACACTTCACACTTTTGTTTTTCTTGGTGCAGTGATAATAGACATATTCGTGAACATTACCGTTTTTCTGCTTCTTAACCTTGTATTCGCCAGTTATCATCATTCCGCATGAGGCGCAGGAAATGAGGCCACAAAAGGCTTGTGGTTCGTTTAGGGGCTTTCTGTCGGGCTTACCACGGAGTTTCAACATTTCCTGCGCCTGATCAAAAAGTTTCTTTGAAATGATTGGCTCGTACTTTCCTTCGTGGAGTTCACCACCATATCTAAATAATCCAGTGTAAAAAGGATTTGAGAGAATAGAAGTCGCACGGGATTTGTGGATTTTCTTTCCGGTCTTTGAAAATATATTATGCTTCGCCAAAAAGTTTGAGACATCTTCCAGTCTATTGCCACCTTTTACATAAAATTCAAACGCTTGCCTGATAACTTTTGCTTTCTTTCTATCAACGACAACAGTTTTTGTTCGGGAGTCGTTGATATATCCGACAGGGGCAAGCGTTGGATAATCGCCATTTCTAACTTTTTGGCGAAGTCCTCTTTTTGTATTTTCGGAAAGAGAATCCACATAGTATTTGCTTTGTCCGAAAGCCATGTTGAGCATGAACTTTCCTTGTGAAGTGCTATCACACCAGAAAGTTGGAAACTTCAAGCCCGCAAGTTTCCCTGTGTCGAGGAGGTAAATTATCTTTCCACCATCAATACTATTTCTTGCGAGACGATCCGGATGCCAAGAGAGGACAGAATCTGCATCGCCCTTTTCAATACGCTTCATCATTTCATTAAATATTGGACGACCTGGAATCTTGGCAGATTGTTTTTCTACAAACTCAAGGGCGATGTTCAGATTTTCTCTCTTGGCATAGTCTCGCAATTCAGTGAGTTGTGCCTCAATACTCAAAACCTGCTTGTCCTCGACATCAGTGGACTTGCGAGCATACAAAAAGAATTTTTTATTTTCCATATTATTTTTCATAGTAATAAAAATTCTTTTTGTATTAAGCAAATACTATCAGTCAAAATTGCTTCTGATTTCGAACCTCCTCCTCGGCGAAAAACAGGTGCGCGCCAGCGCGCCCAAAATTCTGAATTCGTTTGGGAAAATGGGGGGAAATCAGTGGGACGCGCTTCGCGCGTCCCACCTTTTGGCTTTGAAAAAGCCGTTGAGTTCTGTATTGGTGTGTTTATTGTACCAAGCTCGAACCTATTTCCAAAACAAATGATTCGGAGAAAGCCCCACGCACTGGCGAGTACGCCAGCAACCCCGAAAGAAAAAACACTCCTTGCATTTCTGATTTGGCGGGGGTGAAATTTCTTTTGAAAAAGGAAAGGGTGTTTTTCTTTCGGGGTTCTGCCCTCCAAGTATTCGGGTAGTGCGTGGGGCTTCAATAATACGGACTCGGCAAAACGAAAATCTGTTTTTCTGGGGGAAAGGATTTTTCGTTTTGCCTCGGCTGATTTCCCGCCCGCAGGAGGGTGTGGGGGGAGCCGGCAAAAAATGGAAAGGAAAATTTTTGGTTTTGGTTCCGCCGCTTCAGAACTATATGTCACTTATAGTCTGTGGTGTTATTTTACACGAAAAGCTACTATGTAGTCAATAAGTGGCATTTATGGCAGACGATATAAAGTTAAAACTAGGTAGAAAGATCCGAGAAACAAGGGTCAAAGAAGGCTACTCGCAAGAGGAGCTTGCTTCACGTAGCGGTCTACACAGAACATATATAAGTGATATAGAAAGGGGCGAAAGAAATGTATCTGTTGAAAATATTGAGAAAATCGCAAAAGCGTTAAAAACCGAACCTAACGAATTGCTTCGATTTTAATAAATATGAAATTTTTAGAAAATAAATTACAAAAAGTTATTACGAACAGCAAACAGAAAGCTCTGCTTGAAGAAAGACTTTCTGCTGGCGATTTTGAATTTGTTTTCATTACATTACTTGATGAAAAGTTAATAACATACGCTGATTATCTTAAGTTTAGATCAGAACATACAAAAAGAAATCAAAACCTAGCAGTTATAAAGATTACAGCACCTAGAACTTTTGGAAAGTGGGGTGAGGACCATATCGCAAGTCTAATTCCAGAACTTAAACCAGCTTCAGAAATTAAAGCGAGTGGCGAATTTGATCTCTACTATCAAAAACCAAAAGGTATTGTGAAAATTGAAGTGAAAGCAGGTAGAGCGATCGATAGAACAAATGATAAGGCACCATATCACGAGAGAGCTTTAATCAGCGCAGATACATCGGGTTTATTTGATATGAATTTTCAGCAAATGAAACCGACTTGTTTTGATGTAGTGATAATGATTGGCGTTTGGGCGGATAAATTTAGATACTGGCTTATGACATCAGCCGAAATGAAAGCAAACAAATATTTTTCAACAGGACAACATCGAGGCAACAAGGGGTATGAAGGTCAGATACACATTAAGACTGAAAATATTGCTGATTTTGCGAAATTCGAAGTTAGCCTCGAAGAACTCCTAAAAAAGATCAAAGGTCTATAATTTCTGCAACTCCTCTCTGATATAGATTTTTTGTTGGTCATTAATTTGATATAAGCTAAAAATATAATCGTTCAGCTCTTTTAATAATTCATTGTATTTTTCATCTTTTTCTTTCTCCAATTTTTCAACTAAAGAAATCACTTTATCTTGCTGTGCTTCTGTAGCATTAAAAATAGGGAGTCTCTCTAAATTACTTCTCAAAACCCGAATAGTGAAAAAAGATTTTGCATAATAAAACTGAATAAGATCAGAATTAAGAACCCCTAGAATATATTTCATATTAAGACTAGGAATATTAGGAACTATGGCATTTGCGTTGTTCAAACTAAATCTCTTTTCGTTATCATATACGAATACAAGATTTTTTCCTATAAACTTATAGATTAGTTTTTCTGGTCTTTCGTAATAATCTCGCGGAGCAATTTGTTGTAAAACTTTCTTATCATAAATAAAGTAATTCCCTCCGAAATCAATTTGAAACTTCCGTAAATCTTTTCCGACAACTATTGGCTCGTAGTCTTTTGAAAGTTTTTTAAGGGATAAATACTTTTTATTATCGCCTGTGACTATACCTAAAACAAAGAGCGTATTGTCTTTAAGGTATTTATTATCAAGCGAATCAATTTTTTGAATAATTTTTGTTGATAAATCAGAGAAGTGAATATTAAAGATATTATCAGGCGTACTTTCAAATAGAGATTGTGGTATTTTAGTCTCTGTTATTCCTCCATTAAAGACCCCTTCTTGTATCACAATCTGATGGTCTTTATTTATCTTTCCAGTCTTTTCGAAAATTAGAACAAGGGACGGAGCATAGACTTTTTTGAAAATATCACCACTAATAGCAAGTAACTTAATCTCCGCCCGTGAGAGAATCTGTTGTCTTGATGGTTGATGGACTTTGATTTTCAAATACGCTTCGGGCATGAGAAATCCTAACCTTCCTTTTTCTTTTAGGAAATCAAAAGAACGCTCAATAAATAGGGTGAAGGTATTTAACCCAACTTCTCCTATATCATAATATTTTTCGAAATACTTTTTGTTCTCTTTGGTGAGAGATGCTCCCCATGGGGGATTGCCTACAACAAATTCAAATTGTTTGTAAATTGATTCAAAAGGATCACCATCTATCAATCCGTAGTCTCTTTTCAAAAAATCATTTGTAAAGATATTTGGTTTTACTGCCACGAAAGGATTTTTAAGTACGAGATTTGCTTTTGCTAAAACACAAGCGATGGGGTCAATATCTATACCGAAAAGATGTTTTTCAACTATATTTTTATGAGCAGTATTTTCATCAATACCAATATTTTTATATTGTTCGAGTAATTTATCGTATGCGAGTATTAAAAATTGACCAGAGCCACAAGCTGGATCGATTATCTTTAATTCTTTATTTTCTGATAAGTTAATTTCAATCTTATCAATAATAAAATTGACTACTTTGTTTGGTGTGTAGTACTGCCCAGCATCTTTTCGATTTTCTTGCGATTGAATACTTTGATAAATATGTCCAAGTACATCATCAGAGTTACTTACTATATTGAAGTTAGATAAAATGTATTCGATTTTCTCCGCGTGCTCTTTTTTAAGCTCACTATTTACATCAAGAACATCAAATATATTTCCCCGAGTTTTTGAATCAATACCTTGCTTCTCAAGCAGAAAAGCAAACACCTTTTTTAATATAAGTATGTCTAAAATCTTTTCTGATTTGTAATTGAGTAATTTTTCCTCTTTGAATTGGAGAATGGCATCAGATAGAATTTTCAAAGAATCAGTATCGGCATATTCATCTGACCGAATGTAATTTTTGTTTTTTTGAAGCGGTGTAGCGACAAGTTCGTTTTCAATATTACGAAGCACACTCATTACTTTACCTTGCACAAGTAACTCTCTTGTAAAGATAGGTTCAATGTTTGGATTTGCCGGTTGCAATCGGAAGCCGTCTTTTTCTTTATATAGTCTTTTTAGTGTTGCTTCGTTGCCATTGATAATTGCTACAATAGTATCTCCGTCATTTGCATATTCTTGCTTTCTAATTACAACAATATCTCTATTAAAAATTCCATCGCCAATCATACTGTCTCCACTTACCCTCAAAGCAAAATGTTCACCTGAACCAGAGAGCATTGTTTTCGGCACAGTTATCGGCTCGGGGTCTTCGATAGCTTCTATCGGTTGTCCCGCTACGATTGTTCCAACGAGAGAAATTTCTGTCATGGGACCATTTGTGTTCGAGACTTTGACTGAACGATAAGTGCCAGAGCTTCTAGAAATTAGGGATTTTTCTTCTAATCGTGCGAGGTGGTAATGAACGGACGAGAGAGAGGATAAATCGAGTGCCTCCGCCATTTCTTGCAAAGAGGGGTTAATACCCTTTTTCTCGGCATATTTTTGTATAAAATCCAAAAGTTGCTTTTGGCGCTTTGTAATTGCTTGACTCATATATTTGGAAGTGTATACTATCAGTGTATCGAAGAAAACTTGTAGAGTCAATTATTACTTATCCCCACATATATGACAAAATTTAGCAGAACCCAAAAATTTACGAAGGCAAATATTGCCAATGTCCCACAAGACAAGGCAATAATATATAAAATAAAGAGCAGGAGCGGAGAAAACCTGTATACAGGAATCGCTTGGTCGTGGTCGCGGGCAGGATCGTCTAGTAGAGCACAAGGACATCAAAAAAGAGCAAATACCGGAGGGAACGAGGTTTCAGTATGCACAGGTAAAAACGAAGGTGCGCGCCCACCAGATTGAGAAATCTATTATCAAAAAGGAACAGCCAGAACATAACGAAAAACACAAATAAAAATATGAACAAGAAATCAATACAACTAGACTGGAAAGGATACTTCGAATATACCGATGGAAATGTACAAAAATATGCACCGACAAAGGCAGGAGTATATAAGATAGGTATCAAACAAAAAGATGAGAAGCTCGCGGTCCGGTATGTTGGACAAGCAAATGATCTTGATAGGCGTTTGAAAGAACATCTTGATCTTGATAATGAACCAAATGAATGTTTAGTGGAGCGATTGCGAAAATACCACGCGGAGTTTTCGTTCGCCGAAGTTAGTACCCAAAGCGATCGAGACGGTGCAGAGAAAGCCCTATATGATTTTTATAAACCTGCTTGCAACGATGCAGACACTATTCCTAATGGTCCAGATATAGAAATTAATCCAAGATAAATCCATGTCAGAAGATAACAATAACCAGATTCCAGATTTTTCTCCTGAAGAATTGAGAAACATCAAGAGCCAGTACAACAAAGCCAAAGATATTTTGGAGAAGATTTCAGCGCTTCAAGTTAAGTTTGAGGCGACTCAAGCAACTCTCGTACCGAAACAGAATGAGATTGAAAAAATTTCAAATGATGCTCGCGAACGACTTGGGACCATTGAAAATGCAAAAAATGATTCCGCAACTTTTGTAGCAGAAATAAAAAGCAATCTTGAAAAAGCACAATCCAGCATCACTCAAATTGATGAGGGTCTGCGTAAATTTGAAAACACCAAAGGAAAAATTGAGGGTAGAGAGGGGGAAATAGAATCACTGGTTAAGACTGCTAATAACCTCCGAACAGATATTGAGACCGCTAAAACAACGGCAACACAACAGCTAGGAAAAATCAATGAACTACTTGGGCAGGTTCAAGAAAAAATCACACAGATTCAAAATGCTTACAATGAATTTGTCGCAGTTAATGCAAAAATAACCGACCAAAATACTGGTTTGGGGGCGGTTCTTGCACAAGTTCAAGATTTGCAAAAGAAAGCGACTGCCGTTGCCACCGAAATACAATCCTTTCGTGATCAATCACAGAAATACCTTTCTGAAATTGAAGGAAATAAGAAGAAATCGGAACAGTTACGAGATGACATACAAAAGAATCTTGATATTGCAACGGAAAAGCGATCAGAGGTTGAAAAAATAGCAGATCTCATTACAGACACGGGTTTTGCTAACTCTTTTCAGAACAGAGCTAAATTACTACGCATAAATAGTTACATTTGGTTAGCAATTTTCTCATTTGGGATTGTCGCTCTTTCCATCCTTCTTTATTTCGTCTTTGATGTGAAGGAAATTCTTTTACATAATGGTGGTGAAATTCCTAAATGGGAATCTCTATTTTACCGTCTGACACTTACTTCACCGCTACTCTTTTTGATTACTTTTGCAATTAGACGATATGGAAGTGAACGAGACTTAGAGGAGAAATACTCATTCAAGGCAACTGTTGCCGAAGTTATGCGTAATCATGCTGATTTCTTAATTCAAAAAATAAAAAAAAGGTTCGGACGGTGAGACTACAACATTCATAAGAAAAACCATTGAAAAGCTCTATTCTGAACCATATGAAAAATCTATCGATTGGAAAAAAATAAAGAAAGAAAAAGACAAAATAGAATTGTTAAATAAGGACACAGAAAAAGAAAGTTTTTTGTTGTTTGCAAAAGAACTTAAAGATTTAGTACCTGACGAAAATTTACTCAAAGGTATAACCGATTTGTTCTTAAAGATTAAATAACCACAAGGGAGCCGTCCGCGTAGCGGACGGGCTTTGTGCGCGCATAGGGCGGGCGGGGCAAGCACATATAGATTTGCTTGTGCCACAGCACAATCCGCTTTTTAAAGTTACCACAGGCTTAAGCGAAGCCACAGAGTGAACACGGAGCAAACACCGAGCAGGCATCGTGAGCGAATGCGAACGGCCAATGCGAGGTGGTCGCGAAGTGTGAGCGGACGCTAGAATTACCACCAAACGCGGATATGGGAGCGCCTCGCACCGACGCGAATGACGAAGGAAAGGACGGACAAAATATCGCCACAATGCTAAAATATACATACAAGTCCTTTCTGGAGGAATGAAGCGGCGGAACCAAAACCAAAAATTTTCCTTTCCATTTTTTGCCGGCTCCCCCCACACCCAGTATGAGAGAATCTACTGGGTTTTGCAGTTAAAGAATTAACACAGAAACTAGTAGAATGTAGAGGCGAGGTTTAGCATTTCATTCCCAAACCCTGTCGCTCCGAAAGGAGAAAGACGCATGAGGGATTGCACTAAACCTCTCCTGTGCACGGCAATGAGCATATAGCGGATGGTCATCCGAAAGGAACATGACTCTCGCATACTGGGGCTTCA